>ERZ791927.2162-NODE-2162-length-13096-cov-5.512691_pt1 | contig 13096 bp, 20 predicted proteins | sample MGYA00510130_ERZ791927 | MGnify/ENA primary metagenome ERZ791927 (study PRJEB30046, sample SAMN00792055) | human gut metagenome | study: EMG produced TPA metagenomics assembly of the A metagenome-wide association study of gut microbiota in type 2...
CATACCGCCTTTTCTTGTTATCCAGCCCTCCGGCTGTATCGGTTGAGCAAAAGTCAGCGTGGGATTGATGTGGTATCTTTATCTAAGTGAACCCCCATTCTCCCACCGGGATACCGCTTTGTTGGTCACCCCTAACATCCTTCCCAGTTCACTCTGGGTATAATTTTTGCGCTGTCTGGCTTCCCGGATCAGATTGCCAGTTTTCTTTTTATCCATACTAATCCTTATACCTTTCTGTACTCTGCAAACTCTAGGTGCTTTAGCACCTTTGCTTTAGCACCTTTGCTTTAGCATCTTTGCTTTAGCACCGTATGCCGGCCGATCTGTACCCTTATGGTAACAATCCTTTGGAAAATGCGCAATCCATTGTAACGAGACTGCCTGTTTCCCGTGATTTTTGCGCAAAAAATTCCCCTCGGCGAGGGGGAGTATACCGAGGGGGATAGAGAGAAAAGTATATTTTTGAAAGAGGCGGGTTCCTTTTTCAGTTATTATAATAGCGTAATTTATTTATATTTACTGCTGTTTTTGTAGCTTGTTTGTGTTGAAAATACTGTTTTTTTGTGGTATTCTGACTGTATCAATGACAGTAGATTTAAAAAGCGAAGGAGCAGCTATGGATATCACAACCAAAAAAGGCCGACGCGGCAGAAAGGATATTGACCGTATCATCGTGGAAAAAGGCCGCAGAGGCGATTTTTCTCCGCTGCAGCCCGATCATTATCACAGCTTTTATGAAATATTCTATCTCTGGTCCGGCAGCTGCCGTTTCCTGTTAAAAGATACCGTCTATCAGATGGAAGCCGGAGATCTGGTCTTCATTGCCCCGGGGGAACTGCATCACTCTCTGTATTCTGCCGGAGAGGTCTGCGAGATCGTGATGATTTATTTCAAAGAAGAATATCTGCACCTGTCCGCCGAGGACTCCGACCGGCCGCCCCTGCATTCCTTCATGGGCAGTGTTCCTGCGGTATATCAGGAATATCTGCACTCTCTGCTGACCCGGATGCTCACTGAGAATTCCCGGTTCGACCAATACTGTGAGCATTTTGAACGTTGCTATCTGGAAGAGCTTCTGCTCCTGCTGATGCGGCATTCCGTCATGAATGAGAAGGAGCCGGATCTACTGAACTCCCGGGATGCGGACATCCTGCTTGCCACAAAATACATTTATAATAATTTCCGCAAGCCACTGACACTGGAAGATGTCTCCTACGTGGCTTCCTTAAGCCCCACCTATTTCAGCAAGAAATTCAAACTGATCACCGGCATGGGGTTCAAGGAATATTTAAATTACGTACGGCTCAAGCACGCCCAGACGGCACTTCTCACCACCGACAGCTCCATCACGGATATTGCTCTGGAATACGGCTTCAACGACAGCAATTATTTCAAGGATCTGTTCAAAAAAGTATACGGAAAATCTCCTCGGGAATATCGGAAAAATCCGGATTGACATCGGGTTTCTTATCGGAAGTCTCCTCTAAGTCTTCCTCTTCGAAATGTTCTTCCGTCTGTTTTTCGATTTTCTCTTCCAGTGCCTCCCGGATTGCATCCTGTACGCTGTCGAACTTCTCCAGAAAACTGTCCCATTCTTTGATGCTGAATTCCTGATTGCCGATCCGGAATTTCGTCTCTGTATCGCCGTTCTGAAGCTTGTCGTAAATCTCCTGCATTTTCTCGCGGATCTGCTCCATGAGACTCAGATCCTCTTTTTCCGGTTCTCCGGCGGTTCCGGCCGCGTCCGTTTCCGTTGCTTTGTCCGCATCGGGCGTCTCCGAAGTTTCCTCGTTGCTGTCTACATCGTCACCGTTCTCCATATCATCCAGTTCTTTCTCCATCTCCCGGATCTTCTTATCCTGTGTCAGTGCACGCAGGATCCGGTTCACATCCTCCGGGCTGAACATGCCGATGGCCTTGGACAGGGCATCGATGTTATTCCGGTTAACCAGCAGGCTTCCACCGCCGGACAGCGGAATGTTGATACAATCTTTCTCATTAGAGGTATCTCCCAGCGTCAGACGGTTATGATCATAATCGCAGACGAAGACCACCCCATTATATTCAATAACACCGTCCTCCGCCATTTCCCCATAGGGCACTTTGTCTTTGCCTTCGATACGACGGTTCAACCGTACACCACGTGTCACCGGAGCCAGTGCCTTGTCATTTTCCTCCGCAGCCTCCAGGTTTTCCGCAAAACGATTTTCCGCATCTGACGTACTCTGCAAAACTCCCTCATTCACTCTCTTCTGTGTCTCATACACGAAAGTCCTTCCATAGCCGATTCCTGTAATTGCCATAATATCTCCCTCTCCGACAGCGATTACTGCCGCAAAAAACGGATGGCTGCCTCTCTCAAGGCCGCCATCCGTAGCTTTTTCTCCATCCATGGTGTCTGTATTTTCCTATATAAATAATATCGACACAGCCCGGGGGAAACTTTATAGTACAAAACTCTTGTTTTTTGCTGTTTTTTGCATATTGCCACTTTATAATAGCAGTAGTAATACCTAAAGTCAGCTTTAGATAATTTTATGCAGGGAGACGAAATCCTCTCCTAGACATGAAGCTCGGATTTTTGCTTTGCAAAAACAAGGAGGATTATATATGTACAGCATCGGACAAGTTTCCGCAATGACAAATTTACCGATTTCCACTTTAAGATATTATGATAAAGAGGGATTTTTCCCGAATCTGGAGAAGCAGTCCGGGATCCGGCGGTTCAGTCAGGCAGAACTGGATGCCATCCGTATGATCGAATATCTGAAGCGCTCCGGTCTGGAGATCAAGGACATACGACAGTTTTTTGAATGGGTAGAGGAAGGGCCTTCCACTTATCCGAACCGCAAGGCAATGTTCGAAGCCAGAAAAAAAGCTGTGGAAGAAGAAATGAAGCAGTTGGAAAAAACCCTGGATATGCTGAAATTCAAATGCTGGTATTACGAAAAGGCCATGGAGGACGGCAACGAAGACGAAATTCACGCCATGCTTCCGGATAAACTTCCCGCTGATATTCAGGCTCTGTATGATAACAGCCACGACCGGAACAATGCCTGAAACGAAGTCTTCTGCATAAATTTTCCCTCGGAAATGTATTTTCATATCGCGTAAGATATGGTACTATATTATCAGTTAGTGTATGCTAACCTTTCGTTTTCTACATAACACACACTGAATGACCATTCGGAGGGAGAATATTATGAGGGTAACAGATTTAGATGCACAGATACCTGATCAGATCGGTCATGCCTTTGGCTATTATGATTATGGAGAGGAAATCGGCATGGATTCCTTTTTCCGCAGTAAAGATGCGGTGGCAGACTATATCGCCGGATATGTGCGGATGGCATTTGCTGGCGGTATGCTTTATGGCATCCGTGAGCCTGGTAGGGGCTATATCGCCTATAAGCTGCCGGGACAGAAGCTGGGCTTTGGAGCGAGCATGGAACTTGTAAAGGCTCTTTTCCATTCTATGAGCCTGAAGGAGATCTTCCGTATGGGAGTTGCTATCTCGAAGGGCGGAACCTCTTTGGAGGATCGGATGAAAAAAGCGAAAAAGCCCTGCATCTTCGTCGGCATGGTCTGTGTCCTGGAGGCATTCCAGGGACTGGGCTATATGCGTAAGGTGATGGAGCTGGCCTACGCAGAGGGTAACCGTTTACAGGTCCCGGTGATCCTGGAGACAGATGCAAAGTCAAAATGCGATAAATACAGACATCTTGGAATGCAGCTTGAAGGCATCCGTGATCTGGGAGCCTATGGAAAAATGTACGATATGATCAAATATCCGGATTAAAATGGATTAAAATCCCATCTTTGACACTTTATAGAGCAAAAAACAGCCATAACCCCAGTATTTATCAGGGGTATGGCTGTTTCCTTTTTCGCATCGATATTGTACTATTTTTGAAATTGTGTTATTTTTTCTGCATTGTTTCTTTGATAAGTGCCCGTATATCTGCCTTTGATATAAATTCATAATCCGTTCTGAATCCAAAAGCACTGTGCAATGCATCGGTCAGTTTTGTACGTTTGTAGGAGGGAATGCAGCCACTGTCTTTGGAAAGCAGGATCATATTCATGTCCCGAAGGGTTTTTAAGATTTCGCTGCAGGCGAATTCTTCCCCCAGTTTCTTCTCCAACAGCCGGTATACCAGAAGGCGGATATAAGATGTTTCTGCAAATGTTGTCCAAACGTAGTTCGGTGCAGAGCTGTTGCAGGAACAGATAGCCCACATTAAAAAGGCGCTCTTCGTCTAAAGGAATACATGCGAGAGGTGAAAAAGAGACGGTAACTTTTTCCTTTCGCTGGTTATAAAGTAAAGTTTCTTTTTCAGTTTCCTTTTGGGCCCAGTCCATCATTTCCGCTTCGTTCCCGGAAAACTGAGTCAGAAGATCATTGTACTGCCCAGCTTTTTATAGATGCGGGAAGAAGTTTTACCGTTTTCCCTGCGGTAGGACTGGGTGATATAAACATCTTTGTTGTCTTTGCTGCCAGTAATATTGATATACATTAAGAAGTCCTCCAATTAAATCAATTACAATACAGTTAGTACAAAAAAGCACATATAAATTCATAAAATTTGACAAAAAATAAGCCAGGAATGTCTTAAATAAAGGATTTATTTTAAAATGAAGAAAAAAGAAGTGTTAAACCCCCGTATCGTTATTTCCGGTTTCTCTGGCGTTCTTTTTGTCTGTCCGGGCGTTTTTGGTGTCCTGTTATACCTGCTGGGCTTTCGCGATTTGACGCTCCAATCAATGGATGGTATAGTAGTGCTGTACGATCGCGTGTTGTTGGAGATTCCGCTGTGTACATTGGAAAACTGGTAGTCTGGAGTTAGGATGCCACCGGTGTATGCCGAGAAGCTGGTGGTTAAGAAATTGGTTTCTGTAAAGAGGGAAAGAGGTTAGAGGATGCAAAAAAGTGTGATCTATTTTAAACGTACTTTACCGGAAAAGGTGATACAGTTATTAGTGTCCATTTCAAATGATGCTTTTAACAATCGTGAGGGGAAGATTGTAGGTAATAGAGAATCCACATATTGTTTATCTTACGGTGGCGATGAAAGTATGTATGGCTGTCTGCAATTAGGGATGCTGGAGTTGGAGGACAACAAAGATTTTTTAAGGTGTGTATGTGATTGGAAGTGGATTGATGAAGAATATCCGGAGGAGAATTACAGTGTATGGAGAATAATGGAAAAATCCCTAAAAGAATAGAACCGGATAGATGTCGTAAACAGTTGACTTTTAATATACCAACAGAATTGAGTTTTTGTAGGTCTGGAGCAGAAGGAGTGATATTTTATTTTTATTGATGAAAATTATGTGATTAACAGGGAAGAATTGCCTAAAGTCCTTCAAAGGGATATTGAAGAACTGGAGAGCTATTATCATAGTGGAGATTTTGTAGGATATGATTGCTGTCTGGAAACACTGGAAGCGACTGTGAAGCAGTGTTGTATACATGGCAGCATCAGTGGAAAGCAGTTAGACACTATTTTCAGGAGGTATGGATTAAGGTGATAGAAATGATAAATTTTGAAGATTGTCCTATAAATGATCGTGTATATGGTGGAGCTGCTAGAAGAAAATTAGGTGTTGTTTACGAAGGACAGAATTATATTTTGAAATTTCCCGGTAATTTGAAGGATAAGCAACTTAAAAATATAAAAACGAGTTACAGTAATGCTCCTGTTTCTGAGTATATAGGATCTCATGCATATGAATTGATAGGAATGCCTGTTCATGAAACAAAACTTGGAGTGTATAAAAACAGAGTAGTGGTAGGATGTAAGGATTTTTTATTAGAAGGAGAAAACCTAATAGAATTTGAAAAAATAAAAGTAACTTTTTTACCGCCATTTCTTGACTCTAATGGTGAAGAAACGAATGGGACCGGAACGGATCTTCAGGAAGTACTTATGACGATTCAAGAGCATCCTATGTTAAATCGTATTTCTGGAATAGAGGAACATTTTTGGAATATGTTTGTTGTGGATGCATTTATAGGCAATCCAGATCGTAATAATGCCAACTGGGGAATTATAAAAAAAGCAGATGGATCCTTTTCTATTACTCCGGTATATGATAACGGTAATTGTCTTAATAATAGATGGGATGATGAAACAATGAAAAAAGTATTGATAGATCCTGGTATTATGGAAAATGAGTCTTATAAAAGAAAAACTAATATTTTTATGATAAAAGAGCACCATGTGAAACCGTGTGAATATATTTATACCAAGCGGAATGAGAAATGCAATGAAGCTGTGAAAAGACTGGTTCCCAAGATTGATATGGAAAAAATAAAAAGTATGATTTATGAAATTCCATGTATTAGTGATGTACGGAAAAAGTTTTATACATCAATGATAAGTATGAGGTATGAAAAAGTTCTTTTGCCAACGTTTCAGGAATTAGTAAATATGCGGAGCAGAGGAATAGATATGATGTCACTTTAACTCACCCAAAACCCATGTTTTCTCCAAGCTTTTTTTCATATAATTAAGATATGGAGTGATATCACCGGTATTGTCATAATGATCTAAGGATTTATAATACTGGTCTTTTGTTTCTGAGTATACTACTAAAGGTGGATAGTTATTGATCATCAAATAATAGTTCATAAGGGTTCTCCCTACTCTTCCATTTCCATCGGCAAATGCATGAATATTTTCAAATTTACAATGAATATATGCGGCTGTTTTTAAAATGTTATCACCCTTGTCAGGGATATTTAAAATTTCGTCACATAATTCCGCTATTTCAGCCGGAACTTCTTCTGGTAGCGCACCCTGATTTGATTTGCCAATTACATAATCATGTATTTTATAATGTCCAGGACGTTCACCTTTTTGCCAACGGTGTTCGTCATAGACCCCTTGCATAAGTTGATAATGAATTTTTTTTATAAGATCAGAGGTAATGGGGTCTTTATTTATAATTTTAGGTACAAGAAAATTATAACATTTTTTTTGATTTTCAATTTCAAAGATGGTTTGAGTATCACCACAAAAATTGATTACCTTTCCATTTTCAAAGACTTCTCTTGTAGCATGATATGTTATCTGTGGATTTTCTATTGTTCCAGAGTTATAAGCAAAAGTGATACGAAAATTGCTGAGCTGTTGATCTAATTTTTCGATGCTATCTATTTTCTTCTCCTTCCACTTGCTTATGATGTCTGTATAGTTCACAAAAATACTCCTTTCATTATTTTGTTAAATTGTAAAGTGACATCATGTCACCTCCATAGAATCATGGTGGGATATCCTACCTGATGTTATACTTAATTTCAGTATGTGTCAACTCAAAACAACAGATAATTCCGTAAAAAGAAAAGCAGATACATAGCAACAGCCACGCATCTGCTTTTCTACATTTTATTTCTGCCCCAGCTTGGAGACATTGATAACTATATTCTGTGCCTAAACACTACCTGACTTTTTAACACCGATACCGTATCCACACCGCATCACTGTCAAATTTTTTCACATCAATTAATTTTAACTTCGTCACATCATGCAGCATTACAAGTCCGTCAAACACGGCTAGCATGCCGCCTCTGCCATCGATTCCGGCTCCGCTCAACAGACTGATCTCATCAAGAAGTCCAGCTTCTAAAAATGCAGTATTAATTTTCGGTCCGCCGACAATACTCATGCGCTCTACGCCAAACTGCTCTGCAAGGATTTCTGTTGCACGCACGAGGTCTACATGCTCTTTTACGCAGGCAATCCATGAAATATTCTGTCTGTCCAGATAATCGAGATATTCCTTTGAAACCTTCTCACTGGTTACAATCAGATATGGTTTTGCCATACCTGTTGCATCCGGTCAGAGAAGTTTTCCGTTTGTATCGATGACAACTTCATAACCTGCTGTTACACGTCCACTGACTGTTATTGGTACATTAATTTCATCAAGTGTTGTATAATAATCATCTACTCCATTCTTAAAACACTATTCGGATTCCTGTTATCATTACATCTTTCCGCTATATACAGGGAATCCACTGCTTGCTCCATAACTTTCAATCTTCTTGAAGTTCTTTAATACTTCCATATCCTGCGCACTGATTTCAAAATCAACCTCAGCATTTGTCTTCATATGCTCAGGATTAGCTGTCTTTGGAAGAGAAATTGCACCAAGCTGCAATGTATAGCGGATGCAAAGCTGTGGTACCGTTACTCCATACTTTTCTGCCATAGCTTTGATCTCTGGCTGATTTAAAATCTCACCGTGGGCGATGGGGGAATATGCCTCTACGGCAATCCCATTCTTCTGGCAGTACTCCATCAGTTCTAACGGTGTATTGCTGATGTGCAGCAGGATCTGGTTCACCATAGGCTTAATCTCTGCGGTCTGAAGCAGACTCTCGATGTCACCGATCTGGAAGTTGGAGATACCGATGACCTTTAATTTACCTGCTTTGTAAGCATCTTCCAGAGCTCTCCATGCGGCTCTGTTTCCCTCCACATAACGATCCTCACTCCGATTTACCTCAACCCAGGGCTGGGGAGAATGAATGATCATCATATCCAGATAGTCCAGTCCCATTTTGCTCAGTGTCTCATCAATACTCTTTGCAGCAGATTCGTAGGTCTTGTGCTCTGCTGCAACTTTTGATACAACAAAAAGTTCCTCTCTGGGTACACCGCAGGTACGGATACCTTCCCCGATACCGCGCTCAGAGGGATATTGTCAAGTGTGTAAGTAAGATTTTATGAAATTGCTTCTATTTTCATAAGAGAGCCTTCCATTACTTTTATACCATCTGTTAATTCAATATAGCTGATTACCTTTGTTTCTCAAAAAGAATAGTTTATACGCTTTAGATTTTAGTATCAAGTGTTGCCTGTGCAGGGGATTTTCCTGTCTCTGCAGTCTCTCTTGTAACATCATCAAGTGCTCCAGCTTTGATTGGCTTACCAATTTCCCAGTTAGGATCAGCCTTTTTTGCGGCATCATAAAAAGCCTGTCTGTAAATTCTCTCATATTTTTCAAGGGTGTACCCGGCAGCCAGCCTGTCCTTTTTGGACATTTTGCGATACAAATTGTTATACACATCTGTTCGTTTTGTTGTATCACCATTTCATACACCATTTTCACGCAGAAATTCTTTTTTTGTCAGTTCATACATTTCTTCTTTGCTGCTATCCGGAATTGATATGATCCTTCTTCTCGAATTCTCGTTGTCATCTGTCACCAAAAGTCCTGCCAATCCATTTACAGGATTAATATAATCTCCATCCTTATCATAATGACTCATCAGATTTTTTATTCCCTGAATATTGCCATACATCGCACCATTTCCGGCAGACATCATCTTCTTAATAGCTGCTTTATACTGTTTACTGTTCGTATTAATTCCAGCAGCTTTTAGCTGTGATTGAACAGAACTGCTATTAAGCTGTGACAACTGAAAACTACCTATTGCATTTACTCCTGATGTTCCAAATGATTTCTGAAATAAAAAAGCATAATCCGTTATCCTTGACATAAAACAGCCTCCCTGTCTGTTTCCACATTGCAAATTTATTTTTGTCTATTTTATGTTCTAGCATAAGTCATTATTTTAATTGCACACCTTACGGTTTCATATCAAAGTTCCTATGCCAGCACATCAAATGTCGAAACTCCATTTTCCATCACTCCTATAGAAGTTGAAGTACCTAGCAATTCCACCATTTTTCCTGTCAGGTCAGTTACATCTTTTCCATCAATTTTCAGATTATATTGCCGTTCTTCCTGCTCCTGTTTTTCGGCACGCTGTTTTTCCAGTCTTTCCTCTGTCTCTTTCTTTTCTGCTTTCCTTTTCACGAGTCTTTCTTCAAGTTCTTTCCTTGCTTTTTCTGTTCCCGGATCAACTTCATCTTGAGTACACATTACAGAACTCATACTATCATATCCATCTATAGTAATACTATAACTCAGTATCTTTGCTCCTCTTGCTGCCACATAAGCTCTTGACTGTTCTATTGTTTTTGGTATTAGCGATAAATTGTACTCCAACCATTGTTTTGTCTTTTCATCTCCCATAGCCTTTGACAAAAGAGAACTGTTTATATTTACAGAATAATCCCTGCTTCGTAAACAATCGTATTTTTGTGTTAAATAGTTCTTATATTCATGAGCATTCTTATATGTCCTGCCCGTTTTGTTTCCAGCATTTTGTGTATTGCCATAACTATTCGTATATGACGAATATGTTCCTATTCCTGTAACTGCCATATTAACATATCTCCTTTCATTATTCGGAGTCCTTCCAACTATGCCACCTGTTGGATTTCTCTCAGAATCAATATAATATTGATCACACGCTAGCTTCAAATATACTTTGACTAATACCTTTCATCCACATATTCTGCGTTGCTCCATACCCTCTTTCCTGCCCTATATCATACAATCCACTGCTGTCAAATCCTATTTTCAATACTAAATCATTTTCTTTTTTCCAGCCATTCTTAGCATATTCCAACCATCTATTAGAATAAAGTTCATACCCTGCGCCATTTTTAGCCTTTTCCTTAAACAAGGCAAGTAAATCTGTGCCATCCTCTGCAATAAAAGTACCATTTCTATATGTCGCATTGCGTGCATCATACCCTGTTGTCTCATACACTTCATGCCATAAAGAATATTGGTTCGCCTTTGTCCTATTTGCTTGCGAATTAACAATTTCATTGTCTGAATCATGCATACAAATCCACGCATGCGTCCAAATATTTTTTGCATTATCTCCTTCATTCAGCAATTTTTCTATCTGCGATAATGTGTCTCTATCTGCATTTCCTGACACAGTTAATTGATATGTATATGGATCAATAGAAAATGTCAAATCTGCTTGTTTTGATAATGATATTCCATTTTTTGAAAACAGATTTGAAATTTGCTGATTTACAACACTTCTTGCATATTGCTTTTCCTTGTCAGTATTGCGTATATAACCTGTACTTCTTGAAGCACCTGTATATACATCCTTGTAATTTCTTAATGCATAATCATACCGGGCAAATCCAGCCGAATATTTTCCCCCTGTTTGTAACATTCTTTTCTCATTGCGGTAAGCTATGGAACGCTGATCTTCTGTCATATATGAGCAAAAATTAGGTGAGGTCACATCACAATATTTTGATTCGATATATGCCATTGGATCAGAATGAGACAAATTTTCTTTGTACACTTTATCATAATGCTCCTGCAAAACTTTTTGTACGAAACGATCTTCCTCGGTAAGTCCATCATATTGATAACCTACAGTTGTACCTGCACTGGAAGTGTTTGGCAGATTATTTAAATCCCTGCCTACTGGTATATTGTTGTAATAATTATTTACAGTAACCATACTATCCCCTACCTTATATAAGTCTCATAACAACTGCCAACATTCTCTTGCAACATTAAACAGCCTTTCATTTCTCTAGAAAATATTTTTTAAGTATTGTGATATATTGTTTTAGCAAATAACCTCTGAGTCGTTTCCATAAAGTTCTTATCGCTACTCATAATATCCCAAATTACACTCTTTGCAATTCCTGCTGTGTATTTCGGTTCTTCACGCATTTCTAAAAATCTTTTTTGTGCTTTCTCCATCATGGATACCGCAGTATCTATATATTCTTTTTGTTCTACTGTATTCTTCTTCACATTAGTTGTTTGAAAGAATTTAGAACCGTCATTTGTCTGCTGACATACAATATATCCCGCCAGATTTGCTAATCGCTTATTATATGCCCTGTCTAAACCTGCCAAGTCTTCATCAAGTGTTAATGAATTTTCTCCTGTGAGATCATAAGAAATCCGCCCTTCTCCATTCTCATGTTCTTTCACAATATAATTGTAACGCGTTTCATAAGCATCCATCATAGACTTCATCACATCTTCTAGATTGTATTTTCCGTCTTTTAACGTCAGTCCACTATATTCTCTCATTGAAGTATAATGTTCCCATTCAACCTCATTTGTATCTTGTATTGTTAATTCATATCCTATCGGTTCCTCAACTTTTGGCTTTACTTCTCTTAATTTTTCCCGCAATGCCCGCCTTCCTTCATTCGATATTTCTACATTGTCTATCTGCTTATTTTTATAAGCAACATTGTCATCCATACCTCTGAAATCTTTACTCTTTCTTTCCATTTCGAATAAACAAAACCTATCGTAAGAGGTGTTTGAAATATTTTCATATCAGTTCCTTTCACATTTCACCATCGCCTATTCACTTTCATGTTTACTAATTAGTGATATACATTTACTTAAATTAGCCACTCATACAATATTCCTATACTTCCTTATCTATCTTACTTGACGTTAGAGAGGAATCTTTTTTCGAATATGTACCATTGTTTGTATAAGTCGCACTTGCGCGGTTCGCAGCATTTGATATACCAGTTGCTTTCTGGGCTGTTTTGCCTGCAAAGGAATTGTAACCTGTAAAAACCGTTTTCAATGAACTGATATCTGCTTTCTTCAATTCATCTTCATCCAGCTCCAGCTTGTTACCCTTTCCTATGGTAATACCTATTTTAGAAAGTAAATGACTGGTTTTGTCTGTCATGCCTGTCATCCATGAAGCATTTCTAAGGACATCTTTTGTATTGGATTCTCCTGCCTCCTTAACAACATCATTATAATCATCAATAAAAGATTTCACTTTTTTGGTAATTGCATCCCAGTCATAATCCTCTACCTCTGTTTCTTCCCCGGTCTTTTCATCCTTCTTTTTTATTTTCTTTTTTTCCCAGAGTGACGCATCGTTTAGTGCATCTGCTGATTTTTTCAGGGAATCCGCACTTGTTTTCATCAGTGTAAGCTTCTGTGAAGTATCGCCTTTCCCCGATAATTTTTCTGCATCCTGCTTTGCATAATATGCTTTCATAAGTTTTCCATAGCTTCCGTTTTTAATCGCAGCATAATCAGAAAGCATATTGGTGTTTCCTACGGATGAACTGTCGGAAGTTCCTCCAAATAATGCGGAATAATCTACATTGCTGTTATATTTACTTGTGTAATCACTAAAATTCTTAATCTCTGACATAATACCATTCTCCTTTACCAACTATAAACGAATATCAATCGGTGTATA
>ERZ791927.2165-NODE-2165-length-13068-cov-2.143779_pt1 | contig 13068 bp, 23 predicted proteins | sample MGYA00510130_ERZ791927 | MGnify/ENA primary metagenome ERZ791927 (study PRJEB30046, sample SAMN00792055) | human gut metagenome | study: EMG produced TPA metagenomics assembly of the A metagenome-wide association study of gut microbiota in type 2...
CGATCAGATCCTGTAATTTTTCCAGTGCCTTCACATTGCCGCTTGCGGCCTCTTCATACAGCGCCTGTATCAGCTGCATGGCCGCGTTATCGTTTTCCCGGAAAAAAGCCTTAGCCGCCTGTTTCAGGCTCCTGTACGCCCTTCTGGACACGCCTGAGGCGATGCCGCCTTTTTTCGCAATTTCTCTTTGTTCGCTCTTTGTTCGTTTATCCAGCGGTATCAGGTTTTCTGCATTCGCCATCGTCCTCCCCTCCGCAAAATGGCATACAAAAACCGCCGAAGGTCACCCTTGCAGCGGTTCTTGTCAGTATTTCATGTTATTATTATAGCACAGGTGGTATGTATCAAACAAGACCATTTTTTATTTGTCAAGCAAAAGCTCCAGTGCTTTTCGGTGCATTCTGACAGATGTCATATGCGATACATACAACTGCTCATTGACCTGTTCCCATTTCAACCCGTCCACATACCGCAGCCGCAGTAGTTCACCCAGTTTCGGCGGCAGCTGACGCACAGCACGCTCTATCTCTGCGGCTTTCTCCGCCCATGCGGCAGTAGTTTCCTCGTACTCCGAAGACAGCTGTTCCAGTGCCTCTACATATCGCTGCTGCCGTGACAGCGGCTCGCCTCTGGTGTGCGGCATATCGCCATCGTATCGGATGCCGCTGATGCCTGTTGCATCTTCCCGCAGCTCTGCAATGCGCCGCTTGACGGCTGTGCGTGCTAACGATGCACTGCGGCATTGTTTCAGAGTTTCTAGAGTCATGGCATTTTCTCCTCCAATTTCGGCAGACCTGCCTTCTGACGCAGCTCATTGCACACTGCCCGGAGATCCACGGTGTGCAGAGACAAGGCTGCGTAGTACGGTGTCAGGAGTTCCCGTTCTATGTCTCTGATCTGTCCCAGGAACTTACCTTTGCGCGTTTTGGCGTACTGATCCAGCGCCTGACGATACCGCTCCATTTGCTTTTGCAGGATGATCACTGCCAGACGCATGCAGGCTTCATCGTTTTTGCAAATCTGTTCCGGCACCTTGCTGTCCTTCTGAAACTTCGGACAGTAGTCTACACAGTAGGCCGTAATCATACCGCCGTCATTTGCGTGGGGTGTAGTGTGCTTTTCTGCCACCCAGCCGGGAACAGGCACGAGATCTCTGGACCAGCTGCATCCGCTTGTCGCAGTGGGCACGGCGTTCCGGCATTTCCAGCAGAGGGTGGGGCGTTTGACGGTCTTCTTTGGCATTTTTATCACCTGTTCTTTTTCCTTTCTTACGCTCGGTTAACGCACGTTTTACGCTCGCGTGCGTTGGGTTTATGTTCGGCGAGTGTTAAAACGTCACTGTCGCATTCAGGACTGCCGCTGCCATCCAATAGACCGCTCGCCTGTAATCCTTATGCCACAGACACACTGCCGCTGCACCAACATCCAGCAGGATCATGGCGATCGGCAGTATCTGCGCGGTGCTGATCTTGGTCATTACTTACTCCTTTCCCTCACATCCACCTGCACGTCCAGCTGATCTACGTCAATGCCGTATGTTTTCCGCAGGTATGCGATTGCGTCATATGCGGTCACGTCATGCCCGAAGATCTGCGGCAGATGCAGCAAGTCGTCCACAACGCTGTACACACGTTCCAGGCGCACCTTGCGCCAGCCGAACGCCTTTTCCAGCGCCACGAGTGCCACTGCTATGCCCTGCTTCGCTCCGTCACGCAGCGCCTGTTCCTGCATCTCGATGTAAGAGGACTCCGAGATGCGGACGGCGTAACGGTCTTTTCTGGTGTTCATCTGCACACCACTCCGCAAACCAGGAATCCTGCCACAAAACAGATCAGCCCGATTGCGGCGTAGGCTATGCTAGTTGGTTTCATGTTCCTCTGCCTCCTCGCCTGTCCTCGCACCGCAATTCAGGTACTTCTGCATTCATTTCAAGCAGCTTCTCGCACATTGCAGCCAGCTGGATTGCTTCGTATGCCGCATAAATCGCAAAACTGGCAATGTGGTTTGCGTTTACGATCGCACCATACATATCATCCTGCCTGGTTGACGCGTGTAAATTTTCAAAACATTGCCTGCAATCCTGCACATCTTCTTCCAGTTCCTCCAACTCCTCGCGAATCACGCTTTCTGCCTCATGCGGGCTATGGAACCGCTCTTCGTGCTGGTTCTTGCTAAACTCCAGTTCATGCTGCACCAGTTGCGGTACAGCATTTTTCGTAAAATCGCTAATCACCTTGCCCTCACTCCTTGTTTTCAAAAAATACAGTCTTCCCATCTTTGCAGTACAAGAACTCAAACAGTTTGCGCTTTATGATATACGTCTTGTCCCTTGCCGTGGCTTCTGACTTGATATCTTCCACGTGAAGAACTCCATTGACCTGATACGCAAAATCTGCTCTGTATCTTACACTGCGCTCCAACCGCCATGCATAGCATACCGGCGGCAGCAGTTCGTATTCAGGCTGCACCTGCAAATCTGTTATTTCTCCGGATTCAAGTGCCAGATGCAGCTCATCACAGCGCCGGGCTTCCTTTTTGCTGTCATGCAAATGTCCGCACTGACACATTTTCTGGCTTGCCCCGTATTTGTTCTTTCGCACACTATCACCTCAAACGCCCACCATCCCACCACAAATCTAAGCTAATCGCCCATGTTGTAGATGAAACTTTCATACGCTTCTGCATTGTCGCTTTTTCTGATGCGCTTTTCTTCGCTCCTATGCCGCTTGTCCTTTGATTCCCAGGCTCTGAAAAATGCTTTCCAGTCTCTCAGCGGCTTGCCGTGATACCGCCATCCGTTCGCTTGCATGACGCGGTAGAACTCACCAACATCACACCTTGCACCGATCTGGCTTGCATAGGATCTGACTTCTTCTTCTGTCACCGCCGCCGCTGCCGAGGTACAGGAAAAGGAAGAAGAAGCAGCAGCATAATAATATTCTTTATCTTTCTTATCTTTCTTATCTTTCTTCAATTGTGGTTGGTCGCTGGTTGATCGTTGGTTAGTTGCTGGTTGGTCGCTGGTTGAATTGCTGGTTACTGTCTGGTATGCATCGTAATTTATCACTGTAAATACGGTATATTTTGACGTTGATACGCTGGCTATTTCTTTGGTTGAAATCAGGTGGTTGATGGCTGTGCGCACTGCCTGTTCAGACATACCAATTTCTTCCGCTAACGCCTTCCGACTTGCCACACGCTGCCCCCTGTGTACAGTGATTGTTTCGAAGTCGCGATCTTCCCAGTTTGCAGTCAGAATCAAGTGCAGAAACAGCCGCATCGTGTTCCCATCGCGGTACCAACGCCATTTTATCATTCTGCGGTGCAACTTAATGTGCCCACTTTCCAGCATGCCGCATCACCTCAACTTCAACTTAGAATGGCACATCGCCGTCGCTCAGAATTTCCTCGAACTCACTCAAATCCCCCAGCTGCGGCATTTGCTGCACAGGAGCGTTCTGCGCGGCCTGACAGCTTGCCTGCTGCTGTTGTGAGTAGTTTGACGGTGTGCTTTGCTGCGCTTGATACAGGGCGTTCTGAGCGCTCTGAGAGCCGTCTTTATTCCCGACAAATCCGACATTGTCACACTGCACCACCATACCGTAATGCTTGGTACCGTTATTGTCGGTGTAATCGTTGTTGTGCAGTTCACCGGACAGTTCGATCCATCCACCCTTCTGAAAGTACCGACTGATAAAATCCGCTGTCTGCCGCCATGCAATACAATTGATGAAGTCTGCTTCTCTTTCTCCTGTTTGCTTGTTGGTGAAACGACGGTTGACTGCTACACGAAAGCGGCACACAGACAAGCCGCTCTGCGTTCGTTTTAGTTCCGGATCGGCACAAAGCCGTCCTGTGATATGGATACAATTCATGTTATTCTCCTAACACATCAGAAAAGTCTGCTTCCTGTACTTCTGTTTCCTGCAGCTCCTGGTTAGTTTCTGTAGGTGCTGTAGGAACCGGTTCAGATACAGGAGACTCCACGCTTTCTATGAACTCGGCAGTACCGTCTTCATGCTGCACTGTCATATCATTGGTGATGGCGCGTTCCATTTCAATAGACATAATGCCCCATTTGCTGATCAGCTGCCGCAGCATGGTCTTGCAAGCCATTGCGTCAAAATCTTTTTCCCAGAAAGTGTACCCTTTTCCGGCAGCATAGCCTTTGGAATATTTTCTGGCGTGAGACTCCATTTTTTCTTTGCTCCAATAGAGCGCTTTCCGAAAGCCGTTGGTATACTCAAACATAGCGTAATATCCGGCAGTTGCCGCCCCTTCTCGCTGCCTTGCATCCTGAATCAGCTGTACTTCAATTTCTTCATTCAGAGGATCAAACCGCACCAGTTCCCCTTCCTTGATGGGCAGAACATTCAGCTTTTTGTACTGTCCGGAACGGATTGCAAGCTGAATGTAACCTTTGTAGCCCAGTTGGAATTGTGCAGTTTTACGATGATTTTTGCTGTCATTAAATGGCACAAGATAATACTGTCCCAGCTGCGGTGACGGTGACAGGTTCAGCCCTTCTCCCAGAAGTCCGGCAGAGAGAATGGTTCCTGCATCACAATCCTGAAGGGCTGGATTTGCGCTGACCGCAGATGTGATCGCTGTCACAAATCTTGCTGCACGCCTTGGATCCGCCAGGGTGTTCTGAATCAGACGCTTGTATCCATCAGTCTGAATTGCAACGGTAAAGGGCAGCTTTTTTCCACTGCTATTTGCCAATCTGTTTTGTACTGCCATGTTATTTCATCCTTTCTGTATCTACATATGTATCTGAACCGTTAACCCTTTTCAGGACACGATATGTAATGCCGGAACGCTTCATATAATCTCGCAAACCAATCATCTGATCACGTGTACAGGTTGCAAGAAAAGCCGCAGATCCTACCGGATTCGGAAATGTAACAGCCTCTCTCGCTGCCGTCATGGCATCCGGTTCTGGCTCTGGATTTAGTTCTGGATTTGGTTCTGGTGCAGGAGCCGGGACGTTCTGTATGCGATGCGCACTTTCCAGCTGTGCTTTCCGCTTGTTTTCCGCCGCTTCTCTCTGCCGCAGTGCCTCTGCATACTGCATGGTACGCGTCAGATTGTACTGCTTCTGATACTCCGATACAATTGCAGACAAATACGGCTTATCCGCATATTGCGTACGCAGCGCATACAGATCTGCCTTGATTCTGTCAACCTGATCTGTGATCTCCAGCTTCAGCGCTTCTGTGCGCTGTGATACATTGGACCATTTCGGATTTAAAATATCATCAAACCGGATAAACGCCCGGAGTTCCTGATCGGTTACATAATCTTCAAATGTCTGCCGCAGCCGGCGGTACTTGTCCTCTTTTCTGGCATCGTCAAATGCCTTGATTTGCATGTCGATTGCGGCAATCGGAGCCTGCACCATACCAACCAGTTCTTTGCACTGCACCTCAAATTTTTCATATGGTGCAAGGCATGTGCGCTTGATTTCTTTCCGCTTGTCTTCGATTGCCTTTATCAGCTGATTCAGTTTAGCCTTATCAGCTTTTGCAGCTTTAATGCTGTCTTCTGTAACCACCAGATTATTGTAATAATCCAGTTTCGGTGCGATCTGTGCCTTCAAATCATCAAAATTCCATTCAATGCTTTGCGGCAGCACTGAAAGATCGGTTTCTACTACAAATTCCATTGTGATACACTCCCTTTAGCCTATATTTCCGGTAAAATCAGTGCAGGCTTTGCTTGTGCCTGCACCATTTGCCAGAATGTTTTTTCTTTTTCCAGCAGCCATTCCAGATCATCCAGAACATCACTACGCATGATTGTATACTCCCGGATTTGTTTTCGCGGCATTCCGCCGGAGGTATACCGGAGATATGCACACAGGCACACGAAATCCCATCCGGTAGCAAGCAGCTGGTGCAGCACTTGTACATAGTAATTCTGCGGAAGCTGATTGTTCCATTCTTCCCACTGTGCGCTGTTCTGTAGGGTGCACGTTTTGATTTCCAGGATGCCTCTTGCGTTTTCTTGCCGCAGCATTAGTTCGCCGTCCAGCGTAGCATACAGCCATTTATGATTTTCTTCCGCATACATTCGGAATGGATGGTGTTCAATCTCAAACTCCGGGTGCTCTACTTGAAACAGATCGCGAATGACCGGCTCAGCTGCTATGCCAAACGCTACAGCAGCCTGATTGGAGATATCCTTTGCTTTAGATAATCCCACTTTTTCTTCCCACAGTTGCACATTGGATTTATACTGATTGAGTCCTACCACACATGCCGCATCACTTCCGCCAATGCCGCCATTTCGATGCATCAGCCATTCTTGCCGCGTCTGAGGATCATGTAAGATCATTATTTTCACCTGCCTGGCATGACTGGTTCTGGTTATCCACGGCGGCATGCCTCCTCGAATGCAGCTTTTTCCTTGTCAGCTATGACTGCTTTGTCGAAGTCAGCAATCAGCCGCCGCAGAATGTCCCGCATCGTCACCTTGTCCAGCGTGTCGTCGTGGCGGATACTCTCGATCGCTGTTGCGTAGACATATGAGTCTGAGTGGCAGGTTACAGTTTTCTTGGTTTTCATTTGACATTTCCTCCTAAGTGTGGTATGATAGGCGTGGTTATTTTTTACCCATGCCCCCGTTACCGGTTGCCGCCGGTGCGGGGGTTTTTTCTGTTCGATCTCTTTTCTCGTCAAACAAAGACATCTGCTTTTGCTCGTGGTACTCATCTTCCCATTCAACGCCGATCCAGTCCAGCACACGCCCCCAGCCGTATTTTTCGCCGTTTGCATCAGTACAGCAGCGGTACATCCAGTATTCCCACTCTTTTGGGTTGTCCTCTCGCAGACGATCAAACCGGTGTGGGCGTTTTTCAATGTGGATGCCAAACCCACACATGGAGCAGCCTGTACGCTGCGCTCTTGTGGTGTACAATGTCCCGTCAGGCTTTCTGACAATTTCGCCGTATGCTTTCGGTACCGGCACATTCAGATCAACAGCCAGCTGCAATAGATCTTGCCTGTTAAAGATTGCAAATGGACAGCTTCGGGTTGTATGCTTCCCATAGTAATTGCATCCGTTTTGCATAAGTGCCATCTCACGTTGGCCACCCTCCGAAGCCATAAGCCCCAGATATGGCACGCTGTTGTGTTCTTTTGCCCAGTCATCACACGGCTTTTCCTTCATGTAATAGCAGCATCGAGACGACACGCGAAAATCCGGTGCTGGTCTGATCTCCAGATCTGGCCTCATGTCGCGGTAGTTACCACCAAAAAGCTTGATCCACTTGTCTTGCAGCTTGATGCGGTCACTGTGCTTATATCCGCCCTGCTTACCCATATCGCCGGTCATGATCGCATGGATAAATGTTTGCTTTTCCGCGTCTGGCTGTAGCAAGTAGCTGATTTTGTTCGCTTTTGCCTTGCTTACCACAGGAAATCCCAATTGCTGCAAGACCTGTGCTTTGCCCATGTACGGCTTGATGCTGATCACGCCAAGCTGCTTGTGGATTTGCTGATTGCCCTTGTCCTCCAGCACACTGACAGAAATTGCTGGGACATCAATGCCAATGCTCCGCAGGAATACCAGCAGCGTAATGCTGTCCAGTCCGCCAACGCTGACATGGCACTCCCTGCCTTCACCGGTGATCTTATCGTAAAACTCCCACGCCCTGCGTTTGGTGTGCATCACTTTCTGTGCATACGGCAGGGACTGCTTCTGCAGAAACTCTCCGATGTTCATGCTGTTCCTCTCCTTTCGATGTATTTTCATCACAGTGTGCTTTGACAGCGTTCATCGCCACTCTGACACGCAGTTCCTTGACGGTTTCGCCGAGGACTTCCGGGATGCCGCCGCCAGTGTAAAGATATGCCAGCATCGGCTTGTCTGCCCGGTTCATTGGCAGAGACAGTAGATATTTCAGCATACCGATGTAATCCCCTTTGTCCAGCTTTATGGTCATTGGTTGTCCTCCTTGTCTGGTGCAGTACTGAGTGCAAAGAGATCTACCGCCATTGCGAGGAACGTATGCCGTTTGCTGGCATCGCTGTTCTTTTCGACCGCTTCGGCAACACTCTTTGCGGCGGAAATGTAACTGCCGACCAGTTCTCTTGCGGATACATTTTCCACATTCAGCTGCACTTCTGATGTGCGTTCATCGGCGTTAATGTCGATGATGATCTCAATGTGTTTCTTCTGGTTTTCCATCTGGCTTGTCCTTTCTGCCGCTTTTGCGGCTGGTGTCTTTGAAGTCCCTGCACGGGTACAGTCTGCTCCGCTCCGGGCAGACGCTGTACCAGTAACAGGTTTTACAGGTGATTTTCATTGGATGACCTTCAGCGCCTTTCCGCTCCAGTCCTCGTCCGGAAATGCGAACTCGAACAGAGCCTGGGTAATATCTGCGGCCAGCTTCTTTTCCTCTTCCGGGGTGTGGTCTGGGATGCGCATATCCACGATGGCGGTTCGGGTTTTCATCACCACTCTCCGATATCCGTCACACTGTTCTTCTTTCAGCACTTCTCCATAGAATTTCATGTGATCAGCTCCTTTCTATTGATCTTATGCAGAATGCGGCTTGTCAGTTGTCATGCAGGACGCGCATTTCTGCGGTTATGCCGGTATTGTCGGCGCAATGCGTTTTGCTGCTGCGGCAATGGATGCCTGGTACAGTACCTGATCGGCTTCTTCCTTACTCAAACCACCTATGAGTTCAAGCAGTGTTGTCACCTCAGTGACGCCAGCATGGTACTTGTCGCATGCATCTTGCAGTGTCATGGTTGTGTCAAATGTAGTTGCCATATGTATCACCTCACCTTTTGAAATTGCGGAGTGTCCGGGATTTGCACCCGGCTGGTACTCGTCACCCCATCTGCGGCAGCTGCCAAAACTGCCGCATAAATAGAAAGGAGGTTTGCCACGGAATGGCGTTGGGGATGTTGGAGAGCGGTTTTGCGTCATGCTCAGGACGGGGAGACTTAATCTTCTGCAAGTTCCTCTGTTAGCTTTTGAAGTTCAGAAAAAATGCGTCACATGCATTCTTTGCCACTTTCTCTAAGTAACTACTTACACCTAAGCAGTCGCTTAAATATCTTAGGCGTCCTTCTGCCTCTGCTTTTGTGTCAAAGCGTTCGTACACGGCGTCTTTACTGTGAAAGGTATATACAACGTTGCATGTCTCTGGCGGTTCATTATTAAACGAGCCTTCAACGATACAAATGCTGCAAACTTGTTCCAGGTTTACCAAGCTACCACTTTCCAATTCAATCCATCTCATGTTATATTTCCTTTCTGTTGTATTCCCTGCTCCGGTGTGGTATAATGGAGCGTGGAAGGGGGTGAATATATGTATGAAATAGAACTTGATCCTGAAGTCATGGAATCTGTTCGCATGATTTCCAAACAGCTGGAAGAGATGTCACAGAGAATGGTAAAATTCGCACAAGATATTACTGTACAAATCTCGCCGGTCATGGAACAACTCAATTACACAATGCAAGCAATTCAGGATACAATCCCCAATATTCGGTGCTTTCAAGAAAGTTTCCGTCTTGAAATGCTTGAATTTGCAAAAAACATGACCTCGCTGATGCAAACACTGGACTTTCCGGTAGTTCAACCGGAAATCACGAGAGAACAGCTAAGAGATCGGTTTGAAAATATGAGCCACGCCGAGTTAGAAACAGTAAAAGCATCCGCCATAGCGGCAGCGAACTCCGTTCCTAAAAAAGAAGTTCACCGTCCGTCTGTGAAAAAGATGCTTGGTATCGCCTTTATGGTAATAACCACAGTGATACCGACAATCGACGCTACACTTTCTATTGCTGACCGTTTTGTTGGCTCAAAAGACGAAGTTGCTATTTCTATTGCCGGAAATGGAAATCACGTGATTATAGATGTTTACGACGGTTCCGCTCCTAAAATAGATTATTATTTTGAGAATGAGCAAACAAAAAAAGAAACCGAAAAGAACTCCCTGCAAGAACAAGGTTCTCCTGCTGCAATTGCCACGCCGAGCACAAAGTGCAATGGTGATTAGCCAACTGATAAACAAAGTGTATTGAAGCCAATCCTCCATACCATTTTCACCTCTTTTCTATGTAGTAACAATTTTGTCGAATCTCGTCGAATGTTGTCGAAATCATTGCATTTTCTTGATAAATGTGGTACAATAAAGGCATTTCAAAAAGATTGGAGTAATCAAAAATGCTAAGTACCCGTCCAACCTATGAAAACATGACACAAGAAGAATTCACTTGCCCTTATTGCTCACGAACTATGCCACTCATCAGAGAAGTCCATAAAAGATATAAGGTCGGCATGAACAAAATGATTGAAGTCGAGGGAGAAATCGATTCTAACCCCGGAGTTCTTTCAAAAGAAGAATGCATGATTCAAATTGACTTCATGCGATGCCCTTCTTGCAAAAACCACACAATCACTTGCGAGGGATATTCAGACGACCTTTCGGAAGAACATATTGAAAAAATGATACTCCCGAAATCCGGTGCAAAGAAATACCCAGATTACATTCCACTCCCAATTCGTCAAGATTATGAAGAAGCATATGCAATTTTGAATTTAAGCCCGAAAGCATCTGCCACTCTTTCAAGACGTTGCTTACAGGGAATGATACGTGATTTTTGGGGCATTTCAAAAAACCGTTTGGTCGATGAAATTGAAGAAATTGCTGACAAAATCCGCCCAGAAGTTCACCGTGCAATTCACGGTTTACGAAAAATCGGAAACATCGGTGCTCACATGGAAAATGATGTAAACAAAATCGTTGAAGTTGAACCGTTTGAAGCGGAAAAGCTAATAAAGCTTATTGAACTTCTGATGGACGATTGGTATGTGAAAAGGCATGAATCCGAATTGCTTTGTGCAGAAATAGATGAAATCGCAGCAAGCAAAAAAGCAACTGTTCATTCGTGATTTTAGTTTCCGCAGCTGTTTCCTGCATCTTCAAGGGTGTCATGCTGTGCAAGCAGTTCACCGTCAGCCGACCAATACTGATACAGATACCGAACTGGGTCTTCATGGGTTCCTGCACCATAAACGGTCATTGTTCTGATAACAGACATCATTTCAACTTTTTCACAGCCAGCTAACGGCTGTGCTGGTACGTCGTACATACCTTTCATCCTCCTTTCGTCTGATTTTCCCCTAAGGGGAGATACAAGATTTCTTGTGAAGTCGGTCGAGCTGACCGCCTTACAAGTATTATTATACTACGAGATGACCTACTTGTCAAGATAAAAACCAAGAAAAAAGTATACAAACTGACCGACTGCTTTTTGTGCAAAAAAACAAAACGACCGATTATAAATCATTTCTGTATTGACAAGTAGGTCAGAATGTAGTACAATAGAAACAAAAAGGAGGTGAATAAATTGAACATTGAAAATCTAAAAAGAGCCAGAGAAAACGCCGGACTTACTCAAACACAAGCTGCCCAAAAAATCGGGGTAAGTGATGGTACATATAAGAATTACGAGCAAGGAAAGCGTGAACCTAACGGTGACAAAATAGTTACCATTGCAAATGCTTTCGGCGTCACCACCGACTACCTCCTCGGCAGACCAGATGCAAAGCCTCCGGAGGATCCGATCAAGTTGGCGGCGCAGGAGTTTCATCTTGACAGCGCGCAGCGTGGCATACTGGCAGCATATCTGTACATGGATCCGGATGACCGCAAGCAGTTTATTTCTTACATTAAGCAGATTGTAGAGGGGGTAGGAAAAGAAGATAGCTCTATAAAATCTCGCATTCAAAAAAAAGGAATGTCCTCTATCGCACATGCCGTGCGAGCTGCTGCACGATCAAATGGCATCAAAGCAGTAGTTGTTGATGATGATGGACACATAATGACAAAAGAGCAAATAGACGCAATTCAAAACACGCCCGAAATGGATACAGATCTATAATAAATCTATAATAAAAAATCACCTGAATGGTATAATACCGTTGAGGTGATTTAGAGATGAATTATGGGATCTACAAAAATGCACGAAATGCAAGCTGGCAATGTTTGATAGATTGTCATGTAACAGAACTGCCCGTAAAACCGGTAAAAATTGCAAAAAACTATGGCGTAGTCTGCAAAGAAAATTCCGACTTTTTGACTTCTGGCGTATCCGGAGAAGTTTTGCAAATGTCAACTGGAGAAGTGGTAATTCTGGTACACCCGGAACAGTCTGATCGGCGAAAACGATACACCATATTGCATGAATTAGGGCACTATTTGCTAGGGCATCTTAATAGAGAACCACAACAAGAGGATGAATACGCTGCCGAACGGTTTGCTGCCGGTGTGCTCATGCCAGCATGCGTACTCTGGGGGCTTGGACTGCATACCGCGCATGATATTGCATGTGTATGTAATGTGTCTCAGACAGCCGCCAAAATACGGGCTGAGAGAATGGCTGTTTTGTATCAACGAAATATGTTTCTGACCAGCCCGTTGGAGCGGCAGGTGTATAAGCAGTTTCAATCATTTATCAGAAAAAACAAATAGATTTTGTCCGCAAAGTTATCATCATGGTCAAGTTGTACAATGTACATCATTGATTTTGTATACCACCCACAAATAATTGCTCTGAAAAGATCGAATATTGTCGAAATACTTGTGATGATATACAAAGAGTGATATAGATCGCGCCCCACGCGGGCGCGTGAGTTGAAATTGACAAAACGGTAGAATGGGTAGATGTGCCAGAGTCACGCCCCACGCGGGCGTGTGAGTTGAAATATAGAAAGGAGCCATCATGGAAACATATTGTATCTATCTCCGGAAATCCCGCGCGGATGCCGAGGCGGAAGCGCGCGGAGAAGGCGAAACTCTGGCGCGGCATGAGCACACGCTCCTGGAGTTGGCAAAGCGGCAGCGCCTGACCATTGCCCATATTTATCGGGAGATCGTCAGCGGCGACAGTATCGCAGCCCGGCCGCAGATGCAGCAGATGCTGCAAGATATCACAGACGGCAAATACACCGGCGTGCTGGTAATGGAAATCGAACGTCTTGCACGTGGCGACACCATTGACCAGGGTGTTGTGGCACAGGCGTTCCGGGAGTCAGAGACAA
>ERZ791927.2172-NODE-2172-length-13035-cov-2.494992_pt1 | contig 13035 bp, 19 predicted proteins | sample MGYA00510130_ERZ791927 | MGnify/ENA primary metagenome ERZ791927 (study PRJEB30046, sample SAMN00792055) | human gut metagenome | study: EMG produced TPA metagenomics assembly of the A metagenome-wide association study of gut microbiota in type 2...
TTGTTTGAAGAATACTTTAATAGATTTGAATATGATTTTGGAGTAACATTTGATGAAGATTTCCAAATATGTGGAAATAGTGGAGAGCCTACTGATAAACCAGAAGTTTTATTTAAGGAATGGAAAGATTTAATAGAACCTATGAAGAAATTTTTAGGAAAAGATAGATTTGATAAGAAATATAATTGTTTCTTTGGAATACCCTCTTGTAAATATGGAGGAGCTGTTAAAAAAATCTCTAATGAATGGGGAGAACTTGAATTTTTGGGAAATGTAGAGGAAGATTTTTATTCAAATGATATAGCTGAAGAATACAATTCATAATAAAAAGGAGTGATACTATGGTAGTAATGAGCGATTTAGCAAAGAATTTTGTAGAATTTTTTGATTGTGAATATGAATATTTTCCTAATAATACATATGAAGAAATTATGGAAAAATTTGAAAAATATATGGCAGAAGGAAAAGAAAAAGGATATTTTCCTGTGATTGTAACTGTTGATGAAACTCTTTTAGAAAGTTTGTCTTTTAATATATCAGATGATGAAGAATTTAATATAGAAGATGTAAGAGATTATAGAAAAAGATATATCTCATCTATTTTTTCAGAGGGTGGGGAAAATATTTTAAGGGATTTAATAAATATAAGAAAAACAGAAGCTGAAGATGATGAGATATCTTTTAGTGAAGAGATACTTGGAGAGTTTGAAGAAACTGAAGAAGAAAAACTTAATTCTCCAATAGGATTTTTAAATTATGATACAGATAAACCTGAAGAACTATTTATAGTAAAAGTTCCTGTGAAAAATCCTTGGGAGATATTTGCTTGGTTTCCTATGGGAAATTGGAATGAATGTCCTAGCACATCAGAACATATGGCAATATCAAGATATTGGTATGAAAAATTTGGAGCTGTACCTATTACAATAACTCACGATGTATTGGAGTTTAAAATTGAAAAAATTATTACTGATAAAGAAACAGCTATGGAAACAGCAGTAGAGATGTATGGATATTGCCCTGATGTAGACCAAAGTTATGAAACTCTTGGAAAACTGGCAGGAAGTTTAGTTAATTCTAGTGTATGGTATTTTTGGTGGGATTAGAAAGGAGTTTTAATATGTTAGATAAAAATATGCTTGAAACTTCAAAGAAAAATGCAATTTTAATAAATTATTCTGAAGATGAAAATAAGGAAAAATTACCAAAAGGAACTTCAAAAATTGGGGGAAAACCTGATTTACCAAAAGATTTTCAATGGTTTTATTATAAAGGAGAAGATTATAAAAAAATAGTTGAAAACAGACCACTTTCATTTTTAATGCAGATTAATTGTGAAGAAGTCCATAAATATGATAAAGAAAGCCTTTTGCCTGAAAAAGGAATGTTATATTTTTTCTATGAATTATTTACTATGACTTGGGGATTTTCTCCACAAGACAGAGGAAGTGCAAAAGTTTTTTATTATGATGGAGAGATAGAAGATTTAGTTCCTGCTGATTTTCCTGAAGATATGGAGGAGGATTGTATAATCCCTGAATCTAAAATAAATTTTGAAAGTATGAATGACTATCCTATTGATTTCCTAGATTATTATGACCCTGATGATAGTGATGAAGAAATGGACAGAAAAGAAAAAGAATTTGAAAAAGAGTTAGAGGAATTGGGATATAAAGCTGACACTACAAAACTTTTAGGACACCCTGAACTTATTCAAGGAGAATATTGGGAAGAGTGTGAGGGAGTGGCTGGAAAAAATATTTATTACGGCTCTGCTCCTATAAAATATGGCAGTGATGAAGTTAAAAAATCTATAAAAGAAAATGCAAAAGATTGGATTTTACTTATGCAAATGAGTGAATTGGAAATTGGAGATTATGGATTGTATTTCGGAGACAGCGGAAAAATATATTTTAATATTCGAAAAGAAGATTTAAAAAATAAAAACTTTGATAATGTTTGGTTAATTCTTCAATGCTATTAAGTAAAGGAGGTTTTTATGAAAAGAGCTTTTGAATTTTTTGATGAAAAATCCCATAAATTTTGGTGGATAGAGAGTTTTGAAGAAAAGTTTGTAGTAAATTATGGAAAAATAGATAGCATTGGAAAATATGAGATTAAAGAGTGGGATAGTATAGAGGAATGTGAGAAACAAGCTGAAAAACTTATTAAGTCTAAACTAAAAAAAGGATATAAAGAAGTAAATAATTTTGATTTTGAAAATCGTTATTATTTTGATGATATAGATTTGCTTACTTCACACCCTAATTTTAGAAAACATTTTACTGATGAACAACTTTATTGTAATTGTGGAGATGAAGAAACTCCTTTTGGAAGTGATACAGGAAATGATGTTCTTCATATAATAGAGGAGAAAATAAGAAAAAATAAAAATTTTAGTTTTTCAGACTTCCCTAAATATTTAATAGAAAAAGAGTGGGGAATAGAATATTTTGAGCCTGTACCTATAATTGATGAAAAAACATTTGCAGAGGAATTAAAAATAAAAGATAAAGGTTTAAGCAGAGAGGCTATAATTAATCAAAGTGATGAAGTAATAATAGCCACAGCTTTTGCACAAATAAAAATAACTGGAAAAATCAGTGAAGATTTAAAAGAAAGAGCATTGTTATCTTTAAAAAGAATAGAGCTAATAGCTAAAATTTGTGGTTATGGAGACTCTGAAATTAATAAACAACTATATAATGATTTAGAAAAATTTTGAGGTGGATTATGGAATATATGAAAGAGTTTTTAAAAAATGAAGATAGAGAAAGTTTTGATAATTTTTGGGAAAACAGTCAAAAACTTGTTTGGATAGATTGGAGAGAGTATGATGAAGATATAATAAATTATATAGAGGGAGTAATCCAATCAGGAGAACTTTCAGGAAAAAGTAAAGATGTTGATAATGAAATGGGATTTGATATATTTATAGAATGGAAAGAAAAAGAATATAAAATATCTTATCCAAATAAAGAGGGTTCTGATAGAGATACAACTATTAAAACTTTAAATAAAATTATCCAGCCTGAGTATGAAATAAGATTATTTATGGAAAGTTTAGGAAATGATACTTTGGCTTTTGTCCCTCTGCTAAAAAGTAAATGGGAAGAGTTAGAAAAAGAGTTTGGAGAAGAAAAAGTAAATTATTATTTTTCTAAGATAGATGATGAAAGCAAGATGTTTGACTTAGATATGGACGAACTTTTTGAAATTTTAGATAAAAGAAAAGAGATAAAAAATTTCTTTGATTAGAGGTGGACTATGAAAAAAATATCAATAGATGATTTTGGAATAGAGAAAAATGATTGGGGATATTATTTTACTGCCAATATTGATTTTTTAGGACAAAACTCAGAATTACTTTTAAACTACGATACAGAAGATGAAGTTTCTGAAGTTGAATTAAAAGATATTTTAAACAAATCTTTAGAAAAAATAAATAATATGCTTGAAAAAGCTGAAAAAAACAGATCACAGCTTATGGAACTTTTAAAAGAAAAAGATTATATAAATCTTGCAACTGAATGGGTGCAAGGAGCTGAAGAAGTTGAGGAGGAAGAAAATTGCTATCTTATAGATGACAATAAAGTCTATACTCCAATAACTGAAGAAGACTTTGAAAAAAGTATGAATTTTGGAGAGATTACAACAGATATTTATTCAGATGGAGAAACAGAGGATATGTCAGTCTATATTACTTTTGAGCCTGATTATTTTGTAGGACATTGTATAGAATGTTATATTGAGGAAAATGGAAACTTTTTAGTTAATGGATTAGCAGGATAAGGAGGTAAATTATGGGAGCTTGGGGTATAAAAGCATTAGAAAGTGATGAGGGATTAGATGTTATTGATATTCTTGAAAATGAATATATTCCAGAACATTCAATTATGAACTTAGAAGAAATTATTCAGTTGATGAGAGATGAAGTTATGTTAGGAAAAGATTTGACAGAAGTTGATTTTTTATTTGATAATACAGCTATAGCTCTAACAGAATTATATTTTCAATGGAAAGAAGAAAGAAAATTTAATTATGAAACAGAAAATAATATATGGAAAAAGGTAACTGATTTTATATCTTCTAAAAAATCTATTGATATTTTATTAAAGCAACTTATTGATATAAAAAATAAAGTTCCTGATGAAGATGGAGAGAGAGAAATAGTAGAGTTGTGGTATGATAATGGACAAAATCTAAGTTATGAAGAATGGTACAAACATCTAGGCTCTTTAATTGAAAAATTAAAAGCTGAATATGGAAGTTAGGAGATGTTTAGCTTATCAAATTTCAGAATATACTGGTTATCATATACGAATAATAGAGAAAAAAATAGTAAATATATAAGAGAAATAAAAAACTAAAGTGAGGGAAAAATATTTAATGGATAAAAAAAGTAAAAAAATTCTGATGAACTATATGAATGATACAAAAAGAAATCTATTATCATATGAAGAAATTGCATATGCAAAGGAACAGGGAGCTATTTTAGAGAATTTGCCTATTTCATCTGAAGAAGCTATATCTATTTTAACACAAAGTCTTAAGTATATTTCTCTTAATGATGTTGCTAATGCTTTTTTATATAGTTTATCTACTCGTGATATGGAGTATAGATATATTTTAGTGTCATATGTATATGCTGTAAGCTGGTTGAAGTTTGACAGAGGGAGAACAGACAAAGTTCCATCTCAACTGAATAGAACATTTTATAATTGGGTTAAGTATAAAGGTGGCGGAATTTGGGGTGAGATTGGAAAACCTATTTTTTATCTCAATGAATTTACTCATATGGATAAAAAAATCCCTACAAATATTGATAAGGATATTTTGGAAAAAATAATATCAATATCATCTACAATGAGCGACCAATCCACTGGCATTATGTTATGTAAAAAAATTCAGGAAAGTAAACTATTACCCTGTAATAAAAGTGAGATTATTGGAATCCTTGAAACACTTGCTATTTGTGGAATTTTGGAAACACCAGAGCATAAAGGATATATACATTCCTTTACCACACCATTGATGAGAGATACTGGTAATTTAAAACAAAGCCTATCCTATCCACTCAACTGGTGGCATGGAGAAAATAAAGTAAATTATGATAACTGTTACAGAGTTTTTAATATTGATTTTTCTTATTTATCAGAAAAGAACAAAATTAAAAGCTGAATATAAATGAATACTTGAAAAGATATATTCATTTTTATGATAAAAAATGGAGGAAGTACAATGAACTTTAACGAAGCAATGCAAATGCTTGGAAACAAGTTACAAGGAAAGTATGGACATTTAGGCTTTAAATATAAAAAATCCGATAAAACACTTACAAGGCATAGTAAAAATTTCGCATATATGATTGCATTTTCCTCATTCGGTGGGAACACAAAGGATAGCATAAGCATAGATGTTTGCTATATAATAAACACCCGTCCATATGACCCTTATGGTTACGCCAAACTAGACAACAATACACAACCGCTATTTTACAGTTTAAGAAACAATGAAGTGTATCTTGATATAGGAAATGAAGAAAAAATTGATAACACCTTTGAGATTATTTGTCAGTGGACAGATAAATTACTGATTCCAAAAATGAATGAACTTTGTGCTACTGAGTAATAGGAGATGGTTTTATGGGAAAAGTTTATAAACTTAATAGTGAAAAATCTTTAGCTCATCAAGTATTAAAATATGCTGGTTGGCACGAAGGAAGAAAAGTAGATATAGAAAAAATAGAAAAATATTATAAAGAAAATAATATATACTAAAAATTATTAGGAGGAAGTTATGAAAAAAGAATTACCATTTTTTAAATATCACCCAGACCCTTTAAAGACAGGAACTTTTGAAACAGATGAAACTGTGATTTGTGATTGTTGTGGAAAAGAAACGGATGTATATTATTCTGGACCTTTTTATTCAGTTGAAGATGTTGAATATTTATGTCCTGAATGTATAGCCAATGGAGAGGCAAGTAAAAAATTTGACGGAGATTTTATAGATATTTATTTTGGAGAAGTTAGTGATGAAGAAAAAATAGATGAATTAACTCACAGAACTCCAAGCTATTGTGGTTGGCAACAAGAAATTTGGGTAACTCATTGTGATGATTTTTGTGCTTTTCTTGGTTATGTAGGAGCTAAAGAACTAAAAGAAATGGGAGTTTTAGAAGAAGTCATTGAAAATGGAAGTCCTGAGTTTAATGCAGAGTGGAACGAAGAACAGATAGAAATAATAAAAAATATGGTTGATGGAGGACACGTTCAAGGATATTTATTCAAATGTCTTCATTGTGGAAAACATTTTTTATACTATGATGTTGATTAGAGGTAAAATTTATGAAAAAGTTAATTTTATCAGTTCTATTCTGTCTTGTAAGTTTTTATTCTTTTGGTTATCAAATAGATGAGAATTTTACAGGACAGATAGTAAAAAAATATAAAAGTGGGCAAGTAAAATCTATTGAAAATTTTAAAAATGGAAAACTTAATGGAGAGTTTAAAGAGTTTTTTGAAAATGGCTCTCTCTTCCAAACAGGAACTTTTAAAAATGGAGATATGAAAAATATAAAAGTTTTTTATGAAAATGGAAATTTAAAATTTGAGCAAAATTTAAAGGATAGAAAAGAAAAGTATAGAGGATATTATCCAAATGGACAGTTAGAAGTAGAGGGAGAAGTTTTTCAAGGAGATGAAATAGGACTTTGGAAATATTATAGTGAGAACGGCAACCTTTCTTCAGAAGGTATGTATAAAGAAGGAAAAAAAGTTGGAGAATGGAAGTTCTATAAAACTGATGGAAATTTATTAAAAACTATAAACTATAAAAACTAAGGAGGGAACTTATGTACAAAATTGGTTATCTTGGAAACTTTGAAAAAGTACCTCAAGTTGTAGAGTATATCTTAAACAGTGATGTGGAAAATTTAGAGAAAGAATTAAAAAGCGGCTGGGATATAAATAAAAAAATTACTTTAAGTGAATTTATAACAGAAACTCCTTTAGAAATAGCTTTACAATGTAATAATGAAAAAGTAATAAAGTGGCTTGTGGAAAAAGGAGCTGATGTAAAAGCCAAAAAAGATGATTGGGTAACACATATTTCAAATGCAGGGCGTTTTTATTCTTTTGAAATCTGTGAATTATTTATAAAGCACGGAGCATTGGAAAATCTCACAAAAAAACAATATAAAAGAATTTATACTGATATTTACTATGGAAAGAATTTTAAAAATATAGATGTTTTTGAAAAATATGGAGTAACTGTTAAAAAATATGGAAATAATTGTTTAAGAGAGGCTGTCTATGACAGAAATCAAAAATTAGCTCAAATGTTTTTAGACTATGGAGCTGATATAAATTATCACGAATATGACCAAGTTTTTACTGATAACTCAACTCCTGTAATAGTAGCTGCTACTACAGATTCTCTTAAATTAGTAAAATGGCTTGTAGAAAAGGGAGCTGATATAACAATTAAAAACAGATTTGGAGAAAGACCATATTCAATAGCAGTTTTAAATAAAAATCAAGAGATGATAGATTATATTAAAAGTTTAGAGCCAGTAGATTTTCATAATGAATAGGCTAAAAAAGTATAATAAAAAAATATAAACTGCCAAAAGATATGGTAGAGTTCTTTAATAAGGGAGATTTAAAAATAGAATTTTCAGAGAATATTGACAGTAAATATATTGAATTTTGGAAATTGGAAGATACAGTTGAACTGACTTGGAAAAGAAAAAAATATCTTTCTTTAGTAAAAGATTTAGAAAACTATTGGTTACATCTTTTATGGTATCCAAAAGAAAAAACATTATATATTTTTGACGGAGAACACGAGGAAATTTTTAAAATAGGAGATTGGAGCTATTTTATAAATAATTGTGAAGAGATTGTTGGGAAATTCCTAGACGGAGAGCTTTAAAAAAAGAGGTACAACAATTCTTAATAAAGATAATATTCTCTAAGAATTTGATTGTACCTCTTATTTATTTTATTCTTTGTAAAAACTCTTTAAATTGTGGTACTGTAAAATCTATCTCTCCATATCTTGTAGGGTATATTATATTTTTTCTTATTAAACTCCCCCTTACTGGAGATATATTTTTTAAAGGCTTTCCCAATATATTTGCTACATTTGCCATAGTACATGGTAGTTTATCACAATCACTCATAGCAAACATAAATTCTTGTTCTTTCTTAGTGCATTTATTAAATCTTACTTTAAAAAAGCTTTTATCTAATTCCTCTAAAAATACTTTCTTATTTTCTTTTACTATATCTAAAGTTATGTCTTGGTATTTTTCACTTATTAAATAGCAAAACAGTTGGATAAAGAATGGGTATCCACCTGTAATATTATATATTTCTTCTAGAGCTTCCTCTGTATATTTGATATTAAAAGCTTTTCCTGGATTTACAATAGCTTTTACTACATCTTCATACTTTAAAGAATCTATAGGCTGAAACAAAAACATTCTTTCTGCATAAGTTTTTGATTCAGACATAGTTACTAAAACTCTAGGTAATCCTGCTCCTATTATAGTAATTGGTAATTTTTCCTGATTTATTTTATGTTGGGCAGTTATTAGAGCTTCCAATTCATCTTGTTTAGCATATTGAATTTCATCTAAAAAGATAACTATTGTTCTTTTTGCTTCTCTTGCTAGTTTCCCTAAATTAACCATTAAATCTACAAAATTATGTTCAAAAGTTCCCATACTTATTTTCTTTTCTATACTTATACTTTCTTCACCAACACTATATGTTAAGCTTAAATTCATCAAACTTTGCTTTACTGAATCAAATAGATGTTTAATTTGCTCTATTTTACTTAAACTTATTATTACTTGATTTGTATAAGCTATTAAGTCTTTTATAAAACTATCTTTCTCTTTGATTTCAAAGTTAAAAGTTATTACTTGCTTACTATCTGCATAGTTCTTTAAATAAGTTAATAGAACTGTCTTTCCTACTCCTCTTAACCCATAATATATTATAGGTCTTCTTGGGTATCCTAAAATTAACGAGTCTATACTAGCCTTGGCTTCATCTATAATTTTATCTCTTCCTGCAAGGTATTCTGGCAACATTCCTGCTCCAGGTGTATATGGATTAATCAACATAGTTTCTCACCCCTTTTCTCCCCTATTATATCATAAAGTTTAATTAAATAGAAATAACATTAATTTTTGATATTAAATTTTAATTTTAAAGTGTCTTGAAAATATTTTTTTATATAGAAATACCCTTAAAAATGGTATAATAATATTAAATAGAATATTATTTTCATCTTAAGCAGAGGAGGAGATTTTTATGAGATATACTGAAAATGAAAGAATAGAAATTATAAAATTTATAGAGAAAAATTTTGGTAAAGTTGAGGAGGTATATGAAATTGGATATGATAATTATTATTTAGATGTGGCTCAAATAAATCCTACAAAAGAAAAACCATATTATACTATTATCACTCTTGGAATGGGAGAATATAAGATGTATAACCAAAATAATGAAAATTTTTCAAGTTTTGCAGAACTTATGATTTCTTTACCTCCTGATTGGAATTTTGATGATAAAAACTATACTTGGGCAATAGATGAATTAATTCAATTAACATATATTCCATTTACTTACTTTTTCGCATATGAATGGGGACATTTAGAAAATAACTTTGAACCATTTTCTTCTAATACAAAATTAAGTGCAGTAACTTTGTTATACCCAGAAATGAAAAAAGAAAATTCAGGACTTTTAAAACTTGAAAATAGAAATTTACAATTTTATCAAATAGTTCCATTATATGATGAGGAATACACTTTTGCTTTAAAAAATGGAATGAAAAATCTACTATTACTAGATGTTGAGAAAAAAATAAGTTCTGTAGTAAATATGAATAGGGAAAAAGTTCTTGAATACAGTGAGGAAGAAAAAGAAATGCAAGATGATATTATGGATTCAGCAGATTGGCATTTAGGAGATTATTACTCTAAAGGAATAGAAGTTGAAGAAATAAATATATATAATCACTTGGCTGTTTTTCTTCGTTGGGCTATGGAAAATAGTTTTTTAAGTGATAATTTCTTAAAAGCTTATGGTAAAGAGCTTGAAAAATACACTTCTCAAGATTTTATTGATTTAAGAGAATTTGTAAAATTTAGATTAAAAGGAGATTTAAGAAAATCTTTCTTTAATGATATAGGAAAAGAATTTATAAGACATTATTATGATTATGACAATATAAATAGAAATTTTTATCCAGGAGATATAGATAAATATGCTAAAAGAATTTTTGGAGAGGAAAGATATTATTCTCCTGAATTAAAGAGAGAGGCTTATTTATATTTAACTTTTGATGAAAAGTATTATCAAGATATGAAAGCAGTTATAGATGATGTTTATAATACTTGGTTAAAAGAATTGGATAGCTATATTAACTAGGAGAGTTTTATGGACAACTATAAGGTAAAAAGCAAAATAAATATTTTATCTAAAATAATAGACAGTTTTTTTATAGGATTTTCCTGCTTTATAGTTTATTTTGGATTAAAGACAGGAGTTTCCTTTTCAAAAAATAGTTATGCTGTTTTTACAATTTTATTGGGAGTTTTTTATGGTTTTATATTTATAAGGGATTTTATTTTCTATAAAACTCTTAAAATTACCCATTATGAATTGATATTTTTTTATCCTATTTTGAGAAGAGAGATAAGAATACAGAAAAAAGATATACAAAAAATTGATTTTATAAAAAGTGAGTTTATACCAAGACTTTGGATTTATTATTACAGAGTAAAAATAACTATGGAAAGTAAAAACTATATTATATCCTCAAAAGATTATAGAAACTTTTGGGAGATTTTAAATAGTATCAGAGCAAAACTTCCAAAAAGAAAAATTGAAAGCTATAAGGAGAGAAAGTTATGAGAAAAGTAGATGATGTAAAACTAGGAAAATTTTTAAGTCTTGTCCTTAGGCACAAACCTGAAACAATAGGGATAACTTTAGATAAAAATGGCTGGGCTAATGTAAAAGAACTGATAGAAAAAGTAAAACTTTCTGAAAGATATATTGATATGGAGATTTTAGAAAGGATAGTCAGAGAAAATAATAAAAAAAGATATAGTTTCAATGAAGATAAAACTAAAATCAGAGCTAGTCAAGGACATTCTATAGAAGTGGAACTAAATCTTAAAAAGATGACACCACCAAAAATCCTATATCACGGAACTGCCACTAGATTTTTAGAAAGTATAAAAGAAAAAGGGATTTTAAAAATGAATAGACAATATGTTCATCTATCAATGGACATTGAAACTGCTAGAAATGTTGGACAAAGACATGGAGAAGTGGTTATTCTTCCAATAGATATAGAGGGACTTGAAAATATAGGACATAAATTCTATCTGTCAGAAAATAAAGTTTGGTTATGTGATGATATTCCAAGCAGATATATTTTATGGGATAAAGTCATTAAATAAAAAGGAGTTTAATTATGGGAAAAATATATCGTTACCAAAGAGTTGAGGGAAAATATTTTCCCGGTATCATTAATAATGTAAACTATTTTTTTACAACAGTAGCTCTTTATGAAGATGGAGTTATAAATTGTTGGGAAAAAGTTGAATTTCATAATATAAAAAATGTTATTGAAAAAGGTTGGCTGTGTTGTGAAGTTCCTAATGGAAAAAATATCTCTATTTTTCAAGTGGGAGATTATACTATAAAATCAGCTAAATGGAAATATAATAAAGAAACTTATTATAAAACTATTATTGATAATTTAAAAGAATTAAATCCTAAAATAGAAAGTATTAATAAAATAACTAGAGAAGTTTCAAAAGAAGATTATAAAAAAGAAATGCTAGTTACTTCAAATCCATTTAAAATGGAGTATAAGAAAAATTTTTATCAATGGTTTGATGGAGATAATACTTTTATATTTTATAATCTTGGAGAACAGTTATATCTTACAACTTTAACAGCTTATGAAGATAAAACTTTTGAAATAGGTTTACTAGAAGAAAAGTATTTTTCTTTAGAAGAAATAAAAGAGATGTTTGAAAAAAATATTCTTACAACAGAAGTAAAAGATAGATTTTTTATAAAAGATTTTGCAGAAATAGAGATAGAAAAAATTAATTATTTTGTAGAAAAAAGCCAAAAATTTAAAGAAATAAAAGATATATTAAGGAATGTCTGTGGAGAAAAAACAACTCTTGAATTGTGTAGAGAAGCATATTTTAATTATTTAGAAGACCCTTGCGATTATACAAAAAATGAATTAAAAAAGGCTTATGAAAGTGTTCCTGAACACGAAAGAATATATCTAGGAGATATGAATTCTAAAGATTGGGATTACCAAAGAATTTTATATTCTGATGAAAAAAGAGAAGTATAAGGAGGAACTATGGATATAAAATATTTTAAAAATGTAGATTTTAATAGTGATTATCTTGAAACAACAATAGAATTTCAAAATAGAAAAATACAACTTGATATAAACAGTGACGCAGTTCTTGGAGAAAATAATTGGGTAAAAGAATATGAAGAATATATTTCTAAATTGGAAACATTCAAAGAAAAAATTGATAAAGAGATTATAAAAGATTTTGAAAATAATGGTATAACTAAAGAATGGGTTGATTATCACTCTGAAGAATTAATAGAAAGTATTGAAGAGAATGGAACATTAGATAGTTGTGATAAAAACTTACCTATAGACAGACAAATTCTTTCAGCATTAAAACTTAATAGAATAGGAATTTATCCTGAATATGAAAATATAGAAGGTGAAGAATATTATGCTATTTGGGATTATATCCTTGATGATGAGATAAGTGATCAAATTTTAGTTATAGTTACTGATAAAAATGGAGAAATAGTGGATATTACTTGGGAAAGTTAAATAAAATCTGTCTATCAACAACTTTTTAAAAAAATTTTTCGTCTAATAAGAAATAACTTTAGTGATCTAAAGGAGCATTCCTGTATACTAAAAAATAAATAGTAACAAAAAAAG
>ERZ791927.2181-NODE-2181-length-12974-cov-3.605233_pt1 | contig 12974 bp, 10 predicted proteins | sample MGYA00510130_ERZ791927 | MGnify/ENA primary metagenome ERZ791927 (study PRJEB30046, sample SAMN00792055) | human gut metagenome | study: EMG produced TPA metagenomics assembly of the A metagenome-wide association study of gut microbiota in type 2...
CGCCGCAGCCGACGGCGCCGGCCATGGCCGAGTAGCCGATCAGGCTGATGATTGAGATCGTCAGACCGGCGACGATGCCGGGCATGGCTTCGGGAAGCAGAACCTTCGTGATGATCTGAATGTTTGTGGCGCCCATTGACTGAGCGGCTTCGACAAGTCCCTTGTCGACTTCGCGAAGGCTCGTTTCGACTATTCGGGCGATAAAGGGCGCTACCGAAAGCGTCAGCGGCACAATTGCCGCTGCCGATGGAGGAACCAACGACGAGTCGGGTGAACGGGATGATTGCTACAAGAAGGATGATGAACGGCACTGAACGAAGGGCATTGATGACCGTTCCGAGAATAGCGTTGAACCCGGGCATGGGTAGAAAGGACTTCCTGTCCGTAACGAAGAGAAGGATTCCCAGAGGAATGCCCGCAAGGGCTCCGATGCCGCCGGAGATGGCGACCATGATGATCGTCTCCAGAAAGGAGTCCCAGATCATCTGAATGAGATTACTTGACATCATTGATCTCCTCAACGACGACGCCGTTTTCTCTCAGAAAGTTGACGGCTTCGATGAATACGGTGCTTTCGGCCTCAATGAGCACAGTAAGCGATCCCAAGGTCTGGCCCTGGACGTCGTCGACGGTGCCGCGGAGGATGTTGAAGTCTATGTTGAAGCGGCGAGAGCATTCGGAAATGACGGGACGCGTGACTTCGCTGCCGGAGAACGCGAGGCGCAACAGGTAAACCGCATCGCTGTTGGAGTGGCTTTCGCGTGCTTTGCGGAAGCGGTCAAGAATGGAGGCCGGCATGTCGCGGGCCATCACGTTGCCGATCAAGGCCTTCGTGGTTTCGTGCTGCGGAGACATGAAGATGTCGACGACGTTGCCCTGTTCGACGATCTTGCCGTAATTCATCACGACGACGCGTTCGCAGATTTGCTTAACAACCTGCATTTCATGGGTGATCATGACGATCGTCAGGCCGAGCTCCTTGTTGATTCGCTTGAGAAGCGCGAGCGTGGCGACGGTGGTTTCCGGATCGAGGGCTGAAGTGGCTTCGTCTGAAAGCAGGACCTTCGGGTCATTCGTTAGGGCGCGGGCGATGCCTACGCGCTGCTTCTGCCCGCCCGAGAGTTGAGACGGATATTTATGGGCATGTTCGGTAAGTCCGACGAGCTTGAGAAGCGGCTCAACCTTTTCGCGAATGGCATCTTTGGGCGTGCCGATGAGTTCGAGCGGCAACGCGACGTTGTCGTAGACCGTTCTTGAGCTCAGCAGATTGAAGTGCTGGAAAATCATGCCGATGCTTCGGCGGCTTTCCCTAAGTTCGTCTTCGGAGAGCTCCGTAAGGTTCTTGCCGTCGACCGTGACGGTGCCTTCACTCGGACGGTTGAGAAGATTGATGCAGCGCACGAGCGTGCTCTTGCCTGCGCCGGAACGGCCGATGATGCCGAAGATTTCGCCGGGGCGGATCTCGATCGATACGTCGTCGAGGGCCTTGAACTCCCGACCTTCAGGCGTCTTGTATGTCTGGGTTATGTGGTCAAGCTTGATCATTTTTTCTCTGTGCGTATGGAGTCATCGCAAGGGGGAGGGTTGGAACAGTTTACCCGCTGTGCGGCGTGAAGGAAGGGAAACGAAAAAGAAATGGGCGGTTGCTTGAGGTATTACCGCACAGAGGCGAGGGCGAAAAAAAATCCCGCGGACCGTTTGTCAGCAGGATCATTCTTGAGTGATGGTGGGAACGCAGGGATTCGAACCCTGGACCGACGGATTAAGAGTCCGCTGCTCTACCAACTGAGCTACGTTCCCACGCAAGAAAATTGTTCCGAACAAATAGGGAATGGTGGGAACGCAGGGATTCGAACCCTGGACCGACGGATTAAGAGTCCGCTGCTCTACCAACTGAGCTACGTTCCCATTCCTTACTGTCCGCAGGTAGCTGTGGTGGGTCGTGCGGGACTCGAACCCACGACCAACGGATTAAAAGTCCGCTGCTCTACCAACTGAGCTAACGACCCGTTTGCCGCAGATGAGTCACAAACGACGTGAACAACTAACTGAGGAAACGAATTATGCCCATGCCTTTCTGACTTGTCAATAGTTGGCATGGAAAAAGTTTGAAAAATAGGCGGAGGCGTCAATCGGAAAGATCAAGCGGATAGAATGTAAATGTTAACAAGGTTAGGGTAAACTCTAACAAACGAGACCTTGGCAAAGCGAATTTTTTCAGGCATCATGACGATAACGAACGAGGCGAAAGGATGCTTTGAAACCCCGTCTCGCAAGTAAAGCGGATGATCCTTTGCGCATTGAGGCTAGTGAAATGATCCTGCCATTAAAGATGCAAATTGATTTTCGTTTTTGGATAGATATTTAGTATTAAGTTTTGTTGAATCAGGAGTCCGTCATGGCCGCCAAGTCCTCTAATCCTCCCCGTCCCGGCCGTTGCGAAGGGGAAGAACGCAAGAAGGCGCTCAGCGTCGCGCTTGCCAATATTGAAAAGCAGTTCGGAAAGGGCGCCATCATGCGCATGGCCGACGGCGCAGAGGTCGAGGATATCGAAACGGTGTCCACGGGTTCCCTGGGACTGGACCTTGCGCTGGGCGTCGGCGGCCTGCCCCGCGGGCGCATCATAGAAGTGTTCGGCCCGGAGTCATCCGGCAAGACGACGCTCACCCTGCAGGTTATTGCCGAAATGCAGAAGATCGGCGGCACCTGTGCCTTCATTGATGCTGAGCACGCTCTCGACGTCCAGTACGCTCAGCGTCTCGGAGTTCAGCTCTCCGATCTGTTGCTTTCCCAGCCTGATACGGGTGAGCAGGCTCTTGAGATCACCGACGCTCTGGTTCGCTCTGGTTCCGTCGACTTGATTGTCGTTGACTCGGTGGCGGCCTTGACACCCAAGAGTGAAATTGAAGGCGACATGGGCGATGCACTGCCGGGCCTGCAAGCCCGCTTGATGTCACAGGCCCTTCGCAAGCTGACGGGATCGATCACGAAGACGAAGTCCATGGTGATCTTCATCAACCAGATCCGTATGAAGATTGGCGGCTACGGCAATCCGGAAACAACCACGGGCGGCAATGCGCTCAAGTTTTACAGTTCCGTGCGACTTGACATCCGCCGCGTCGGCGCCATTAAGAAAGGCGACGAAGTGATCGGCAACGAAACTCGCGTCAAGGTTGTTAAGAACAAGGTTGCGCCTCCGTTCAAGCAGGCAGAGTTTGACATCCTTTATGGCGAAGGCATTTCCCGCTTCGGTGAAATCATCGACATCGGTACCGAGCTCAATGTGTTGGAAAAGTCGGGCGCATGGTACTCCTACAACGGTCAGCGTCTCGGCCAAGGCAAGGAAAATGTGCGCGAGTTCCTCAAGCAGCATCCCGATGTCAGTGGTGAAATTGAACAGAAGATCCGTGAAATGAAGGGCATCCACCTCAAGAGCATTTCCGCCGTTGAGGTTGAGGGAGAGATCATGCCGGATGCTGATCTTCCGCCCGCAGACGCCGACATTGATCTCTAAATGCAACGATCCGAAGGTCGGATTGAAGTGCTGTTTCAGGAAAAGGGGATGGTCCGGACATGGGGGCCGTCCCCTTTTCCTATTCATAAAACGTAGGGAGTGCACAAATGGGAAGAACCTGGGAGGAAGGCGAACTTTTCGTCTGGGGGGAGGATGGTCTTGTGCCTGCGGACTCTCAGAACAATGGATTTGTGAGGTCCTCTAGGCCGCAGGCGAATCCGGACTCAGATGTCAGGCGCGTTGGCCGGGAGAGCGGCAGGGGGGAGATCGTGACAGATGTCGATGTTGTCTCAGGCATCGTGCGCACTGCCCCCAGGGTTCTGCCGCGGCGGCAGCGCTGCACCTATGCTGGTGATGAGGACTACTGCAACGATCCTGAAGAACTTGAGCGCAGAAAGACGCCGCGGAGATCTCTTCGACCGAAGAAGGAACGTCCCAGCCTTTTCGCCCGGGCCATTGGTTCGCTCGCCAGACGTGAGTATTCGAGGCGGGATCTGGAGGCCAAGCTTCGTCGCTCTCTTTCGGAAAGTGAGGATCCCGACGACGTTGCCGCCGTGCTTGATCGTCTCGAAGGCGCCGGTTATCTGTCTGATGCGCGTTTTGCGGAAAGCCGAGCTCGCTCAAAAGCGAGAGTCCTGGGAAATGCTCGAATCCGGCGCGAGCTTCGTCAGTCCGGCGTCGCAAGCGAGCATGTTGATGCGGCAATTGAAGAAATAGAGGAACCTGAGGAGATTCGAGCCTATCGCCTTTGGGTTAGGCGTTTTGGCGAACTGCCTGCAGACAGAAAGGAGCGCGACCGGCAGATTCGCTTTTTGATGTACCGAGGTTTCAGCATGGGAGCAATCAGCCGCGTGCTCAAGGGAGCCGTGGAGCCGCCCGACGACGTGGTCTAGCATTGGTGTTCGGAAGGGGGCGCCCGACCACAAATCCTTGTCTTGTAGTGTTCGGGGAGCGGATTTCAAGTTTTTTCCCGTTGCTTTTGATAAAATTATCGATTACTTGTTTCTGAGATTTTCCCACGGAGGCTATTTTGGAATATCTCTTCGATCTGCTAGCCAACCTGCATTGGGCTGCGGTCGGCCAGATCATCATGATCGACATTCTTCTCGGCGGCGACAATGCCGTCGTGATTGCCATGGCTTGCCGCAATCTGCCCGAGCATCAGCGCAACAAGGGCATCTTCTGGGGAACGGCCGGCGCCATCGCTCTTCGCGTCGTGCTTATCACCTGTGCGGTGATGCTTCTGGACCTCCCGTTCCTCAAGGTGGCGGGCGGCGTCTTGCTTGTTTGGATCGGCGCCAAGCTTTTGCTTCCGGAGGACGGAGACCATGACAAGGTGGAGGGCAGCAGCAAGTTGCTAGGCGCCATCAAGACAATCATCGTGGCGGACTTCGTCATGAGCTTCGACAACGTGATAGCCATTGCCGGTGCAGCTCAGCAAGCTCACGAGGCGCATCAAACGCTTCTCATCATCTTCGGTTTGCTGGTGTCCGTCCCCTTCATCGTTTTCGGTTCTCAGATCATTTTGAAGCTCATCGACCGATTCCCGGCCATCATTTATTTCGGTGCCGGGCTTCTAGGCTGGATCGCCGGCGGCATGATCGCCTCCGATGTCTTTGTTACGACTCGCTGGCCAGAGCAGGCTTTCATGATGCACTATCCTCTCTCCGTAGGCTGTGCTGCGCTCGTGATCGCCATCGGACATTTTCTCGGTAAGGCGAGGATGAAGAAGTTGCTTGCGAAGGAGATTGAAAAGAATCGCAACTGAGCGCCTTTTCTTCCAGCATTAAACTCAAAAAAACGCGGTCCCCGAAAGGACCGCGTTTTTTCTACTTGTCCGCAGAATCAATGCTTGACGGTGTCGATGAAGCCGCCGCCCAAGCAGACGTCACCCTGGTAGAGCACTGCGCTTTGGCCGGGTGTGGCGGCCCACTGAGGCTTGTCGAATCCGAGCGTGAAGTTCTTCTCGGACACATATTCGATTCTGCAGGGATCGTCGGGTTGACGATAACGGGTTTTCACCGTGACCGGGTCGTCTAGTTCGGGAGCGCGGCCCGAAATCCAGCTGGGATGCACAGCCTTGAGTTCGTGCGCTAGAAGCCACGGGTGATCATGTCCCTGACAGATCCACAACGTGTTGGTCGAAAGATCTTTCTTCGCAACAAACCACGGTTCTCCTGTGGAGTCATGGCGACCGCCCACACCGATGCCCTTGCGTTGGCCAAGCGTGTAGAAGGAAAGCCCTATGTGCTCGCCAACTATCGTGCCGTCCGGAATGCGTATCGGACCGGGGTGCGTCGGCAGATAGCGATTGAGAAATTCCCGGAACGGACGTTCGCCGATGAAGCAGATGCCTGTGGAATCCTTTTTCCTGGCATTCGGAAGCTTGAGATCGTCGGCAATGCGGCGCACTTCGGTTTTGCAGATGTCTCCTACGGGGAAGATCACGCGGGAGATCTGTTCCTGAGTGAGACGGTGAAGAAAGTAGCTTTGGTCTTTGCTCGGATCAATGCCGCGCAGCAACTGCACGCCATCATTTGTATGTCGCACGCGTGCATAGTGACCCGTAGCGATGAGATCGGCGCCCATGGCCATGGCGTGGTCAAGGAAGGCTCGAAATTTAATTTCGGCATTGCAGAGGACATCGGGATTCGGCGTCCGTCCTGCGCTGTATTCGCGCAAAAAGTCGGAGAAGACGCGCTCGCGGTATTCCTTGGCAAAGTTGACAGCTTCAATATCGATTCCGATAACATCTGCGACGGCGCTTGCATCGATGAAATCCTGGCGCGAGGAGCAGTATTCGCTGTCATCGTCATCCTCCCAATTTTTCATGAAGAGTCCGATGACGTTGTAGCCCTGTTCCTTGAGAAGCCATGCGCTGACCGAAGAGTCGACTCCGCCAGAGAGTCCGATGACGACGGTTTTCTTAGACATATATTGGGTATGTGCTTGCGGGGAGTCGGGATAGAATCGTGACATTCCCCTTGAAATCATGATTAGGAGATCGTCGCAATTATGTCCCAGTCGAACGAATCGTGCATCCGTTTCGCGCAACTTCTGGGCATTGAGGTGCCCTTTCTCAATGCCCCAATGGATCACATAGCAACGCCGGAGCTGGTCGCGGCCGTTTGCGATGCCGGCGGCCTCGGCGTCATCCCCGGCGCCGGCCTTGCACCTGACGGCATCCGTGCCTTTGCGGCGCGCGTGAGGGAGCTGACGCAGAAACCCTTCGCAGTTAACCTAGCCGTTCCGGTCGAGGCGCCGGCAGGCGCTCGGGAAAGATTTGAACGGTTTGGAGATGCGGTGTCGATGCTTCTCAAGGAGCTCGATCTGCCGGGAGGTGAAGGCGTCAACTATGCAGAGCGGTACGATCTAGAGGGACGCAGTCGTCCTGATTTTTTCGAACAGTTCGAGGCGGCGCTGGAAGTGAAACCAGCCGCCGTCATCTCTTCCTTCGGCGGTTTTCGCGAGCCTGAGGAGGAGAAGCTGTCCGAGCGGGGCATCGTCAACATGGGCACGGCCACGACACTTCGTGAGGCGAAGGTGCTTCGCGCTGCAGGTTGCGATGCCATTATCGTCCAAGGAGCGGAGGCCGCCGGCCCGCGCCTTTCCTTTGAGGATGAGGAAGATGCGCTCGTGGGGCTCATGGCGCTTGTTCCGGCAGCTGTTCGTGCGACCGGCTTGCCCGTCATCGCAGCGGGCGGCATTGCTTCGTCCGAACAGGTGAATGCGCTTCTTGCCATGGGGGCCGCCGGGGTGTCGGTAGGCACGGCACTTTTGACGGTTGCCGAGTCCGGCGCTTGTGATGCTCACCGCTATTATGCGGAATTCGGCACGGCTTGCGACACAATTCTCACCCGCATCTACAACGGCAGGCTTACGCGAGTCCTGAAAAATGCGCTTGTCGAGGCTCTTGAGGATTGGGAGTACTTGACGGCCGGCTATCCTGCCCAGGGGGCGCTGATGGGCACGCTTGAGAGACGGGCGGCCGAAATCGGACGGTACGATCTTGCCATGCTGCCGCTTGGGCAGTCGGCCGGCCGCAGTGCCTATAGGCGCACCGCCGACTGCGTGCATGCGCTTTTTCCCGTGTCCGCAGGATGAATCAAACAAAAGGATAGATTTTCGAAATCGTCGTTACGCCTTCCAAAACGGCATACGGCGTCCGACTTAGGTGAAATCCCCCGCTAGTGATTTTTTATTTTTGGAATATGGAATTCAATTCCGTAGTGTAAAAAGATTTATGCTTATATAGGTGTTATCCCTTGAGTAGCTGGCGTTGAAAAGGCTTTGTGGCTTGATTACTATCAACAGAAAAGAACTCGTTTACGATTTCACAGATCGGTAGGCGGGATTCGATCAACATTAACTGAGGGTTCTTCCATGACCGAATCCAGTATTGAAATCGGCGCCATGTCCAACAGGGGCAAGTTGATGGCGCTTATTGCCGGCCCGATCTTGGGGCTGCTGACCTACTTTCTTCTGCCTGAAAGCTACATCAATTCCCAGGGGGTTGAAACCGCCTTTCCTTATGCGGGCCGAGCCTGTATGGGGGTGACGGTGTGGATGGCGATCTGGTGGTTTACTGAAGCGCTTCCGATTGCGGCAACCGCAATGATTCCGCTTGTCGTATATCCGCTTTTGCAGATCACGTCCGCCAAGGCCGCGATGTCCAACTACGCCTCCGGGACGATCTTCCTCTTCCTGGGCGGCTTTCTTCTCGCTGCGGGCATTCACCGCTGGCACCTTGACCGCCGCATCGCGCTTCTGACGCTGCGTCTGTTTGGCACTCAGCCCAAACAGATGGTGCTCGGTCTCATGCTGGCAACCGCGGGTCTGTCCGCCTGGGTGTCCAATACGGCGACCGCCGCCATGATGGTTCCCATTGCCATCGCCGTGCTAGGGGTCGTTCGTTCGACTCAAACGAGCGAAGTTATCGGAAAGGATGAGCGAAACTTCGGCATCGCCGTGTTGCTTTCAATTGCCTACGCCGCCTCCATTGGTGGCATGGTCACTGTGATCGGCTCGCCCCCGAACGGCATTTACGTCCGCTTCATGGAACAGACCTACGGCCAGAGCGTGAGCTTTATGGACTGGCTCAAGATTGGCCTTCCCGTTGCCCTCCTGCTCCTTCCTGCCACCTACTTCCTGCTCGTGAAGGTTCTCTTTCCCTGCAAGATGGAGGGCATTCCTGGCGGCAAGGACTGGGTTCGCAATGAGCTTCGCAAGCTCGGGCCCATGTCCCGCGGTGAAAAGATTGTTCTTGCGGTCTTCATCCTCGCGGCCGTGCTGTGGGTCTTCGGGCCGGTCATTCGCGGCCTTGAAGTCGAAGGTGCCAAACCCTTCGCGGCGCTCAAGGACGAAACCATCGCCATGGCTGCCGGTCTCCTGCTCTTCGCAATTCCGGTTGATGCCAAGCGCGGTATCCACGCACTTGACTGGTCCTCTGCCAAGGATGTGATTGCTTGGGATGTGTTGCTTCTCTTTGGCGGCGGTCTTACGATGGCTGCTGCTCTGCAGAGCACCGGCGCCGCCGCTCTGGTGGGCGCGCAGGCTACGGCTCTCGGCGGCCTCGGCGAGATCTCCATGATGGCCGGCGTCGCGACTCTCGTGACCTTCGCCACCGAAGTGACCTCGAGTACCGCTCTTGCCGCCACGATGATGCCGCTCATCTCCGCCGCCGCCGATGCGCTCAAGATTGATGCGTCAGGTCTTCTGGTAACCACCGCACTTGCCGCCTCCTGCGCCTTCATGATGCCCGTTGCCACGCCGCCCAATGCGATCGTGTTCGGAACGGGACGTTTGAGAATCGGAGACATGGTGAAAGCCGGCTTCTGGCTCAACATCCTCGGTGTCGTGATCATCACTTGTGTGGCTTCCGTGCTGCTCTGATCAGCCCTGAACTCCTCAAAAAAACGCGCGTCTTCCTTTCCGAAGGCGCGCGTTTTTTATTGGATTGCCGCATGCTTCAGAGTCCCAGCAACTTCATGAGAGGGCCGGCGATGAGCGGTGCCAGGAAGGCCGTGATGATGCCCGTGAGCCCCATGGCAAGTCCGCCGAAGGCACCAGCGCGGTTTGAAATCTGAAAGGCGGCGCTGGTGCCCATCCCGTGCGCGGCCAACCCGAGCGTCACGCCACGGACAGGGTCTGAAGTGATGCGGCAGAAATTGAAGAGCGGGCGCCCGACGATGGAGCCGAAGATGCCGGTGATCACGACAAGGCAGGCTGTCAGATCAGGACGACCGCCCATGGCTTCGGAGACGCCCATGGCGATCGGCGTCGTCACGGATTTCGGAATCATGGAGATCATGGTTTCGGCAGAAAGTCCGAAAGCCCAGCCGAAGATGACGACGGAGACAATGGCTGCAACGCTGCCTGCGAGAAGTCCGCAGGAGAGAGGCAGCCACAGTTCAGCGAGTTTCTGGCGCTGTTCGAAGAGCGGAACGGCAAGAACGACCGTTGCGGGTCCCAGCAGGAAGTGAATGGTGCCGGCGCCCTTGAAGTACTGTTCATAAGGCACGCGCATGACGAGCAGTGTGACGATGATGCAAACAACGGCCACAATGATCGGTGTAAAAAGCGGATTGAAGCGCGTGAGCTTGTACAGGTATTGACCGAAGATGAAGGCAACAAGCGTTACGGCAAGCCAGAGGGCAGGGTTGTCGAGGAGCGGTGAGAGCTGTTGAAGAATGTCCTGCATGATCAGTCCTTGTTTTTGTGCACGAGTTTCTCAACGAAAATGATCGTGTAAGCGGTTACGAGCATGGCGATGAGGGTCGATAGCACCAGCACGATGCCGATGGCCAGGCCTTCTCGAAGAAATAGGTCGGTGTAGCGCATGACGCCCACGCCTGCCGGCACGAAGAGTAGCGACAGGTTCGAGAGGAGTACGCCGCCCGTCGGGCGAATGCGACCGATCAGATCGTCTTTGACGAAAAAGGCGAGAAGCATGAGGATCATGCCGATGACGGGCCCCGGAACGGGGATGCCCGACCAACGGCTGATGACTTCTCCGATGACCTGGAAGGCTAGAATGAGTGCAATGGCGGAAAGCATGATGAAGGCCGTAGAATATTTTGTCCGCTTTTCGAAGAGCTAGGGTTTGCACGTATGAAAGGCGGTAAGCTGTTGATTTTGTCACTACGGTGCCCGTTGTGGGGCATTCGGGTTTGACCTAGGTTAGGAAAGTGAAAGAATGACTCACGAATTTCAGATCAAGGGCGAGCTCATAACGCTTGACGCGCTTCTCAAGGCGGTCGGAGCAGCCGATTCCGGTGCTCATGCCAAGGCGATGATTGCCGAGGGGATTGTGCGCGTTGATGGAGAGGTTGAGCTTCGCAAGACGCGAAAGCTTCGCGGCGGCGAGCGCGTGGAGCTTGATGGCGTTACCGTCGTGCTCAAGGCCGATCAGGCCAGTGCCGAGCAAGACTAAGTTGAAAAGCAAAATGCCGGCCTCCCCGGGAGAGGGGAGGCCGGCATTTTGCATGGCTTGTTCAGCCAAATTGCGCCGAGGAACCCTCGCCCGATTTGGTTTCAAATCGGACGGGGAGCAGTCACTGCGCTTACTTGATGTCCTTGAGCTCTCGGCGCAGAATCTTGCCTACGGCGGTCTTCGGCAGGGAGTCGACGAAGATAATCTCGCGCGGCATCTTGTAGCCCGTCAGTTGGGTGCGACAGTACTTTTTGACATCATCGGCGGTGAGAGCTGGGTCCTTGCGGACGATCACGGCCTTGACGGTTTCTCCGGACTTGGCGCTCGGAACGCCGACGACGCCAACCTCCAGCACGCCGGGCATGCCGGCGATGACGTTTTCCACTTCGTTCGGGTAGACGTTGAAGCCTGACACGAGAATCATGTCCTTTTTGCGGTCCGTAATCGTGATGCTTCCGTTCATGTCCATGTGCCCGACGTCGCCCGTGCGTAGCCAGCCGTCGCGCAGAACGGCGGCCGTTTCCTCCGGCTTGTTCCAATAGCCCTGCATGACCTGCGGACCCCGAACGCAGATTTCGCCCGTATATTCAGGAATCTTGTCGGGGGACGGGCAGCAACCGAGATCGCGGAAGCCTTCTCCTCGGATGGATACTTCAGTTGACGGGATGGGCACGCCTACAGAACCATCCCATGGCGCGTTGGGGATGTTGCCGCAGACGCCCGGCGAGCATTCGGTCAAACCGTAAGCTTCGAGGATGTTGCAACCCGTCTGCTGCTTCCAGCGTTCGGCGATGGTGCGTTGAACCTGAGAGCCGCCGCCTGCTGTGACCTTGAGGCGCGTGAACTTGTGGGCGCAGAAGATCTTGTTGTTGAGCAGCGCGGCGAATAGCGTGTTGACGCCGACGATGATGGAAAAGTTCCACTTGGCGCATTCCTTAGCCAGTCCGTCAATGTCGCGCGGATTGGTGATGAGCACCATGTTGGCGGCGAACTGCGTGAAAGACAGCGTCGCCGTAAGGGAAAAGATGTGGTAGAGCGGAAGAGCAGTCAGGGCGACTTCCTCACCTTCCTTGCAGGCGCTAGCCAACCAGTAGCCCACTTGCTGAAGGTTTGCGAGAAGGTTGCGGTGCGTCAGAATGGCGCCTTTGGCAACGCCGGTCGTTCCGCCCGTGTACTGAAGGAATGCGATGTCGGTGTTGCGGATTTCGTGGGCGGTGAAGCCGTGGCGGCGGCCGATTTCAAGTGCTTCAGTGAAGCCGACGGCGTTCGGGAGGGAGTATTCCGGCACCATCTTTTTGATTTTGCGCACGACGAAGTTGACGAGCGTGCGCTTGAAGAACGGGAAGAGGTCTCCAACAGCAGTTGTAATGATGTGCTCGCATTTTGTGCCCGGCAGAGCGTTCTGCAGCGTTTTGGCGAAGTTTTCAATGATGATGATCGCCTTTGCTTCGGAGTCGCGCAACGTGCCGTTGACTTCGCGGGAGGTGTAGAGCGGGTTGATGTTGACCACGATGAAGCCTGCGCGCAGGCAGGCGTACATGGCAACGACGTACTGCAAAAGATTCGGCATCATGATGGCGACGCGGTCGCCGGGTTTGAGGCCGAGGCTTTGAAGGTAGGCGGCAAGTTCCTTGGTGAGCGAAGCCGTGCGACCATAGGTGAGGCCGCAGTCCATGTTGGTGTAGCCCACCTTGTCGGGGTGGCGCGCGGCGATGTCGTCGAGGACGGCCGGTATGCTCGGGTAACGGTCCGGATCGATTTCGTGCGGGACGCCGGCAGGATAGCTCTTGTACCAGGGAAAGCTTTGTGTCATGTCTAGGGGATCTACGAATTCTTGCGATGGTGGCCGACCTTTGGGCCGGCAGGGCGGATGCGCATGGTCGAACATGCCTGATCGGGAACGCTGTGCAGGACGTAGCAGGAAAGGACGGACAAACGCATCTAGCATAAGTTTAGCGGCACAAAGACGCAAAAACGAGGTCGGAAAACACGACTTCGTGAATTTCTCGAAAAACGGTACAGCGTGAG
>ERZ791927.2188-NODE-2188-length-12938-cov-2.907475_pt1 | contig 12938 bp, 8 predicted proteins | sample MGYA00510130_ERZ791927 | MGnify/ENA primary metagenome ERZ791927 (study PRJEB30046, sample SAMN00792055) | human gut metagenome | study: EMG produced TPA metagenomics assembly of the A metagenome-wide association study of gut microbiota in type 2...
CACCGGAATACCGGCGGCCTTGGCGGCCTTAATGGTCATTTCAATGGCAGAGAGCACTGCCGGCTGCATAGGATCGTACAGCCGCGCCACCGCCTGATTGCCCCGATCCACCGCCATCACATAGCCGGTCAGATCATTGGTGCCAATGGAGAAGAAGTCCGCTTCCTTAGCCAGTTCCGCTGCAGTCAGCGCCGCAGCCGGGGTTTCTACCATAATACCCACCGGCACCGGGTGCACATCCTCGCCGGCTTCGATCAGTTCCCGCAGACACTGCTCAATCAGCTTTTTAGCTGCCAGGATCTCTTCCTTGCAGGTGATCAGAGGCAGCATCAGCTTTAAGTCGCCGAACTTGGCCGCCCGCAAAATGGCGCGGATTTGGTCGCAAAACAGATCCGGGTGGTCCAGGCAGTAGCGAATGGCCCGGTGTCCCAAGAACGGATTGTCCTCTTTTTCAATTTCTAAGTAGGGAATTTCCTTATCACCGCCAATGTCCAGAGTACGGATGATGACCTCCCGGCCATTCATGGCCTTGGCCACCGTGGCGTAAGCCTCAAACTGCTCTGCCTCCGTGGGGCGGGACATCCGATCCATAAACAGGAATTCCGTGCGAAAAAGGCCGATACCCTCACCGCCGTTTTGCACCACCGCCTGCACATCCTCCGGCTTGCCGATATTGCCGTACACGGCCTTTTTCACGCCGTTCTTGGTGACGGTAGGCAGATTACAATAGCGGCTGAGCGCCTCTCGCTCTACCAAATATTCCCGCTGCCGCTGCTTAAATTCCGCCGTCTGCTCCGGCGTAGGCTCCGGCAGCACTGTGCCGCGAAAGCCGTCCACCGCCACGCATTGGCCGGTGTGCAACGCCTCTACTGCACCGCTGACGGACAGTACCGCCGGAATGCCCATGGCCCGCGCCAAAATGGCACTGTGGGAGGTCATACCGCCCACCTCTGCCACAATGGCTGCCACATGCTCCCGGTTCATTTTGCCGGTCATAGAGGGGGTAAAGTCGTGGGCCACCAGTACCGTGCCCGGTTCAATGGCACCCAAATCCACCTGCTCCGCACCCAGCATAATACCCAGCAGATCCTCTCGCACATCGGCAATATCGCTGGCTCTCTGACGGGTCAGCTCGTCGTCCATGCCGGAAAACATGGCGATAAATTGGTTGCACACCCCATCAGCCGCCGCTTCCGCCGTGGCGCCGCCGTCGATCATCTCCTCCATTTGGGAGAGCATAAACGGATCCCGCAGCATCTCCATGTGACCGTCTAAAATCGCTGCCTCTTTCTCTCCGGCAGAGGCTTGCAGACGATCCCGCAGCTGCTCCGTCTTTTGCATAAATGCGTTAATGGCTGCCCGAAGCCGCTCTTTTTCCTGCTGGGCGCCGCCAAAGACCACGCCGCTGTAATCCAGCGACCGGTGCTGAATGATCAAGGCCTTGCCGATGCCGCAGCCCTCGCTTACGCCTGTTCCTCTTAGCATGGTATCGCTCCCTCTCCTTGCTCAACTTAATAAACACAGCCAGGGAACTGCCCCAAAGAGCCGTTCCCTGTGTGCAAAATTTCTTATGCCTCGCCTAAGCCGGACTCAATCAGACTGACTGCCTTGGCCAGCGCCTCATTTTCGTCCGGACCGTCGGCCCGCACTTCCAGCTGGCTGCCGCACTTAATGCAGCCGGCCATAATGTTCATAATGCTCTTGGCGTTTATGTCCTTGCCGTTTAAGATCAGATGCACATCACTTTGGAATGCAGTCATTTCCTTAACGAACATATTTGCCGGGCGCATATGGAAGCCCTCTTTATTGATCACCTTTGTTACCTGAGATACCATTATGCTCTCTCCTTCTCTGTTTTATTCTTTTTCAGCAGGGCCAGCATCAACGCACCGACCACAGAGCCTGCAACCAGAGCCACAATATAGCCCAGAGGATGATCCACAACTGCGAAAGTGAAAACACCGCCGTGGGGTGCCGGGCAAGCGCAGCCAAACAGCGCGCAGACCAAGCCGGCTACGGCAGAGCCCACCATACAGGACGGAATCACGCGCAGCGGATCAGACGCCGCATAAGGAATCGCGCCCTCTGTGATGAAGCACAGACCCATCGCATAATTGACCGGGCCGCTTTTCAGTTCCTCTTTGGTCCACTTCTTCTTGTTAAAGGTGGTGGACAAAGCGATGGCGATAGGCGGCACCATGCCACCGATCATTACCGCCGCCATGATCCAGGTATCGCCGGTGGCGACGGAAGCCGTACCGAACACATAAGCCGCCTTGTTGAACGGGCCGCCCATGTCAATGGCCATCATAGCCGCCAAAACAACGGACAGGAGAATACGGGAGGTTTCGCCCAGACCTTTCAATCCGGCAGACAACGCCAAGTTGATATACCCCACGAAGGGATTGATCAGCAACATAAACAGACCGATCAACACAGTGCCGAACAGGGGGTACAGGAACACCGGCTTAATGCCGTCCATGCTCTTGGGCATCCAGGAGAAGGCCTTTTTCAGTCCGTTGACCAGCAGACCGGCCACAAAACCGGCCAGCAGCGCGCCCAAGAAGCCGGACACAGCCTTGTCATTGCCGGTAGGCGACTGCAGCGTGGCGCCGATGGTGGCCAAATAACCGCCAACGATACCGGGCAGCAAACCGGGACGATCTGCAATGGACTGGGCAATATACCCGGCCAAAATGGGAATCATAAAGCTAAATGCCGCTTTACCGATCCAAAAGATTACCGCCGCTACCGGGTTGGTCTGGCCGAAGTTGCCGCCGGCATTGGCGTTACCGGCCAATGTATCAATCAAGAAGCCCAAAGCAATCAGCACGCCGCCGCCGACCACGAAAGGCAGCATATGGGATACGCCGTTCATCAGGTGTTTATACACCTTGTGGCCGAAGCTCTCTTTCTCATCGTCATCCCCGACGGGGGCTGCGCCGCCCTCTGCGTGGTAAACGGGAGCCTTGCCGTCCAGCACCTTTTGGATTAACTCCTGCGGTTTGTTAATACCGGCAGAAACTGTGGTTTGCAATACCGGCTTGCCGTCAAAGCGGTCCATCTCTACATTTTTATCTGCTGCAATGATAATACCGTCACAGTCAGCGATCTCTCGGCGGGTGAGTACATTTTTAGCGCCGCCGGAGCCGTTGGTCTCTGCCTTTAAGGGGCAATTCATGGCCGCGCCGGCCTTTTCCAGCGCCTCGGCAGCCATATAGGTATGCGCAATGCCGGTGGGGCAGGCGGTCACCGCCAAAATACGATAGCCTTTCGGAGCCGCCTGTGCGGTTACTACCGTATCCTCCGGGGTCTCCTCCGGGTACTTGGCCCGCTCCTGGGCGTCAATAATCTCAATAAATTCCTCTGCCGTTTTGGCGCCACGGAGCCAATTGCAAAATTCCGGCTCCATGAGCATCACCATCAGGCGAGAGAGAATTTCCAAATGCACATCGCCGTCCGGCGGAGCCGCGATCATAAACAGCAGCGAACTGGGCTTACCGTCCGGGGCGTCATAATCCACACCGCCGGGCACGGTCATCGCCGCCAATGCCGCATGGGCCACGCTGTCGCTCTTCGCATGAGGCACCGCAATGCCCTCGCCGATGGCAGTGGTGCCCTGTCCCTCTCGCGCCAGGATCGCCGCCTTGTAGGCCGACGGGTCCGTTAGGTTGCCTGCTGCCGCGTGCAACTCTACCAGCGCGTCGATGGCTTGGCTTTTGCTTTCAGCCGGGGCGTTCAGCCGGATCGCCCGAGGAGACAGCAAATCTTTAATCTTCATAGAGAACCCTCCTTACACAGGGCGTCGCCCTGCACATTTAATTATCCTCCGACTGCTCTCAGTCGGCAAAATACTGTGTTTTATACCGGCGAATGGTATCGCCGTCTGCCACGCCCTCACAAAAGGCGGAGGCATTACCGGCGGCGGAAGCCCACTGGAGCGCCGTCTTGTAATCGCCGCTGTCTGCATACCCGGCCAGGAACCCGGCCACCATTGAGTCGCCGCAGCCTACATTGTTCACCGGTTTGCCGGGCACCACGCCAACGGAGTGGGTGCTGCCGTCCTCTGCCAGCAGCGTGGCGCCGTACTTGCCACGACTCACCAGCACATTGCGTGCGCCTTTCTCTTGCAACTTGGCTGCAAAGAAGCGAATCTTCTCTTCATCGTCCGGGCGAATGTCCTCGCCAAAGATCTCGCCCAGCTCGTGGTGATTGGGCTTAATAAGAAACGGGTGGTAATCCAGCACTGCCAGCAACGCATCGCCGGTGGTGTCTACCACAATATGCACGCCTTTATTTTGCAGCTTGGCGCAGATTTGCTCATAAATGGAGCCGGGCATTTGGCTGGGTACCGCCCCGGCCAGCACCAAAAAGTCGCCGGGCATCAGTCCCTCCAGCTTGTGGAACAGAGCCTCCACTTCCGCCTCTGCCGGCTGGGCACCTGGGGCGTTAATATCCGTTTGCCGATCGGCAAAGATCTTCACATTGATTCGGGTGTTGCCCGCTGCCAGCGGCACAAAATCCGTTTGGATTCCCTGGGCCTGCAGCATCTGCTCCAGTGCCCGGCCGGTAAATCCGGCCACGAACCCCAGTGCCCGGGTGGGCACCTCCAGTCCGGACAGCACCATGGACACATTGATTCCCTTGCCGCCGCACAGCAGTTGGGCGCTGTCCGCCCGGTTTACATCCTCGCTGCTTAACCGGGGCAGGCGCAGAATGTAGTCCAGCGCCGGGTTCAATGTTACGGTATAGATCATAATAACGCAACCTCCTTCACCACCGTGCGTTCTCCGTACTCCGGGTCCGGCAGCCGATCGGTGATGATCGCCGCCTGATCCAGGGGCGCAAAGCTCACGGTAGATACTTTGTCAAACTTGCTGGCATCTGCCAACACATAACTGACGAAACTGCGCTCCATGGCCGCCGCTTTTAAGTAGGCCTCGTCCGTGTCCGGCGTGGTAAATCCCTGACGAATGGCAATGCCGTTGGTGCCAATGAAGCACTTGGAAAAATTGTAGTTATGCAAATTCTTGGCTGCCGCCAGACCGATGATGGCATCGGTGGTGTGCTTTAACTCGCCGCCCAGCACATAGGTTTTCATACCCTTGGCCACCAGCCGCTGGGCGTGAAGAAGGCCGTTGGTCACAAAGGTGGCACCCGGCTGCAAGTGGTCGATCATTAACAGGGTGGAGCTGCCGGCGTCTAAATATACAAAATCCGTATCGTCCACCTGGGCAGCGGCGTAAGCGGCGATCATCTCTTTTTCGTCCATGTGCAGCTGCAGCTTTTCGTCCAGCTTCTCCTCCCGGCGAATAAAATCCCGCCGGGTCAAAGTGGCGCCGCCATGCACCTTGTGCAGCTTGCCCAGCCGATCCAGCGCAATCAGATCCCGGCGCACCGTGCTTTCGCTGGCGCCCAAAAGCTGGGTCAACTGCGTAACGGATACGGTCCCTTTTTCCTCTAACTGGGCCAAAATCTGCAAGTGTCTTTCCTGGGTAAGCATAGACGGTTCCTTTCTGTATTTTCCGGGCGTTTGCCGCCCTCGTCCTTACACCCAAAGTGTACCACGGCAAGCAAAAGCCGTCAAGTTCATTCCTTCAATTTCGTTCACTCCGCACAGTGAGTGCCCGCTCTTTTGGGCAATTTATGCAAACACAGCCCCTTTCTATGCACGGTTTTGAACGGTTGTGGCAAAACATGCATAAAATCCGTCATTTTACAGACGCACTTGTTTGCCAAAAAAGGCGCAAAAAAACGCCGTATCCTCATGATACGGCGTTTTTTATAATCTGGATTTATACCGCTTCTAAATATGCGGCTACGGTCTTGGGATCTTCCCCCCGCACAAAGGCAAACTCATCGCTGATGATATGCAGCGCACTGCGCAGCGCCTTGGCGTCTGAAAGATACATTTTCTTGCCGATCTGCTTTTGGTGCTCCTCATGGCAGCGAAGTGTCTTAATCAACCGCAAAATGCGCTTATGATCCGAGCTGTGGAGGATCTCCTCCGTCTTGGCCTTACGCTCGTGGGCGTTGCTCACCCACTCGTAGGGCTGGCAGGTCTTGGCATAGCCCATCAGTTCCTCCACCATTGCCGGGGCAATGGCTGAGCGGATTTTGATCCGCTGGGGATCGTAATCCGTGGGCACGTAATACTTGGAGTTCCGGTCAAACACAGGCACCAGCACATAGTAGTCCTTGGTCTCGCTGGAGAACTTCATGGTTTCAATTTCGCGCACTTGGCAGATGCCCTTGGTACTGTAATGCACGAAAGTACCGATTTGCATGACACTCACCTTTCTTGATAATACAATAATACACTGTTTTTTCGCCTGTTTTTCTATTTGAACATCTCTATTATAGCACAAATCGGTAAAAATTGACATAGGCAAAGTAAACAAATCCCCGCCCGGAATTCCTATCTCTGCGGCAGGAATTTTGTACAAAATGCAAGATTATCCCCATTTTCACGCATTTTTCTTAACAAACCTTAACAAATGAAAAAAATCTTTTACCCGCCAGCGGGCGCGGTTTTAACAGCATCCGGCTATACGAAAACCGGAGCAGCCAGCCCACGCTGCAAAAATCACAAAAGGCCGTATGTACCTTTTCGTACACACGGTCTTGTTTTTTATCCAATGATTATGCTTTTTGTTACGCCTTTTTCTTTTGAAACAGGCGGGCAAAAGCCTTAATAACCTCAGAAAGGACGATGACGGAGAATGCCAGAGCAAACAGCTTGCCCCACATGGCGATCCCCAGGGGTACGGTGCCAAAGAACGCACCGGCAAACTGGATGATCAGCACTTGCAGCACAAAGGTGCAGCCCACTACCAACAGCATCAGCTTGTTCTTAAACAGGTGGCAAAAGATACTCTCGCTGTGCAGTTCCCGGCAGTTAAAGGCGTTAAACAGCTGGAACAGCACAAAAAGGGTGAACAGCACGGTGGTCATCTCGCCCCGGGCAGCACCCAGGAAATTCAGCTTGTATTGCAGCAGGAACACCACGCTCATATACACGCCGGTAGCGGTGATCCGCGCCAGCATACCCTTGGAGATAATATTCTCGCTGCGGTTGGTGGGGCGGCGGCGCATCAGGTCGCTGTATCCCGGCTCCAGTCCCAAGGTCAGGGCCGGCGGGCCGTCCATAATAATATTGATCCACAGCAGCTGCAAGGCGGTAAAGGGCGCCGGTAGCCCCATCAGAACAGACACAAATACGCAAATAACAGAGGCAATATTCACCGTCAGCTGGAAGCTGATGAACCGCTTAAAGTTCTCATAAATATTGCGGCCCCATTCTACGGCCTTAACGATGGTGGCAAAGGAGTCGTCCAACAGCACAATATCGCTGGCTTCCTTGGACACCTCCGTGCCGGAAATGCCCATGGCGATCCCCACATCGGCGTTCTTCAGCGCCGGTGCGTCGTTGATCCCGTCGCCGGTGACAGCCACCACATCACCCCGTGCTTTCAGCAGCTTCACCACCCGCATTTTCACCGTAGGAGTGCTGCGAGCAATCACACTGATCTTGGGCAGCATTTTTTGCAGCCGGCGGTCGCTCATTTCTTCCACTTCTTTGGCTTCCAGCGCCACACAACCGTCCGCCAGCAGATCCAGTTCCTTGGCAATGGCGGTGGCGGTAACGATATTGTCGCCGGTAAGAATCTTCACCCCCACCCCGGCGCTGCGGCAGGCGGCCACGGCGTCGTACACATCGCTGCGCAGCGGGTCCGCAATGGCCACAAAGCCGTCAAAGACCATACCGCTTTCCATTCGGCGGTGGGCCTCCTTTGCAGAGAAGTCCTCCATCTCCGCCAACTCCTTATGGGCAAAGGCGATCACCCGCATGGCTTGCTCCTCGGCCTGCACCAGCACCCGGCGCAATTCCGCCAGACGGTCAGGTTTCAAGGCACACATATCCAGCACGCACTCCGGGCTGCCCTTTACATAAGAGAGAATGCGCCCGTCCACATTGGAAATGGTGGTCATATGCTTGAGCTCGGACGAGAAAGGGAACGCGCACAGCCGGGTGTGGTCCTCCCGCTCCCGACGGTAGGTGTTGCCGGTGTCTGCCTGCTCAAAGAACCGCAGCATGGCGCACTCCGTGGGATTGCCGATAAAGCCGTCGTCCGGCGCCAAGTCTGCCGTAGTGTTCAGGCAGATATTATGGGTCAGATATTCGTTTTGCAGCTGCGCCGGCTCCCGGTGCCACTGGGTATCATAGAAGGCACGCACAGTCATCTTGTTTTCCGTTAAAGTACCGGTTTTGTCCGAGCAGATTACACTGATGCAGCCGATGGTCTCCGAGGCGATCATCTTCTTCACCAGAGCGTTTTGCTTACTTAGCTTGATAATATTGATAGACAGGGACACCGCCACAATGGTGGGCAGTCCCTCCGGCACCGCCGCCACAATCAGCACGATACTGGTGATGAACGCCTCCATCACCGCCTCCAGATGCAGGCCGCCGTGGAGGGCAAAGAAAACCAGCTGAGCCGCAAACACAATGCCCGCTGCAATCACGCCAAGCACGGTAATGGTCTTGCCCAGGCGGGCCAGCTTCTCCTGCAAGGGGGTGCTGCTTTTTTCTGCATTGCCCAGCTCGCCGGCGATCTTGCCAAATTCTGTGGCGTCGCCCACCGCCGTTACCAGCAGCCGTCCGTTCCCCTCGGTAACGAATGTGCCGCTATAAAGCATATTGGCCCGCTCCGCCAGGGGCGTTTTTTCGTCCGTAAGCACCAGTTCGCTGTCTTTCTTCACCGGAAAGCTCTCGCCGGTAAGGGCAGATTCATCCACCTGCAGAGCGGTGCTCTCCAGCAGTCGTCCGTCCGCCGGCACCTTGTCTCCGGCAGACAGCAACACCACATCGCCCACCGCCAGAAGGGCGCTTTGCAGGGTAACGGTTTGGCCGTCTCGCACCGCGCGCACGGTCATATCGGCGTTGATTTTGGACAGGGCCTCAAACGCCTTGGCGCTGCGCCCCTCCATCACTACGCTGATCACCACGGACAAAGCAATGGCCACGAACACGCCTACGCACTCTAAAAAGTCCGCCTCGCCGCCGGTAACCTGGCGCACAATGTTCACCGCCAGGGCGATCAGCCCGGCTGCAATCAGCATTAAGAGCATCGGCTCCGTGGCTGCATCCCAAAGGCGCTTCAGCAGCGAATCCGGCTTGCGTCGGGTGAGGGCGTTCGCGCCGTACTGTTCTTTGTTTTTCTGTGCCTGCGCTTCTGTCAGTCCCCGGTTTGCGTCTGCACCGTAGGTTGCCAGCAGCTCCGTTTTTTCTGCGGTAAATGCCTGCATAGAAAGTCCTCCTGCTTCATTTTTACAAAGAAAAAGACCTACCGCCGCTGCCGTGCGTTAGATCTTTTTGGGTAAAAAATAAAAGACTGCTGCACGAAAAACAGGCGTGCAAGAGTCTCGTTCATTAAGACAAGCCAGACCCGGCACAGCGCCGCAGTCAGTTTGTTGACTTGCCACACGCCCACGGCGTGCAAACTACTCCCTCAAGCGGGTACTTCTTTTGTGACAAAAGCATACCACCCGGCCGCTTGGTTAGTCAAGATTAACTTGAATGTTAGACAAAATCACCACCCGTCGCCTAAAAACGCCAACCTCTTGCCATTTCATCTCCGATATGGTATATAGAGGGTGAGACACGGCATATCAAATCGTATTTTCACCCCCAAGCCTCCCTCCTTTACAAGGGCGGCAAAACAGAGGATTCTATTTCCCCATGGAGGTCACGGTATGAAAATCAAAAACACAAAAACGGACATTCTGTTAAACATAGCGGCGGTGGCCTGCCTGGCAGCCGTTACCCTGTACCTGCTGGTGCGCTGGTCGCAAATTCCCATGACCATTCCCGGGCACTATACTGCCGACGGCCAAATAGACAGCTGGACCGCCCGCACCACCCTGTGGCAGCTGCCGGTGCTGGGGTGGGTGCTGTATGTGCTGATCACGATTTTAGAGCAGTTCCCCGGGATTTGGAACACCGGCGTGACCGTAACGGAGGAGAACCGCACCGCCGTCTACCGCACATTAAAGACCATGATCGGCTGGGTAAAGCTGGCGGTGAGCGCCCTGCTCTCTTTGGTGGCGCTGGCCTCCCTGGGCAATGGATATAAGATTTTTCTTGTACTGGCCGCCGTGGGGCTGCTGGCCACCTTTGGGCTGGTGATCTACTTTGTCCGCCGCCTGTTGCAGTTGAAGTAAGCAGCCTATTTTTAATACACAAAATCCCTCCGGCAATGCCGCACCTAACCGGTGCCCATTCGGCGCTGGCAGCGTAGCTGACTGGGGAATTTTCGTCTTTCGCATCCATCAAAAAAAGCACCCCCGTCGGGGTGCTTTTTCTATACCTATTATTTTATTCTTAATGCGTATCCGCCAGCACAGCGTGGGCGCACTTTATACCATCCACGGCGGCGGACACAATGCCACCGGCGTAACCGGCGCCCTCACCGCAGGGGTACACTCCGCGCAGATTGCACTGGCAAAATTCGTCCCGCAAAATCCGCACGCTGCTGGAGGAGCGGGTTTCCGGCGCAGTGAGCACCGCGTCCGGCAGGGCAAAGCCGTGGAGCCGCTTGTCCATCTCCGTAATGGCCGCCTGCATGGTGGTGCGCACCTTATCCGGCAGGCAGTACCGCAGGTTGGTAAGCGTGACCCCGGTAGGGCAGGTGGGCTGCACATTGCCCAGCGCCCGACTTTCCCGATCCGCTAAAAAATCGCCCACCAGCTGCGCCGGTGCACGGTAATCGCCCCCGCCCAGGGCAAAGGCGTTTTGCTCAATCTCTCGCTGATAATACATCCCCGCCAGCGGATGCTCCGAGGGGAAGTCCACGGGATCAATACCCACCAGCAGCGCCGAGTTGGCATTCTCGCCGTCCCGGGCCAGGGTGCTCATGCCGTTGACAATCACGCCGCCCTTTTCGCTGGCGGCGGCCACCACCGTGCCCCCCGGGCACATACAAAAGGTATACGCCCCTCGTTGGTGCAAACCGTGGCAGCTGAGCTTGTAATCCGCAGCCCCCAGCTTAGGGTGACCGGCAAAAGCGCCGTACTGGGCCTTGTCAATGAGCTTTTGCGGGTGCTCAATGCGGGCGCCCACACTAAAGGGCTTTTGGATAATTTGCGCGCCGTTTTTATAAAGCATTTCCACCGTGTCCCGAGCGCTGTGGCCGATGGCCAGGATCACCGCATCCGTCTCCATATCCACCGTTTGACCCAAATGGCTGTAAGTGACCCCATGGATAAAGCCGTTGGCTAAGATCAAATTCTCCAGCCGACATTCCAGGCGCACCTCGCCCCCCAGGCGCTCAATTTTTTTGCGAATATTCTGCACCACCACAGCCAGTCGGTCCGTGCCGATATGGGGCTTGGCGGCGTATAAAATCTCCTCCGGCGCACCGGCCTCGTACAGCTCTTGCAGCACCTGGCGAATAAAGGGGCTTTTAATGCCGGTGGTCAACTTGCCGTCAGAAAAAGTACCGGCACCGCCCTCGCCGAACTGCACATTGCTCTCCTCGTTGAGAATATGCTGCTGCCAAAATGCGTTCACATCCTGCTGGCGGCGCTGAATATCCTTGCCACGCTCCAACACAATGGGGCGCAGTCCTGCCTCAGCCAAGATCAGGCCGGCAAACATACCCGCCGGACCAAAACCGACCACCACCGGGCGAAAAGCGGACTGCCGCCGGTTCACCGGCAGGGTGTACTTGTATTCTTCCGCCGCCTTGGCCTTAGGTGAGCGGCAGCGGCGCAGCACCTGGGTTTCGTCCAGTCCCAAGGTCACATCTACCGTATAAGAAAAGTGCACATCGTCCTTTTTGCGGGCGTCCACACTCTTTTTAAAAATCGTCAGTTTTTCAATATATTTGGGATCGGTGCGCAGCACCTTGCCCGCCTTTTTGCGCAGCAGGCTCTCGTCCTCATCCAGTTCCAGACGCAACTCACTTACTCGTATCATTCCGCTTCTCCACTATCTGCCCGGCGGCCGCCAGTCCGCTGTAAAAGGCAAAATTCAAATTATAACCGCCGCAGGGCTGCTGCTCGTCCAGCACCTCGCCGACAATATACAGCCCGGGCACCCGCCGAGAGGCAAAGCCCTCCAATTCCGTCCGGGGCACACCGCCGCCGGTGATCTGGGCAAAGGCGTAGCCCTTAGTGCCGGTAACGATCAGCTGCCAGTGCTTGGCGATCTGCACCAGCCGAGCCGGGTCGCCCGCCGCCTGTTTTTCCAAAATCTCCGTCACCTCTGCGCTGAGGATCCCTCGCAGGGAGCCAAACTGCCGCAGGTAAGACAAGAGCTGATTTTCGCTCCACTCCGGGACCAAATCCAGCACCGCGCAGCACTTTTGCGGCCGGGGGCGGGCAAAGTTCTGCCCCACCGCCCAGCTTACATCCATCACCGCAATGCCGGACAAACCGTAATCGGTAAACAGCACCTCGCCCCGACTTTCCGCCACGGTTTCACCGTCCAAAGTGACGGCTACTGCCGCCCGGGTGCGCTGCCCCTTGAGCTTGCGAGGGTATTTGCTGGAGGAGGTCAGCTGCACCAGCGCCGGATACAGGGGCGTACAGCTGTGGCCCAGATCTTGCAACAGGGCATAGCCGCTGCCATCGCTGCCCAGTGCCGGCTGTGCCTGCCCACCGCAGGCCACCACCACCTTGTCGCCGGCAAAGGCGCCCTTATCCGTTTGCACCGTAAAGCCGGGGATGATCTTTTCCACCCGGCAGCCGGTAACCAGGCGCACGCCCAAGGTGCGGCAGGCGTCCAGCAGCAAATTTTGCACCGTGGCCGCGCGCAGGCTGTAAGGATATACACGCCCCAAATCCTCCTGCCGGGTCATCAAACCGAGAGAGGCAAAGAAATCCAGCACTGCCCGGCTGTGGGGCGCCTGAGTATTGGTCAAATTGCACCGGCC
>ERZ791927.2194-NODE-2194-length-12904-cov-2.414196_pt1 | contig 12904 bp, 8 predicted proteins | sample MGYA00510130_ERZ791927 | MGnify/ENA primary metagenome ERZ791927 (study PRJEB30046, sample SAMN00792055) | human gut metagenome | study: EMG produced TPA metagenomics assembly of the A metagenome-wide association study of gut microbiota in type 2...
TACTTGTTATGTATTAAAATATACCAAAGAGCCGGTGTGGCGGAACTGGCAGACGCACAGGACTTAAAATCCTGCGGGACTTATACTCCCATACGGGTTCGATTCCCGTTGCCGGCATTAAGTTAATATACAGCATGTAGAAGAAAATAATATTTCATACCACAGGCTGTATAGGTGATTAAAGACAGACCTCTAAGTAGATTAATACAGAGGTCTGTTTTTTTAATATCTGTGATATATAAGTATGATATGGCAGAAAATATAAAATATCTTTTGCTGCTTACATTATACCTGCGTGATAAACTATGGTTGATACAATATATATATTAGTGTACAATTATCAGTATTGTTTATAGGGGGAAGTATATGATTGAACTTGACGGAATGCTGTCTGTTATTATGCCGGCATACAACGAAGAAAAACTTATATATTCAAGTATAATGAAAACTTTGGATATAGTTTCCTCGTTTGTAAAAGATATAGAGATAGTTGCAGTTAATGATGGAAGTAAGGATAACACAAAGTCCGAGATTATAAGGGCACAGAAAGAGGATAAGAGAGTAAGACTGGTGACCTCTGATAAAAACAGGGGAAAGGGTAATGCAATAATAGCAGGAGTATCGCAGGCAAACGGAAAATATATAGCATTCGTAGATGCGGATTTAGAGCTTAACCCATCACAGCTTGAAGGATATCTTAACAAGATGCTTACCGACAATGTGGATGTGGTTATAGGCTGCAAGTTCCATAAGGATTCAAAGCTTAAATATCCATTTAAAAGAAAAGTCATAAGCATGTGCTATTATATAATGCTTCTTTTACTGTTTCATCTGAATGTCAAGGATACACAGACGGGACTTAAGGTGTTTAAGGCAGAGGCTATAAAACCAGTAGGGCATCTTATAAGGACATCCGGCTTTGCATATGACATAGAGCTTCTTGTTGCAGTCCACAGAAGAGGCTTCAAGATAGCACAGATGCCGGTAGAAGTAGTTTTCGTAAGAGAAAAAGACTCAAACAGGATTGGAATAAAAGATTGTATAAGAGCTTTTAACGATACCTGGGCAATATTCTACCGCGTCTACTTTAAACATTACTATGACGATGCCAGGGTCAGAAAGTGAAAAGCCGTTCGTGCTCGCACGAAAAGGCTTTTAACCTTCTGACCCGCCCAAACATGAGAAGGGAGCGAGGTTATGTATGATTATTTAATAGTTGGTGCCGGTCTGTACGGCGCAGTATTTGCAAGACAGGCAGCAGATGCCGGAAAAAAAGTACTTGTAGTAGATAAAAGAGATCACATAGCAGGTAACGTATATACAGAAAAGATAGAAGGAATAAATGTACATAGGTATGGAGCCCATATATTCCACACTAATAATAAAAGGGTATGGGAATATCTTAACAGATTCACAGAATTCAACAGATTCACGAATTCACCTGTGGCTAATTATAATGGTGAGCTATATTCACTTCCATTTAACATGTATACATTTAATAAAATGTGGGGTGTTGTTACACCAGATGAAGCACGTAAGATGATAGAAAAACAGAAACAGGCAGCAGGCATAAGTAAGCCGCACAATCTTGAAGAACAGGCAATAAGCCTTGTTGGAACAGATATATATGAGAAGCTTATAAAGGGCTATACAATGAAGCAGTGGGGAAGACCTTGCACAGAGCTTCCTGCATTTATTATAAAAAGACTTCCAGTTAGATTTACATTTGATAATAATTATTTTAATGCACTTTATCAGGGTATTCCAATAGGTGGATATACAAGAATGGTTGAAAATATGCTTGATGGAATAGAGGTAAGACTGTCCACAGATTATCTTAAAGAAAAAGAAGAGCTGGATAAGCTTGCATCAAATGTTGTGTATACAGGACCGATAGATGAATATTTTGGCTATAAGCTTGGGACACTTGAGTACAGAAGTGTACGTTTTGAAACAGAAGTGCTGGATATGCCTAACTACCAGGGCAATGCAGCGGTTAATTATACTGATGAAAAGAGTCCTTATACAAGAATAATAGAACACAAATGGTTTGAGTTCGGTAAGGATGAGAATGGCAATGAGCTGCCTAAAACAGTTATAAGCAGGGAGTACAGTTCTGAATGGAAGCCGGGGGATGACCCTTATTATCCTGTCAATGATGAGAAGAATAGTCTGCTTTATGCTGAATATAAGAAGCTTGCAGAAGAACTGGATGGTGTTATATTTGGCGGAAGACTTGGCGAATATAAGTATTATGATATGGATGCTGTTGTGGCGGCGGCACTTGATAAGGCAGAAGAACGTCTGTAAAAGAATAGTAAGACAGAATATATGTTGACAATTGTTTTGTATGTATTTATGAATAATTATTATATCTTTACATAAACTATAATCCTAGATTATAAATGCAGCTATGTATAAAAGCATATGCAGCAGATTGGAGAAGGTTTATGACAGCAAATAAAGGAATTAATTGGAAAAGGCTGATATTGGCATTGGTTGTGAGTCTGGGAGCAGGTGTTATATCCTGGCTTCTTACTGGGAATTCAATGGAGATGTATAAAAATCTTCATAAGCCCATACTCTCGCCACCAGGTCAGATTTTTCCTGTTGTATGGACAATACTTTTTGTGCTTATGGGAATAGCATCATATATAGTATGTGAAACAAGTGATGCTGACAGGGTAGAAGCTCTTGTATTATATGGAGTACAGCTTTTTGTGAATATAGGCTGGTCTGTAATATTTTTTAAGTTTAAAGCATTATGGCTGGCTTTTATATGGCTGATGCTTTTGTGGGTGCTTATAATATTTACAATATGGCGTTTCTTTCATGTTAACAGGGCCGCAGCATGGCTTATGGTTCCATATCTGTTATGGGTCACATTTGCCGCATATCTTAACGTTACAATTGCAATAATTAATTAAACACTAATTGAAAAGTGTAAGTGCATGTGCTAAAATATGTTAATTGTAGACTAGAGGTGTATATGGTGAATATCATGTGTAGAATATCTTTTGACCCTGGAATCGCTATAATATGATATAAGGCTGTGGATGATGCTTGATAGACATTATATACAGAATACAAAAAAGAGGAATGAAAAGTGAATAAAGCAAAAGAACTATTAAACAAACTAAAAGAATTCGTTTCACTTCATAAAGTTGTCTGCCTGTCAGCAGCAGGGGCGGTATGTGCAGTGGCTGTTACAGGTATTGTTGTTGCAGTAGTGCTTGGAAATCACTCAAAGGCTGATACAGTGGCTGGTGTGGAAACGGCACAGGAAGAAACTATGCAGACTATAGTTATGGCTACAGTTGAAGAAGTTACAGAGGAAACTACAGCACAGACTGAGGCGGAAGAGGAAACAGAAACAGAGGTGATAGAAACAGATTCATCACTTGAGTTTGAATATGATGGTAAGAAAATAGTCATAAGCGCGGATAAGCCGGTTGAGCTTATACCAGAAGAGGACCTTGCAGATAAGATTAAAGAAGATGACTCGACAACTGAAATAGGCGGCGATGTAGAAGTTGACGAACCTGATTCAGGTAACAGTAAAGTGAACGATACAGCAAAGGATTATGATATTATAGTTGATAATCCTGATAAAACAGTTACAGCAGGCGAGGAATATGCACCACTTGCTGGCGTAAGGATTGATGAGCTTTATAATTCATCAGCACCTATTGGATTTACTATAACAGATGAAGCTGGAAATGTGGTTGCTTCAATGACAGGTGATGAGGTTAAGAATTATGATGGTAATCCTGAGGATATAAAGGTTACACTTGAGAATGCAGGAAACTACAAGGTTCATTATGAATATACAGCACCAGGCATGACAGTAACAGAAACAGTTAACGGAATTGATGTGTCACACTGGCAGAACGATGCTGGCGGTATTGACTGGGGCGCTGTTGCAGATGCTGGTTATAAGTTTGCCATGATTAAGGTGGCTGGAAGATCTATAGGAGATGATGGTAGTCTGTATGAGGATAATTATTTCAGATACAATATAGAGCAGGCAACAGCCCATGGTATCCAGGTAGGAGTATACTTCTTCTCACAGGCACTAAGTGTCCAGGAGGCATATGAAGAGGCATCGTATATGCTTAATCTTATAAAGGGCTATAACATAACATATCCTGTGGCCTTCGACTGGGAGACATCAAGCGGCTACAGAACATGTGACAGACTTAACAAAGATGAACTTACAAGCATATGTGAGGCGTTCTGCGATACAGTAAAGAGTCATGGATATCAGCCTATGATATATATGAGTAAGAATGACTGGATAAATAAGGTTCACACAAACAGACTTACATCAAAGTATAATGTATGGCTTGCCTGGTATTTCTATAAGTATTATAACAGTCCAAGTAACAGATTGTATGAAGATGGTGATGAAGTTCCAGATCTTAGCTTTGGATATAATATATGGCAGTACACAAGTACAGCATATATCCCAGGAATCAATGGTGCATGTGATATGAATGTTGCATTTGCTACAACATATAAGTCAGGTGACACTAAAACAAAGGATATAACAATCAGGGTTGAAAAGAAAAAAGAAGAGCCTGAAACTACTGCACCAGACAAGGGCAATACAACAGAAACAACAACCGGTACAACGACAGGTACTACATCAGGAACAACCGGTGCAGCAGAAACGTCAGGAACAACAGCTGCTAACAATGCAGAAACAGCAGCTCCTGTACAGTAAACTGCTAAACAGGTTTCTGTGGTAACATAAAATATAAGTAATTAATAATAAAAGCTGATTCTTAAAAACGATGGTTAAAGATTCAGCTTTTATTTTATGTTTGTTAGAAGGTTTCGCAGGAAATTCAAAAAGAGTTAACATATTGTTAACAATTAATAAGCCTGACAATGATATAATCAGCTGTAATGCTTTGTAATGAATATAAAACTAACAAATAAAGGAAACGAGGCGTGGTATGAAAAAGTTATGGCCACACATTAGATGCGTAATATTTATATGTGTGCTTGCGGCAGTTATATGTGTATGTGACTATCTGTTTGCAGAAAGTGGATATATAAGGTTCATATTTAACCAGGTTAAAGCTGAAAATGCAGGAACGGATAATGGATATGATACAATAATTCTTGGAGCATCCCATACAAGATGCAGTATAGATACAAGCAGTATAGACGAAAAGCTGGGAGTGAATTCATTTAATATGGGTATTCCTGGTGAAACGGTTGATGATATGTATTATGTTTTAAAGTTTGTATGCAAGGATAATGACGTTAAAAAAATAGTTATAGATGTTGACTATTATTACTGGATGAATGGACAATCGCAGAATCATTTTTCAAGGTCATTTATATATCAGCAGATAAAGGATCCACAGATTAAAGCAGAATATCTGTGGAAGAACAAGTCTTATCTGGACATAAGAAATGTATTTTCAAGAAGGCTTACATGGAAATGCACTTTGAATAAGGCAAAGACCAATATTGAGTTAAAGAAAACGGAAGAATATAAAAACTATGATATGTCAGCAGGACTTGATAAGGATGGATATTTTGCTACAGCAGGTGGACCTTATATGGGAAAGGGCTTCTGCTATAGATACAGGATAAATGAAGTTCCGGGAAATCCTGAATATACACAGACAATGAAAAGAAATGCCAATAAGGAGCTTGATAAGACAGTTATAGCACAGTTTGAGCAGCTTGTTGAGTATTGTAAGGAAAATGACATACAGATAGTATGTGTAGAATCGCCTATAACACCAGATGCATTCAGGGATGCAGAGGTTGATAAGGCAGTTACGAAGCTTAAAGCACTCTTTGACAGCTATGGAATAGCCTATTATGATTTTAATAAGGCACTTATGTCAGTACTTCCAAGAGATGATTCTGCATATGTGGATGCAGAAGGCCATATGTATGGAGAACTTGCACAAAGCTATTCAAAGCTTCTTGCAGATGTTCTTTACGAGGATGCACAGGGAACGCTGGATGAGAGCAGATATTTTTACGATTCATATGAGAGTATGTATAACTCTATGGTACAGGATTATGAGGATGCCACAGGACTTGAATGGAAGTCATATTAGATTGGTGTCCTATGATATAAAGAATGGAGAGCAGTATGTCTTTTACAACATTTGAATTCTTTCTGTTTGCGCTTATGGCGCTGGTTGTATATTATATCATACCACAAAAGGTACGCTGGGTATGGCTGCTTATATTAAGCTATATGTATTATTTTTCATATCATGTTACAACAGTATGGATGATGATACTGACTACAGCTGTTACATATGCAGGTGGAATATTACTTGGAAAGCTTAATAGTGAAAAGCCGGATAAGGATGCAGACAGAGAGACAAAGAAAGCATTTAAAAAGGATATAACTAACAAAAAAAAGAAAGTCGTGCTAGGTGTGATTCTTCTTTCTTTCGGAGTGCTTGCAGTATGTAAGTACACTAACTTTATGATAGGTAATATCAACGGGATATTATCTGCTTTTGGAAGTAGGGGAAGATTAAGTGTTCTTAAGCTTACACTTCCACTTGGTATATCATTTTATACATTCCAGTCAGTAAGTTATGTTGTTGATGTATACAGGGGAAAGCATGAGCCACAGAAGAATTTCTTTAAATATGCGTTGTTTGTATCGTTTTTCCCTCAGCTTCTTCAGGGACCTATCGGCCGATATGAAAGGCTTGGTGAACAGCTGTATGAGGGACATGCCTACGACCTTAAAAATATACAGTTTGGTTTACAGAGAATACTATGGGGCATGCTTAAGAAGATGGTGCTTGCTGACAGGGTAAATGCAGCAGTAACGCTTATATTTAACAACTACTGGAATTATGGGGGCTGGATTAACGTTTTTGGTGTGATTCTTTACAGTATCCAGCTGTATGCAGATTTCTCAGGTGGTATTGATATTACAATTGGTATTGCACAGATGTTTGGCATCACCATGGATGAGAATTTCAGACAGCCATATTTTTCGCGTTCTATAGGTGAATTCTGGAGAAGATGGCATATAACACTTGGTACGTGGATGAAGGATTATATATTCTATCCATTTTCCTTATCAAGATGTATGAATAAGTTCGGCAAATGGTGTAAGAAAACATTTGGAAATAATGTTGGAAAGCTTCTGCCAGTAAGTCTTGCCAATCTGCTTGTGTTTTTTATAGTAGGTATATGGCATGGAGCCGCGTGGAAATATATAATGTATGGCATGTACAATGGTGTTATCATAGCAGCAAGCGGCATGCTTGCACCAGTGTATGCAAGGATACACGAGAGCTTACACATTAATCCTAAAAGCTGGTGGTACCAGGTGTTCTGTATTATAAGAACATTTATACTTGTTAATATAGGTTTTTACTTTGATATGGCACCGGATCTTCATGCAGCGAATGTCATGCTTTTAGATACAGTGACTAAAGCACATTTGTCACAGATATCAATGGCAACAGTTAAGGCAGTTGGCCTTACGGCACAGGATCTTATTATAGTTGCAGCTGGCTGTATAATAATATTTGTTGTAAGTGTTCTTAAGGAAAAGGGCATTAAAATAAGAGAGACGGTAGCATCAAGGAACATTGTACTCAGGTGGTTCATATATATAGTATTTATAATGTTTATACTTATATATGGAAGCACAAGTACTACCTCAGATTTTATATATGCTAATTTCTAGCTATGATATCATCTTATCGTCGGATTCATAGATATCAGTTATTAAGCTGTGGCTATGTGGGAAGGTTTTCTGCATGGTCGCGGCTTTTAATATTTCATGGTGGGATTAGTGATATTTCCCGATGGTGTTAGTGATAGTGACAATTATGTAACAAGGTGTTATAATAACGGGATAGTAAGTAAAAAGTAAGTTATGAGTTTTATTATATTAAAATAGGGAGATATGTATGAATAATAAACAGGATAAAGAACTTGTTCAGCTTATACAGGATGTTGTAGATGGTAAGGTGCAGAAAAAGGAGTTGTGCAATAAGATATATAAAGAAGTATATGCACTCTCATATCCAGTATATAAGGATGAAGCAAAGAGTACAACACAGGCTAAAAAAGCTCTTATTCAGGTATGCAGTAAGATAAATGGTATAGATCTGACGAAAAATATTCATAAACAGATTGCAGTTATCGTATCAACATATTTTTTTGTAAATGCAGTAGATGAGAATTCAAAGGAATTAAGTGAAAAAACAGATATTAAAGAATATAAGTTCTCAAAAATACGTGAAGATGAAGAGCTCCTTATGTATATGAAGAAAAAGGCAAATGCATTCAGAAGTCCTTCGGTGTTTGATGAGGAGGATGAAAAGTTAAAATCTTTAGATTCTGTACAGATGGCACTTGTAGAGTTATATGCATATGAGATGCAGTCGGTAGATGCTATTGAGAGAATGACAGATGTTGACAGCTCATATATTGGAAGCTGGATAGCACAGATTAAGTTTATACTGTCAGGAGAGGCAGTTGCTTTAGAAAACACAGCTGATGAAGCTAAGGCAGCTGTTGCGAATGATAATATTTCAGATGAGATATATGAAGATGCATATGAAAATTCAGACGATGATAAAGAACAGTATGATGAATCGGATGATGAGTCAGAAGAATACAGCAATGAATATGATGAGCAGGAGGCTGTAAGCTCTGTATACCAGAAGAGGAACAGACAACATGAAAATGCTGTTACCCTATTTATAAGAAGATTGTTCCCAGCACTTTCATTGCCTGCCAGAATGGCAATGTCATGGATTGCAGGATGTATAGTTGTTATTGCACTTGTTTCTGTATTGTTTGTATCTGTTATAGCTGGAAAGAATAATAAGAAAAAAGTTAATAAAGATTATGATTACCGTGACATGCAGTATTATACAACAAAACAGCCAACAACAAAGCAGACAGGCACAACAGCTGGCAGCACTACTGCTGGACAGACAGAAGAAGGAAATACGACAGAAAACAATACTGCACAGACTGAAAGAAGAGAGAATACACGGGAAGAAACACAAAGAGAGACTACAAGAAATAACGAAGAATCAAGAGAACAGCAGGAAGAAAACTCTGTAGAAGAGCAGTCAACAGAAGAACCAACAGAAGGACCAACAGAAGGGCCAACAGAGGAACCAACAGAAGAACCAACAGAAGGGCCAACAGAGGGACAAACAGAGCAGTCAACAACAGCGGAACAGACTACAGAAGAGAAAACAACTGCAGAAGAAAAGACAACCTCTGATTCAGACGATGATAAACAAGACAGACCAATTTCAAACGAAAATAGTGATAATAATTAATTAGTATATTTTGGGAGGGACATTTATATGAAGTGTGTTATCCTGGCAGGCGGCAGTGGCGATAGTTTATGGCCATTGTCCAGAAAAAATTATCCTAAGCAGTTTATGAATTTTAAAGAAGGACGTTCATTGCTTCAGGAAACGGTTGTGAGAAATATGCCATATTGTGATGAATTTATAATAGTAACTAATGAGGCATATAAAAATATAGTAAATGGACAGATGAAGGCATTCCAGAGTCTAAGGTACAGACTGATTCTTGAGGGAACAGCAAAAGGAACAGCAGCAGCGATTATACTTGGAACTATGTTTGCTAATCCTACGGAATTCGTGCTTATAGTTAATTCAGATAATTTTACTCTTATATCAGATAATTTTATAGATGGAGAAGGCTATAAGGATGCCATAATAAGCGCCAAGGATATGGCTAAGTCAGGTGTAATAGCAGTAATTGGTGTGAAACCTGAATACCAGGCAAAGAATCTCGGATATATATTAAGGGATAACTGTGATGTGTGCAGGCTCATACCACATGTTGATTTTGATAGCTGTTCATCAGAAATATCTGATTGTTACTCTTATGATGAGGGATATCTGTGGAACAGCGGAATGCTTGTATTTCGAGCTGGAGATATGATAAATATCGTAAGAAAAGAGCAGCCTGAGCTTTATGGAACATGCAGAACAGCCAAAAGAAAGGTTCCAGCAATAAGAAGGGCAATCCGTTTTTCAGAGAATATTATGAAGGATATTCCTAGTGGAAGCATAGAATCACTTGTGCTTAAGGATTGTGATAAGCTTAAGGTTGTTGAAGCTGATATAACATGGAAAGATATAGACAACGTATGTGATATAGAACAACAGCATACAGAGGGTAAGCTTGATTATATAATTAAGAATGACTGCAGTAACGTATCAGTTATTAACAACGCACAAAGAAAGCTTGTAGTAGCTAATGACCTTAGAGATATGGTTGTTGTTAATACAGAGGATGCAGTGTATATATCATCCCAGAAGTCTGCTGATAATATAAAAGAAATAGTAAAAGATAATATGAATCAGTATGAGACATATTTTGATTATAACAGAATATCATACAGGGAATGGGGTATTCATGAGCTTCTTAACTATTCAAAGGGCTATAAGGTCAAGAAGGTAACGGTATTTCCAGGTATGATGATGAATCTGCACCAGCATGAGTTAAGAGCAGAATACTGGTCTGTAGTTGAAGGAACTGCGACTATAACGCTGGGAACTGAAACAAAGGATTATCATAAATATGAGAGTGTCTTTGTGCCAGTAGGAACTAAACACAGGGTAGCTAACAAAACAGATAAGAATGTAGTTATCATAGAGGTAGGAATAGGTGATTCCATACTCGAAAATGATCTTGTAAAGATATATGGATATGAAACAGGTAATAATGAGGGTAACTACGTAAGGTCAGATAGCAGTCCTATAGTAAAGTTAGATCCAGCCTTCAAGGATAACCTGTGGGGTGGAACAAAGATAAGAGATGTCTTTGGAAAGAAATGTGACTATGATGTTATAGGCGAGAGCTGGGAGCTTTCTGCACATCCAGATGGTCAGAGCCGTATAGCAGATGGTTATTATAAGGGCATGCTTTTTAATGATTATCTGACTATTATAGGAAAAGAGGCTCTTGGATGGAAATGCCAGGCGCAGGACAGATTTCCTGTTCTTATCAAGTTTATAGATGCAAAGCAGGCACTTTCTATACAGATTCATCCAGATGATGAATATGCGCTTGAGAATGAAAATGAATATGGAAAGAATGAGATGTGGTATGTGCTTGATGCCGAACCAGGTGCATATCTGTATTGTGGACTGTCAAGGGATTCATCAAGGGAAGAGATAGAAGAACGTATAAAAAACAACACAATAACAGAAATTCTTAACAGGATTGATGTCAAAAAGGGCGATGTTGTTATGGTTAAGGCTGGAACAATACATGCCATAGGTGCTGGTATATTCATATGTGAAATACAGCAGAATTCTAACTGCACATATAGAATGTATGATTATGACAGAAGAGATAAGTTTGGTAATCCACGTGAGCTTCATGTTGCCAAGTCACTTGATGTTGTGAATCCTGTTAAGTATGTAAGAGATAACAAATGCAATGTAATGCTTACACATAATGAACATTATATGGCAAAAAGACTTGTACAATGTAAGTACTTTGAGGTAATTAAATACGAGGTTGAGGACGAGGCGAAAATACCAGTTGATGAGGCATCCTTTGTATCAGTTATAGTAGTTGAGGGAGAAGGAACTATTATGACAGATGATTATGATAAGGAGATGAAGTTTAAGGCTGGTGAGAGCTTCTTTATAAGTGCAGGCAAGAGAAATATCATAGTAAATGGTAAGTCTACCTGTATAGTAACACACGTATAAACATGAATGGAGATATATATGAATAACAGTTCTGATAATAAAGGAAAAAAGATACTGGGTTATCTGTTTCCGGGATTGATAACACTACTTGTTATGTTAATAGTTCTTGTGGCTAAGGGTATATGGCCCTTTGGAAGCAGCAGAATAGACCTTTTTGATAATATGCAGCAGGTTGCACCTTTGTATGCACATCTGTGGGATGCCATGCATGGTGATGCCAGTATATGGTTTGACTGGTATACAGGACTTGGAACGAATGTGTCTATGAGTATGTCAGCATTCTCTATGATAAGCCCATTCAATCTGTTTTTATATCTTTGTCCAAGAGATTATATACTTGAATTTATATCAGTGCTTACTGTTATAAAAACATTTGTCATGTCAGTTACAATGTATGCTTTTATTAATAAAAGATATAACTCACTGTCATATAACATAAAGGCGTTGTTTGCAGTAGCATATGCTTTCTGCGGATATGTTTTGCTGTATGCATCATGCTTCACACCATGGATGGATATAGTTGCACTGTTTCCACTTCTTATGATGGCACTTGATATTATGGAAAAGACAGGAAAGAAGCTTTTTTATATCATCATGGTAGCAGTTATGTTCATAATCAATTATTATCTTGCTGCTATGTCACTTGTATATATTCTTCTTGTTGGCGGTATGTATCTTATATTCATGTGTGATAAGAAGGAAAGATGCAAGAAGGCGTGGAATGTAGGCATTGGTACATTCACAGGAATTGCTCTTTCAGCATTTATGCTTATACCAGTATTTGCACAGCTTTCACAGTCACAAAGAACCGGTAATACAGAGTCGCTTGTAAGCCAGTATTTTTCATGGATATCTAATCCTACCTTCAGAAGCTTCAGCCTCGGTGAGTTTGAGAGAATAATGATGTTTTATGGCATGGGATTATTCTTCGTGATAATATTTACAGGAATCCACAGAAGCATGAAAGCAGTGGGATATAAGAATGATGAAGCTGCAAGAAGATTTAACTGGTATGCCATATCGCTTATAGCTATCGTTATGGTACAGGCAATAGCGGAAGGTACTAACATTATGTGGCATTTCGGCTCATATAATGGTTATACATTAAGAAATGGTTATATTATTGCATTTACACTTATATGTCTTTCCTGTGCATATGCAGATAAGGT
>ERZ791927.2204-NODE-2204-length-12868-cov-2.292047_pt1 | contig 12868 bp, 10 predicted proteins | sample MGYA00510130_ERZ791927 | MGnify/ENA primary metagenome ERZ791927 (study PRJEB30046, sample SAMN00792055) | human gut metagenome | study: EMG produced TPA metagenomics assembly of the A metagenome-wide association study of gut microbiota in type 2...
ATCAAACTGCTGTTCCTGCGCGTATTCGCCGGTCCGTCGTTCAACCTGCTGACCGACACATCCAACAAATCGGGCAAAGAGGGGGTATCGTTCAACTCGAGCGTCACGAAGTCGGCCGTCGCATTCCAGGTCGGAGCCGGCGTCGAAATCGGCAAGTTCAATATCGATATCCGTTACGACGGACAATTCAAGAAACCGGTGCAGACTTTTACCTTCGGCAAAAACTACACCGAGACGGTCAAAACCAAAATGAACAGCTGGCAGCTCAACTTGGGCTACTTCTTTTAACCGGAGCGCCACCAAGATTACATGACAGAAAAAGTTATCCTGCTCGAAGGCGTCGACCCCGTTGAACTCTACGGTGCCGGCAACAGCAACATCGAAAAGATCAGCGCCAAATTTCCGAAGCTGAAAATCATCGCACGCGGTTCGTCGGTCAAGGTGATGGGCGAAGCCTCGGAGATCGGCCGTTTCGAGCAAAAGCTGACCGACCTGATCGATTATTACGGTCGCTACGGGCACCTTTCGGGCGAGGTGATCGACCAGGTTTACGACGGGGGAATGCCCAAGCGCGACGAAACGGCCGACAAGGATGCGATCGTATTCGGCAACAACGGCGTGATCGTCCGCGCCCGCACGGTGAACCAGCAAAAGCTGGTGCAGCTTTACGAACACAACGACCTGCTTTTCGCCGTCGGCCCCGCCGGTTCGGGCAAGACCTATACGGCCATCGCACTGGCCGTACGCGCATTGAAAAACAAAGAGGTCAAGCGCATTATCCTCACCCGGCCGGCCGTGGAAGCGGGTGAAAAGCTCGGCTTCCTGCCCGGCGACATGAAAGAGAAGCTCGACCCTTACCTGCAACCGCTTTACGATGCGCTCGACGACATGATCCCGGCAGCCAAGCTCAACAAATACATGGAAGAGGGCACCGTGCAAATCGCGCCGCTCGCCTTTATGCGCGGGCGCACGCTCGACAATGCGTTCGTCATCCTCGACGAGGCGCAGAACACCACCCTTTCCCAAATCAAGATGTTCCTCACCCGCATGGGCCGCAGCGCGCGTTTCATCGTCACGGGCGACCTGACCCAAATCGACCTGGCCCGCAAAGCCGATTCGGGACTGAGCACCGTGATGAAACTGCTGCAAGGCATCGACGGCATCGGCATGGTCGAATTCGACAACCGCGACATCATCCGCCACAGGCTGGTCAAATACATCGTCGAAGCGTTCGACAACCAGTCGAAGGCCTCCGAACCGGAATTATTCGCACAGGACAACAACCCCGAGCGTTCAAATTAAAAAACATACAATCATGGCAAAAGCAATCCTCAAGACAGATTTCCATTTCGACGGACAGAAAGACCTCTATGTCGGCAAAGTGCGCGACGTTTACAATATCGACGACAACTACCTGGTGATGGTGGTGAGCGACCGGATCTCGGCCTTCGACGTAGTGCTCCCCAAAGGCATCCCCTACAAAGGACAGGTCCTGAACCAGATCGCATCGAAATTCCTGGACGCGACTGCCGACATCTGTCCGAACTGGAAGATTGCTTCGCCCGACCCGATGGTCACCGTCGGCCACCGTTGCAAAGGCTTCCCGGTCGAGATGATCGTACGCGCCTACCTCACCGGCAGTTCGTGGCGCGATTACAAGGCCGGCGCCCGTGAAATCTGCGGCGTGCCCATTCCCGACGGCATGAAGGAGCACCAGAAATTCCCGCACCCGATCGTCACCCCGACCACGAAGGCCGAGATCGGCGAACACGACCAGAATATCTCCAAAGAGGAGATTATTCGCAGCGGACTGGTGAGCAAAGAAGATTACGAAAAACTGGAAAAATACGCACTGGAACTTTTCGCACGCGGTACCGAGATCGCCGCGAAGCAGGGCCTGATCCTAGTCGACACGAAATACGAATTCGGCAAGAAGGACGGTGAGATCCTGCTGATGGACGAGATCCACACGCCCGACAGCTCGCGTTATTTCTATGCGGACGGCTATCAGGAGCGCTTCGACAAAGGCGAAGCGCAGCGCCAGCTTTCGAAGGAATTCGTACGCGAATGGCTGATGGAGCACGGCTTCCAGGGGCGTCCGGGCGAACAAGTACCCGAAATGACCGACGAGTTCGTGACCAGCGTCAGCGACCGCTACATCGAACTGTACGAACACATAACCGGCGAAAAATTCGTCAAGGACGACACCGACGACATCCTCGACCGGATCGAAAACAATACGAAAAACATGCTTGCCCGGCTGAAATAGCCGCCGGATGATCGTCGGCAGAGGGGCCCGGGACTACCGGATCATCGTTGCATTCCGGCTCGGAATATCCGGCACCGGAGTTCAGGCCCGGACCGCACGCAGTTTCGGAACATCAGCATTCAAAGGATTCGACGCGCTCGAAAACCGCATTCCGACAAATTCCGGGCTCGCATCGCAAGGCGACGTTTTGACAATTACTGACACGGATAAAACCAGATAATCATGGATAAAAACATAGCAGCACTCGCACCGCATGAGGTGTGGAAACAATTTGCCGCCCTGTGCGCGATTCCCCGTCCGTCGGGCCACGAAACCGCCGTTCGCGACTATCTGATCGCCCAGGGCAACTCTTTCGGGATCGAATGCTTCGCCGACGAGGCGGGCAATGTGATCATGCGCAAACCGGCCACTCCCGGCATGGAGGACCGTAAGGGCATCATCCTGCAAGCGCACATGGATATGGTGCCGCAGAAAAACAACGACAAAACGTTCGATTTCACCAAAGATTCGATCGAGGCCTATATCGACGGCGAATGGGTAACGGCCAACGGCACGACCCTCGGCGCCGACAACGGAATGGGTCTGGCAGCGATACTCGCCGTGATGGGATCGAAGACACTGAAGCACGGACCGCTCGAAGCGCTGATCACCGCATCGGAAGAGACCGGCATGGACGGCGCATTCGGCCTGAAACCCGGCGTACTGCAAGGGGACATCCTGCTGAACCTCGACTCGGAGGCGGAAGGCGAATTGTATGTCGGCTGCGCCGGAGGACTCGACCTGAACGTCTCGCTCACCTATAAGGAAGAGGCGGTTCCGGCAGGGCTCAAGCCGGTGAAAATCGAGGTGAAAGGGCTGCTCGGAGGTCACTCGGGCATCGAGATCATCCTCGAACGCGGCAACGCGAATAAAATCATGGCCCGGCTTCTGTTGCATGCACAAAAAGAGTTCGGCCTGCGCCTCGCATCAATCAACGGAGGCGGGTTGCGCAATGCGATCCCGCGCGAAGCGACAGCCGTGGCGCTGATCCCGCAAGAAAAACTCCAGACCTTCGGGGAGATGGTTAAAACGTTCGACACGCTGATCTGCGCCGAGCTCAAAGGGGTCGATGACGGCGTTACGGTCACAGCCGGGGATACCTCTATGCCCGCATCGGTCATGGACACAGAAAGCCAGAACAGGTTGCTGAATGCCGTACAGGGCTGCCCCAACGGGGTGATCCGCATGAGCCCCTCGATGCCCGGGCTGGTACAAACCTCAACCAACCTCGCACGCGTCGTATCGGAGAACGGTACGGTACGAATGCAGGCGTTGCTTCGCAGTTCGGTAGACAGCGAGAAGGAGTACCTTGCTGAGACGATGACTTCGGTTTTCACGCTGGCCGGGGCAGTCGTCACGCCGAGCGGCGGTTACTCGGGCTGGAATCCCAATATGGATTCGCCGATCCTGAAAACGATGACCGAATCTTACGAGGCGCTTTACGGCCGCAAGCCGGCTGTCATGGCGATCCACGCCGGACTGGAGTGCGGTATCCTGGGCGGCAAGTACCCGAACCTCGACATGATCTCGTTCGGACCTACGATCCGCTATCCGCACTCGCCGGATGAAAAGACCGAAATCGCATCGGTCGGCAAGTTCTGGGATTACCTGTTGCATACGCTCTCGCACGTACCACAGCGCTAAACACAACTTCACAGGAAGATGGAGAACGCCGACAAATGGTTTGCCATCGTCAACCCGGTCGCAGGCAGCGGCCGGGGACTGGCGGACTGGCCCCAAATCAGCAAACTGCTGCGCGACAACCATATCGTTCCGGAGTATGCCTTCACCGAGCGCAAGTACCATGCGATCGAGCTGGCAGTCGAAGCGGTCAACAACGGTTTCCGCAAACTGATCGTCGTAGGCGGCGACGGCACGATCCACGAGGCCGTCAACGGCCTGTTCATCCAGAAAGCGGTGCCGACGCAGGACGTATTGCTGAGCGTAATCGCCGTAGGTACCGGCAACGACTGGATCCGGATGTTCGGTATTCCGCGCAAATATTCCGAAGCGATCCGCGCGATCGTCGAGGGACACTCGTTCCTGCAGGACGTGGGAATGATCTCCTACTACCAGTCTTCCTACCGGCAAACCCGCTACATGGCCAACGTGGCGGGGGTGGGATTCGACGCAGCGGTCAACCGGCGCTACAACCACCTCAAGGAAGAGGGCAAACGGGGTAAATGGCTCTACCTGTGGAGTACCCTCAAAGCGATCATGCGGTACAACTCCACCGGCGTAAAAGTTTACGTCGACGACCAACTGGTGGTTAACGACCTGGTATACAGTGCCACGATCGGTATCGGCAAATACAACGGCGGAGGCATGCTGCAAACGCCGGACGCCGTGGCCGACGACGGACTGTTCGACCTGACGGTGATCCGCCGGATGAACCCCTTGCAGGTGCTGTACAATTTCAAGGTCCTGTTCAACGGCCGCATCTACCGCCTGCACTCGACGAGCCTCAACCGGGGGCGTAAGATACGCATCGAATCGTCACCCGAAATCGCCATAGAGGTGGACGGCGAAGCGCTCGGCTACTCACCTTTCGAGTTCGAGGTGATCGACCGGGCCGTACGGGTGGTCGTCTCCGAAAAGTTCATGCGCGAAGAGGCTGCCCGCCTGCAAGCCGTCTCCGCCGCCGGAACGGAAACGTCCCTGCAAACAGGAAATACGCCGACGGTCCGTTCCTGAACAACGGAAACAGGCCTAAGCAAACATATTGGGATTGGGATTGGGATTAAGATCAGGTCCGGATCGAACTCTTCACGTAACTCGTTCTGCAAAAAACGGACAGGAGAGCCTCCAAACCGACCTGCAGACATTCTTCGACAGGAAGATACGACTTACATGCGCATGTCCGGATCCGCTGGTTACCGTCCTCAGAATTCACCGTCACCGGGGTTCAGCAGCAATTCATAATCCACCACGTCCAACCACCGCCCGAATTTTCGGCCCACCTGTTCAAAATGGGAAACTTGTTTGAACCCGAGTCCCGTATGCAACGCAATGCTGGCTTCGTTTCCCGCCGTAATGCAGGCTATCAACGCCCGGTAACCGTTCCGGCGGCACGCTTCGATCAACTCCCGCATCAACCGCTTGCCGATTCCCCGGCCAAGATAGTCCGGTGAAAGGTAAACCGTCGTTTCGAGCGTATACCGGTAAGCCGCTTTTGTTTTCCAGCCGTGTGCATAGCAGTAACCGGCCACTCTTCCCCCCTCCTCGCAGACAAGATAGGGAAAGTGTGCCGAGATGCCGGCGATCCGGGAACGCATCTCCGCTGTGCCGACCGGTTCGGTTTCGAATGTCGCCGAACCGCCCGTCACATACCCGTTGTAAATATCCGTAATAGCGTCGACATCCCGAAGTTCGACCGACCTGATGAGCATATTTATCCGGTATCAGTTTAGTCAATATTTCTTCCTGACTGTGGTTTATCCTCGTTTCCGGCTGAAATAGCGGATGGTGCGGGCGATTTCGCCGACCCACATCACCAACGACGTCGAACCGATAATCAACAGCCAGTCGTTCCAGGTCAACGGTACCGTGCGGAACACCTCCCCGCCCCAGGTCACGATAATGAACTGCCCTACCAGGATCAGCAACAGCACGGCAAAAAATGCATAACACCCTTTCCACGAGAAAATCAGCGGCTGGGTGGACGCGAATCCCTTCGCATTGAACATGTTCCAGAACTGCAACATCACGAAGACGGTGAAGAAAGCCGACAATTCATACGGAGTGATCGCCTCGCCGAACCAGAAGAGCATACCCAGCAGCACGACGATAAACAGCGCGGCCGTGCCGAGGATCGAACGGGACATCGCCGGAGTGATGATAAAATCGCTGCTCTTCCGCGGTTTCTCTTTCATCACGCTACGGCTGGGAGGCAGCGACGCGAGCGCCAGTGCGGCGAACGTATCCATAATCAGGTTGACCCACAGCATCTGCGTAACGGTCAGCGGCAATTCGCTGCCGAAGACAGAACCCAACAGCACGATTACCACCGCTACAACATTGATTGTCAGCTGAAACAGCACGAAACGCTGGATGTTGCGGTAGAGCGAACGGCCCCACATCACCGCCGTGGCGATACTGCTGAACGAATCGTCGAGCAACGTGATATCGCTCGCCTCTTTGGCTACGGAGGTACCGGTACCCATCGACAGGCCGACCTGCGCAAAATTGAGTGCCGGAGCGTCGTTCGTACCGTCACCGGTAACGGCAACCACTTCGCCGCGCTGCTGTAGCAGCCTCACCAGGCGCTGCTTATCGAGCGGCCGGGCACGCGACATGATCTTCAGCGCCTGTACGCGCTCCAGCAGTTCTTCATCGCTCAAAGCGGCGAAATCGGCCCCGGTAATGTGATTGTAATCGGTATCTTCGGCCGTCCACAACCCGATCTGCCGTCCGATCTCCTTAGCCGTCGCAGGCGTATCGCCGGTCACGATTTTCACACCGATACCCGCATCAAGGCATTCGTGAACCGCCGCAGGCACATCGTCGCGCACCGGGTCGGAAATCGCGGCGATCCCGACAAACGTGAGCGGACAGCGTTCGAGGGCCTCCCCGCAGTCCTGCGCCCCGTCGCAACGGCCGTACGCAAAGCCCAGCGTACGCATCGCCATATTCTGGTAGGCCGCCAACTGCGCCTCAACGGCCGTCTTATCCGGAAACGAAGCGCAACGATACAGCACGATCTCCGGAGCACCCTTGATATAGAGGTAACGGCCGCCGAGCGGGGAATCGACCAGCGTGGCCATAAATTTTCGTTCGGTCGTAAAAGTGAGCTGGTCGACTACCTTGGCCCCACCGCGCAGTGCGGCATAATCGACCCCCTGGTCACGCAGCCACAACAACAACGCTCCTTCGGTCGGATTACCGATCACCTTGCCGTGCGTATCGAGGAATGCCGTGGAGTTCGCGGCAATCCCCTCGCGAATCAGGTCGTCGATCCCCTCCTGATAAAATTTCGTCTCGTGCACACGCATCTCATTGCGCGTCAGCGTACCGGTCTTATCCGTGCAGATCACCGTAATGGCCCCCATCGTTTCGCAGGCGTGCATCTTGCGCACGAGATTGTTCGTCTTGAGCATCCGGCGCATATTGACCGCCAGCGACAGCGTCACGCTCATCGGCAATCCTTCGGGAACCGCCACGACGATCAGCGTGACAGCCACCATAAAGTATTGCAGCACCCGTTCGGCAATCGTGATCCAGTCGGCTTCCAGCAGTCCTCCGAAAAGAAATCCTTTGACCAGCAACGCGACGAACGTCAGCACGGCCAGCGAGATTCCCGCACGGCCGATCAGTTTCGACAACCGTCCCAACTGCAGGTTCAGCGGCGTCTCCTCCTCACTCTCGACCGTCGACTGTTCGGCCACCTTGCCGAACTCGGTAGCATCCCCCACCTTCTCTACGACCATCACCCCGTGACCTTCGATCACCGTCGTCCCCCGCAGCACCTCGTTCGACGGATAGGTCGCATCGTGGTGGAAATGGGCCGGATCGGTCGTCTTGTCGATCATCGGCTCGCCGGTCAGCGTCGATTCGTTGACTTTGAGCGACACGGCCTCATGCAGCCGTCCGTCGGCGGGAACCTCCTCTCCGCTCTGGAGAATCACCACATCCCCCACCACGACGTCCTGTTTGGGAATCTCCATCACCTCTCCGTCCCGGACAACCTTGACCGGCGTATCGTCGTTCGTGCTGTTGAGCAGGTCGAATTTGCGCATCGCATCGTATTCGAACCAAAAGGCGACGCCCGTTGCCAGGAAAATCGCACAGAAGATTCCGATCGTCTCGGCAAATTCATTGTGAATGAAACCGATCCCGAGCGACAGGAATGCCGCAACGAGTAAAATGCGGATCACCGGATCGGAAAATTTCTCGAAGAAAAGCGCCCAAAGCGATTTGCGCTTGGCCGGAGTCAACAGGTTGCGGCCGTGCTGCTCACGGCTCCGGATCACTTCTGCCTGCGTAAGGCCTTTGTGGAGGTCTGTCATAGGATTATAGAGTAAGTTCGTTTTTAGCGGAATCGAGCCGTATCGCCACAAACAGCAGTACAGTAAACGCGATCATCGACGAGCCGCCGTAACTGAAAAACGGCAGCGGAATGCCGATCACCGGCATCAGTCCGATAGTCATGCCGATATTGACCAGTACGTGGAAAAAGAAGATCGATGCGACGCAATAACAATAAATCCGGCCGAAGGGCTCCATTTGCCGTTCGCCCATACGGACCAGCCGCAGGATCAGGATGCCGAACAGCACGATGACCAGAGCACTGCCCAGGAATCCCCACTCCTCGCCCACCGTACAAAAAATGAAATCGGTGCTTTGCTCCGGCACGAAGTTGAATTTCGTTTGGGTCCCCTCGAGAAAGCCCTTGCCTGAGAAGCCTCCCGAACCGATCGCGATTTTCGACTGGTTCACGTTGTAACCCCACCCCTTCAGGTCGGACTCCAACCCCAACAAATCGAGAATACGCTTCTGCTGATGGGTTTGCAGGATATTGTCGAAAGCGTAGTCGATCGAATAGGTAAACGCGAGCGATCCGAAAAAGAAGAGCACGAACATCAGGACGTTGCGCACTTTGTACCGGTAGGCATATGCCGCCACCAGCCCGAGCGACAACACCACGCCGACCAGAATCGCGGTATGCAGCGAGATCGATCCGCCCAGCATCGGAAGAAGCATATAGAGCAAAGCGACGAACAGCGTAAGCGCCGCAACATAGATCAGTTTACTGCGCCAGTATCCGTTAGTCAACCCCTCGCTGATCACACACACGAGCAACAGCACGATCAGCAATGCGGCCGGGTCGAGCAGGAACGAGAAGACAAAGAGTGAAACCACCATAATCAGCACCACATAGACCCAGCGGTTGAATCCCTCGCGGTAGAACATGAACAGGAAAGAGCCGTAAACCAATGCCGATCCGGTATCGTTCTGCAACATCACGATCAGTACGGGCAGGCCGATAATCGCACCGACCCGCAGCAAATCGTGCGGCCGGTGGATATCGAACGTATAGGAGCTCATATACCGTGCGAGCGCGAGCGAGGTCGTAAACTTGACAAACTCGGTGGGCTGCAACGCCACCGGCCCGATCATGATCCACGACTTCGCCCCGTTGACCTCTTTACCGAAAAACAGCACGCCGACCAGGATCAGGATCGTTCCCCAATAGAGCGGATAGGCGAGGATATGGTAATATTTCGCATCGATCAGCAGGATCGAAACCGCCATAAAGGCCGACACGCCGACCCACACCAGCTGCATGCCGTAACGTTGGCTCAGATCGAAGATACTCGCATGGCGATCGTCGTATACCGCCGCATAAATGTTCAGCCCCCCCGCCAAAACCAGTGCCGCATAAATCAGGATCGACCACCAGTCGACGCGCCCTACCGACAACCGGGGATTCAGGTCATTTTCCATAGTAGGGATAATTGATTTGCAGGTTTTTGACATATTCGACCAGCTGCGGACGGGTCACCGTATCGGTCAGATAGAGTTCGGTGAGCAGGCTCGCGATCGGCGCTGCTGCGATACCGCCCCAGCGGCCGTTTTCGACATAGACCGACACGGCGATTTTCGGATTGTTGCGCGGAGCGAAACACATGAAAGTACTGTGGTCCGCGCCATGCGGATTCTGCGCGGTACCGGTCTTGCCGCAAATGTCGATTCCTTCGATACGGGCCATGCGGGCCGATCCCCCGTCCACATTCACCGCCCGGTACATGCCCTCGACAATCGGGTCGAAATGTTTGGAATCGACCTTCGTATAGTGTTTTTCATAGAACCGGCCGTCGATCGAATCCCGGTCGTGAATGCGCTTGACCACATGGGGAATTTTGTAATATCCCCGGTTCGCGATGGTAGCGGCGAAATTGGCCATCTGCAGCGGCGTGCAACCCAACTCGCCCTGCCCGATCGCCAGCGAAATAACCGTCAGGCCGTTCCAACGTCCACGGTAAGCCTTGTCGTAAAAAGACGAGGTCGGCACATTGCCGTTCAACTCGCCGGTGAAGTCCGAACCCAATTTACGCCCGAATCCGAAACTGCGCACATAATCGTCCCATACATCCAAACCCTGCTGGATGTTCCCGTATTTGCGGTTCTCGATGATATTGCGGAACACATAGCAGAAATAGGCGTTGCAGGAGGTCTGCACGGCTCCCATCAGGTCGATCGGCGACCAGTGATTGTGGCATTTCACACCCCGCCCGTAGGGATATCCCCCGTGGCAGGGATAGGTCTGCGACGGAACGAGTACCCCCTCCTGCAGGCCGATCAGGCCGTTCACCGTTTTGAAAGTCGAACCCGGCGGGTAACTCGCCATCACGGCACGGTTGAACAAGGGACGGCGGCGATCGTTCAACAGTTTCATGTAATTGTTCCCGCGTTCACGTCCCACCAGTTCGTCGGGATCGTACGTGGGGCTGCTCGCCATGACGAGTATCTCCCCCGTTTCGGGTTCGATCGCCACGACGCTGCCCACCTTACCGGCCATCAGCTCTTCGGCGAGCGCCTGCAACCGGGCGTCGATCGTACAGGTAATCGCCACGCCGGGTGAGGGCAGCGTATCGTACATACCGCCCGCATACGAGCCCTGCGGAATGCCGTGTACGTCGACCATCTCGATCTTTACGCCCTTTTCCCCGCGCAGGACATCTTCATAAGCCAGCTCTATCCCGCTGCGACCGATGTAATCGCCGCTGCGGTAATAGGAATTGCGCTCGATAATGCGGTCGTCCACCTCGCCGACATAACCCAGCAGGTTTCCCGCGATCTTGGTTGGATAAGAGCGGACGGTCCGGTAGACAGTGAAAAATCCGGGAAAATTGCGTTCGTCGAGCCGCACCTTAACCTCTTTGGGCAATTGCTTGAACAGCACCGAAGCGCGGCGGCGAGAAAAACGGGAAGCCTTGTCCAATTCCTTGCGTATCTGTTCGACCGGCACACCGAGGATACGGCTCATCGCCGCCGTATCGAACGGGCCCACCTCCCGCGGAGTAGCCATCAGGTCGTACGCCTCCTTGCTCTGTACCAGGAACCTGCCGTTACGGTCGTATACTTCGCCGCGCGGAGGGAACTGCACCATGTACCGCAACGCATTATTATCCGCACGGGTTTTGTAACTGTCGTCGACCACCTGCAAATAGAAGAGCCGCACCAGCAATACCAGCACGACACCGACCACGGTCAACTGCAATATTTTCACCCGCGACAGACTATTCACTTTTCCTGAGATCCGATTGAAATACCTATTGCTTCCACGCTACACCGCCTATTCCCTGTAATTCCGCGACACCGTAACTCTTGTTCCCCGCTCCTTCACGTTCCCTGCGACTCCAGGTATTTACGGCTAACGCACCTTGTTCGCATGGACCCTGCAGGCTCTTCGCCGCTACCCGCTTCCGGGATACATCCTGCTCCCGGCCATATGCATCCGGTGCCGACAGCACCAATATCTCCCGAACTTATATCTGCATTTATATTTCTCCGTACCCTCCCTGCCGGTTCACTGCAAAAAGTTTCTGGCAGAAATAGACCAACAATAAGGTTATGACCGAACTGCATATGATCCGTAACAAGGTCAGGTAAAAGAAACTCCAGGTCAGGGATTCCAGCACAAAAAACACCGTACCGTGCAACAGCACGATCACACCGGCATAGCGCAAAAAACGCTTCAAGCCGATGCGGTTAACGTTCGGCACGCCCCCTTCCTTCACCTCGTCCTTGCCCACGAGCAACGTCAGAACCGCCGGACGGCAAAAAGCGGCGAACAACGTCGCAATCGTGTTGATCCCGGCCGTTCCCATAAAAAAATCGACCGTCATGCCCAATACCATGCCCAGCACCAACAGCAGGGCTCCGGCAATCTCCATCGGCAATAGGATGAGGAATGCGATATAGACCAACGGATTGACATAGATACTGATCCCGATGCGGCTGAAAAGAAACACCTGCAGGATCACCATCACGAAAAAAAGGATGCCGTATTCAAGTAAACGATACATGTGGCCGTATATTTTCGGGAGCTTCGGCTCCCCCTGATATTTTTTGCGAGCTGTATTTTGCGGGGCGCCCGGCCCCGTTGCGGCGAATCAATAAATGCTCGGATTAGTAACGCTCTCTTCCAGCGCATTGCGTTCGCCGGCATCGAGGTATTTCACCGCCAACACATTGCCCAGTGCCGCGATATTACTGTGCAGTTTCACCTTGACGTTGTAAAAAGTCGCATTGTGCAGCGAAAAACTCTCGACCGTGCCGATGAGCACATCCGGGGGGAAAATCGTCGAATAATCGGTCGTTACGATCGTATCGCCCACCTGGAGCGGTGCATACTTCGGCACCTCGGAAAGCGTCACGTGCTCGTAACTGCTGCCGTCCCAGAAAACCGAACCGAAATAGTCGGTCCCCTTGATCCGGCCGCTGGTCTTAAAGTTGCGGTTCAGCACCGACATGCAGACTGCAAAGTGGTCGGAGCATCCGAGCACGTAACCCACGATCCCGCCGTCGGAGACCAACGCCATGTCGGGCATCAGTCCG
>ERZ791927.2214-NODE-2214-length-12828-cov-5.510921_pt1 | contig 12828 bp, 9 predicted proteins | sample MGYA00510130_ERZ791927 | MGnify/ENA primary metagenome ERZ791927 (study PRJEB30046, sample SAMN00792055) | human gut metagenome | study: EMG produced TPA metagenomics assembly of the A metagenome-wide association study of gut microbiota in type 2...
GGCGGTACTGCTCCAAATATGTCCTGTGCAGTCTGCCCCACATACCGATAGGGCGATGTTCCTCCGGTAGCTTCAAGTCCGGCACATAGTAATCGCCCACAAGAACATAGTCCAGACCGTTACATTCATCATGGATTCGTGGTTTCAATTCTGTCATGCTATTTTTTCTCCTTTCACTTTTTGCCGATTTGATTTGCTTGTGGCGTTCTGTTCAACACACACATTGCTATCAGAGCTTTTTTCTTCTGCTATACGCTCATGCTCCGCAAATTCTTTTGATTTCTCACGAATCTTTTTCATATACTTACGATTGGATTCTCGTTTTCTGCGAAGTCGTTCCGCCTCTTTTTCAGCAGCAATCCTTTCTTCCTCTGTTGGTTCATGCTGCTCCACAGGTACTTGAAATTGCCCGACATAGTTAAGATATATCTCCACCTCTGTGGTGCGGTCTGCACCTTTTCCTTGTGGCTCGTGAACCAGTATTTTGTCGATAAATTCATTTATCATGGCAGGAGTAAGTTCTGTAATGTTCTCATACTTTTTGACCAGCTTCAGAAAACGCTCCACATTATTTTGACCGCCTATAATCCGTTGCATATCAGCGGTGTCAGTCTCAATAATCTTGTTCAGCTCGTTCTGCTCATTTTCATAATCAGTAAGCATACTCTGAAAAAGTCTGTCCGGCAATCTTCCAATCACATTATCTTCATAGATTTTCCTGATAAGCATATCCAGTTCGTGAACTCGCTTCTGATTTCTTTCAATGCGGTTTTTTACAGTTTCAGAAACAGCAATATCTTTCATCGCCGATTCTTCTTGCAGAGAATAGACAAACTCCTGCTCATTCAAAGAAACATAATGGCAAGTCTCTTGTATAGTTTTCAGAATGATGCTTTTAAGTGCTTTTGTTGAAATATGGTGGCAAGTACAGTGACGATCATACTTCTGATAAGCAAGATTATAAGTGGAACATTCATAACAATCTGCCGGATTGGAATAACTTGTCCTTTTTTCGCCTTTGGCAGTATAGTATATTCTTTCTCGCCCTTTCCGCTGCCTGTGATTATACATCGGCGCACCACAATCAGCACAGTAAATCTTTCCGGTCAGAACATTAGGCTCGCCCATAGGATCTGCTTTTCTTACATTCTGTCTTAACTTTTGAGCAAGCAGCCATGTTTCTTCATCGACAATAGGCTCTTGTGTATCATCAAAAACCACCCAATCTTCCTTGTCTGCCCTTTTCGTCTTTTTGTCCTTATAGGAATTTTTGAATGTCCTGAAGTTGACAGTCTTTCCGATATACTCTGGTCGGGCAATCAGAGTAGTAACCTGATTTCCTCGCCACATATACGGATTTTCTTTGTCATAGTTGCTTGCATGATTTCCAAGTCCCTTTTTTCCAAGATAATAAGACGGTCTTTCTATTTTTTCTTCTGAAAGTTCTCTTGCTATCTGATAAGGTCCTTTTCCCTCAATAGTCATGCGATAAATTCTGCGGACTACTTCAGCAGCTTCTTCATCAATAATCCAATGGTCGGGGTTTTCGGGGTCTTTCAAATAGCCGTATGGTGGGATATTACTTGTATGAGCGTTGCCGGAAGAACCTCTGGATTTCAGTACAGCTTTAATTTTCTTACTTGTGTCCCTGACAAACCACTCATTCATGATATTCAGAAAAGGGGCAAACTCACTGGTTTCTTGACGGTCACTGTCAATACCATTATTGATTGCTATAAATCGAACTTCCTTTTCTCTAAACAGAATGTCAGTGAAAAAACCCACTTGCAAATGGTCTCTGCCGATTCTGGACATATCTTTGCAGATACAGGCAGTGATTTCTCCGTTTTTAACACCTTCAACAAGTCTGTTCCATGAAGGTCTGTCAAAGGTCGCTCCACTCCAACCATCATCGGTAAAATGAACAAGATTCGTAAAACCATGTTTTATAGCATAATCTTCAAGCATTTGCTTTTGATGAATGATACTGTTACTCTCTCCAGCATTATCGTCATCACGAGACAGTCTTTCATACAAAGCAGTAATGCCATTGCTTCTATCTTTTTTTCTTCTCATGCTGAACTCCTTTCTTCAATTCCTATCCACTCCTTACGCTCACAAAATATCACATCTGTAAAGTGCTTCGGCGGCTGTGTAAAATGCTCCGTTACCTTTGTCTGCATAACCGGAAACGTCATGCCTTCTGACAGTTCCGGCAGCTTCTTTTCTTCTTTGTCCTCCTCTGTTTTCTCAACCTTATAGGTGCGTTTCAGTGCAGCTTCAAAATCTTTCCAGCCGTTCTGCAGAACCGTTTTTCCAGATACACGAAAGCTGTAACCTCCGCAGGAAAACTCTGCTTTTACGGTTTCATACAGGTGCTTCTCCCCTGTGGCACATAACAGGCGGTTCGCAGAAAGGGAAAGGATTTTCATTTCTCCCTCCGGCACAGTGGAAAGATCTGTTTTGGTAATCTCCATTGTCGGAATGATTGCATGGTGGTCTGTGACTTTTTTACTGTTCAGCACTCTTTTTATATCCGGTGTATCTTTCGTCTGTTCTTCAAACAAAATTGCCTGATAGACAGCACCGATTACCGCCCTTGCAGTGTCCTCCATGTCATCGGATAAATACTGGCTGTCCGTTCTCGGATAGGTAACCAGCTTCTTTTCATAAAGGCTCTGCGTATACTCTAAGGTCTGCTTTGCCGTGAAACCAAAAATACGGTTGGCATCCCTTTGAAGTGTCGTAAGGTCATAGAGCTTCGGCGGTGCAACGCTTTTATTTTCCTTTAATACCGAACGAACCTCCGCTCTCTGACTTTCACACGCTGCAGCAATATGTTCCGCCCCTGCCTTATCGTCAATCCGCTCTGTAACGGCATCCATCCCATCCATCAGGATATGAGCCATGTAATACTGCTCTTTCTGAAAATCCATAATCTGTACTTCCCGGTCTACCAGCATGGCAAGGGTGGGCGTCTGCACCCTGCCGACCTTTAATACCTTGCCGCCATATAACACCGTAAATAATCTCGTACCATTCAGTCCTACAAGCCAGTCTGCCTGCTGTCTGCAAAGTGCAGAGTGATACAGACTGTCATATTCGCTGCCCGGTTTTAAACTGGCAAATCCCTCACGGATTGCACATTCCTCCATTGAGGAAATCCACAAGCGTTTCATCGGCTTTTTGCAGCCTGCCTGTTCATAGACCAGACGGAAGATAAGCTCTCCTTCCCGTCCGGCATCGGTGGCACATACCACGCTGTCCACTCTGCTGTCACGCATCAATTCTTTTAATACTTTGTACTGTGCCGCCGTATCCTTTTTCACTTCATGCTGCCACTGCTCCGGAATCATAGGAAGGCTTTTATAACTCCATTTTTTCCATGCCTCCGAATAAGCCTCCGGCTGTGCCAGCTCTACCAGATGTCCCACACACCATGAAACGAGATAGCCGTTTCCCTCCACATAACCGTCTTTTCTCTCTTTTGCACCGATGACATGGGCGATTGCCTGTGCCACACTCGGTTTCTCTGTGATCACTAACTGCATCCTTATTCCTCCTGTCCGTCAAAGAAATCTTCTTCGGAATCTTCCTCTGACTCCTCATCTTCATTTTCGTATTCTTCCTCTTCGTCCTCATCTTCATCCTCGATGAAGTCCTCTTTCTTCTTGCGGACAACCTTAAAATAGTAAGCTCCGCCGATGAAAAGAACGGCAGCACCGCCCATCAACAGATAAAAAATCATCGGATTCGGCTCTTTTTTCACTTCCTGCTCCGGTTCTGTATCTTCCGTGTTTTCCGCTGTTTCTGCATTTTCGGTTTCCGGCTCACTGTCTGATGTGTCCGTCTGTTCCCCGTTATTGTTCGGCAACGCACCTTCCCCATTCGGGATTGTAGACTCCAACGCTGCGGAATTTTTCGGTAAGGTTTCGCTGTTATCGGAAGTTGTATTTAACAGGTCATTTTCTGTAATCTCGGTCAGGAAATACACCTTTTCTTCCTCTCCGTCCCGGTCAATAACCAGATAAAAGACTTTATCTGTTGCCGTCTGAATGGTGTAAAATTCTTTTCCCAGCCCGGACTTTTCTGTATTTTCCGTTTGCCCGCTTTCCGCCTTTTCTGCGGCATCCGCTTCTTTCATCGCCTGTTTTTTCTGCTCGGCAGGGCTGCTTGACTGTGAAGTGGTATTTCCATTACTGTCCGTTTTCGTATGTTCCGTTACTGTTCCTGTGGCACTTCCCGGTTTGGTAGGCTTCGCACTCTCCGGGAGCTGCTCTGCCGGATTTTTGTCACTGGTATCGGCAGGGTCTTTGTAATACGGATTTTTCGTCTTATAAATCTCCGACATATTTCCGGCATTGTCCATTGCATAAATCGTAAAATACTCATACCCTGCATCAAACTGTTGCAGACGGATATTTAATGTACCGCCTGTCAGCTCTGTAAATTCATATCCGTTGACATAGACTGCCTTTGCACCGGAATCGGTATCATGTACCTGTATGCTTAACAGTCCGTCACTGACTGCCGCATTTAAGGTAGGTTTTACGGTATCAAAACACTTGATTGCACGGTTTTTCTCATAGGTATTGCCTTTCTGGTCTGTGACAAGCACATACACGATACAGTTCTCTGAAATCTTTAACTTCCTGTCCTCTGTCACATCTGTCCAGCTTCCGTTCTGCCCTACCTTTGCCTGAATTTTTGCTATCTCAAAATTCCCGGTCTGTGCCGTATCTGCCACACTGAATGAAACGGAAGCCGTATCATTATGCCAGTCCTCCGGCTGATTGATCTTTATGGTTACATTCGGCTTTTTATAAGTACAGAGCTTATAATCCTTCGCACAGACAGGGCAGTTTTTATCATAATCATACGCCCCGCATTTATCCTCACAGCTACATACCGGCTCCGGTGTTTCATTCCCCGATACCGTACTGTCCCCGGTGCTTTCTTCGGTACTTCCCTCCGTTTCATTCTCACCCGGTGTCTGTTCCGTGCTTTCCTCCGGCTTTTTATCTTCCTCCGGTTTGGCAGTTTCCGTTTCCTGTTCCGTTTCTCCGGCAAAAACGCTCATTGCATAATTGCCATTCATGGAAAATGCCGCCGCAGGCATACAAAATAATACGGCAGATAATGCAAGCGACAGAGCCGCCTTAGATGATAATTTCATTTTCTTCATGGCTGTAAGCCTCCTTTTCTCCTGATTGTGCTGTTTCTCTCTGTTCTTTTTCTTTTAACAGACGTAAGATTTCTTCCTCGCTGACTTTATTCAGTAAAATCAGCCGATCCAAAGAGATTTTATTCTTTTCAATAAATTTCATCTTCTCCGCATCCTCCGCCATCTGAAGCTGTTCCGCCAAGTCCTTTTCTCTTTCCTGCAATCCTGCAAGCTGTTCCCGGACTCTGGAAAGCTCCTTTACAATTCTTTCTTTCGTCATAAATTTTCACTTCCCTGTTAATTTAATCTTCCAAACGCATAGAAATGGCTTTGCCAGTAGGAAGAATTGATTGAAGCATAACTAATTGGATCTCCGCAGTGAATCATTACCCCGTTTCCGCAGTAAATCCCCACATGGCTTACTGGTACACCCGAATTGTATGTACCCGTGAAAAAGATAATATCCCCGGCTTTTGCATCCGCTGCCGACACAGGCGTACACTGGTCATAAATTCCCTGTGCCGTGGTGCGTGGCAGGTTGTGGACTCCACTGTTTGTAAACACCCAACAGACAAAACCGGAACAGTCAAAACTGGTAGACGGACTGGAACCGCCCCATACATAGGGATAACCTAAATATCTTGCCGCTTCTTCCATTAAAGCCTGCACGGTTGCATCATCGTAAGAATCCGGCGGTATGGCATTTCCACCGCCACTTCCGCTGCTCGGTGCTTCGCCGTACAAGGTATCTGTACCTGCTTCAAAATAAAATAACGGGTTATAATACTCCCCGTTATACAGACATTCGATATGCAAATGGCTTCCGCTGCTGCTTCCTGTATTTCCCGTAGTCCCGATGACATCTCCATGCGTCACGCTCTGCCCTGCCCGGACACTCAAACGCTCCATGTGGGCATATTTCGTACAATATCCTTTCTCGTCCTCAATCACGACATAATTCCCGTAACTGCTGTCATACGTTGCCGTTGTCACGGTTCCGTCCATCGCCGCATACACGGTTGTCCCCGTTGGAACAGCTATATCCACGCCCCGGTGCAACTGCTCCTGCTCTGTCACCGGATTGATACGCCAGCCGTAATAACTGCTCACATAGTTATACCAATACAAATCAAGCGGTTTATAAAACTGCTGTGTCAGCCCGTGGGTCTGCTTATAAAGAGCAAACAAATCTCTCTGCTCCTCTTTCATGTGTCCGGCAACAACAAAATTCAAATCTTTTGCTGTCAGGGTCACTTCCAAAATTGTTACGGTATATTCTTCTTCCTCTTCATACTCATACTCTTCCTCTGTTTCTTCCCCTGTGACCGGGTCTGTTACCGTATGAGTGCCAGTTTTCGTTACCGTCCTCGTCCTTACCTCTTCGATTGGATTTAAGGTCAGCGTATACATCTCTCCAAACAGAGCTTCGATTTCTCCCTGCACTTCACTTGCCGTAAATTCTGTATGGACTGCCGACAGATAACTGATTAAGGCAAACGGGTCATGTCCGATAGCCGCCAGATTATAGCGGTACTCATCATAATCCGGATATGTCGTTTCTATGGCATCAATCTCTGCCTGCAACTCCTTTTCCAGCTCAGAAAATGCTAAGTCTGCCGCATCAATTTCCGCCGGAACACTCATATAACTTCCCGCCAGAGTTGTACCGATTCCCTCTGAAAACATCGCTCCGCAGGAGGATACCGCTGTCATAATCATCACAAGAAGCAGTGCCAACGCTCCTATGGCAAACAGCATGGAAGCATTTTTTGTCGCAATCTCCTGTATCTTTCTGGCTGTCACTGTCACAAGATTTCCTGACTTTGCTGCGGTTTCCTTTGCTGTTTTAGCAGTCTGCCCCGCCCTCCTTGCTTTGGCATATTCCCGTTTGATACGCTGTTTTTGAAGCCTTTTCTGCAACTGCTTTTTCAAGGTCTTTTCCTGCATTTCGGGATTTTCCTCGATAAACTTCTGATAGCGGAAATTGATTTCTTTCTGTACCTGCTTTTTCTCAAGTTTCTCTGCTTTTTCCCGCCGCCTTTCGGCTTTGCCTTTATAATGCCGTTTGGAAAAACGATAGACATCTTCTGTCCGCTGTTCTATCTTATGAGCCGCCTCCACACCGGAATTTTCCTTTTCCACCTCGGCAACCTTACTATGGGCAAAATTGGAATACTCCATACCCGCCCTGCCTGCGGCTCTTTTTACCGGACTGTCCGGCTTGAATGGCTTATCTTTTTTTACCGTAGTCAGAACATATTTTGTTTTTCCGGTCTTTTCATCAAAAACACGCTCCAGAGAATACTCTGTTTTCTTCGGAAGCTTCTTTTGAGCCGTTTCTGCCTTTTTCCCTGCTTTTTCCGCTTTCTTTTGCAGCCTATCTAACTTTTTACTGCCTTGAAATTCCGGTTCTGCCGCTTCGGTAAATGTGGTGTCCTTTGTCTGGAAATTCTGCTCAAAATCAGAGGTTTTTGTCTTTTCCCGGCTTTGATATTCCCTCCTTTGATACCTGCCTTTCTTCTGCGACTGATGATAGGTGTCCCTGCGGCGGTAATCATCGCCGGAATGTTTTTCTTCTGTTTCCTCTGTAAAAGTGCTGTCCGGCTGTATAAAGTCACTCCCCGACTTATCTCCGGCTTCTGCACCCTCGGACTTTTGGACATTCTGTCCAGAAGTATCTGTTTTCTGATACTTCACTGTACTTTCTGACCTCTGGACATTCTGTCCAGAAGTGGTATCTGCATCTCTCGGCTGATATGCTACGGATTTTTTCTTTTTACCGTTCTTTCCCTCTTTTGGAATTTCTCCGATAAAAGAATTTTTCTCCTGTGCAAATACAGCCATTTTCTTTTTCTTATCTTCTGCCATGTAGCTTCCTCCACATTATTTTTCCTTTGTTTTTCCCTTTGCATATCCTGTCGGGTCATAATCCTTAAAATCCGGCACAGCATGGAACAACCATTTATTATTTACCCACCGTTGCAGTTTCCTTGTTTCCGGCGGTGCTGTCGGCTTTTCGTAGACCATCACAAAAGGTTCGTAACCCATTTCACGCAGGGTATAAATGCGATATAAGTCCTGTTCCTGCGTACTCCCATAGTTAGTAAGTACATAGACACGTCTTTTCCGATAATCTTTTACAGAAGTAAGGTCAGAAAATTTTCTGAAATACGGTGTCAGGTCATCTTCCGGATTATCCCATGCAAAATGCAGCATTTTTGTCTTTACTTTGTTGAGTGCCTTTACTTTTTCCGGTGTGATCAGACGAATATCCAATCCCTGTGTAAAATCTACGGTTGCCCCACTATCTGCAAGCTGCCCTAACAACCGTTTCCAATCGGGACAGGCTAAAATATTGGCATCCAGTAATGTGATTTTTCTCTGTCCACTCCAAAACTCAGACAAATCCGCTACTGCCTCTGTTTTTCTTCCCTCTTTTTCTCCCACGATGCAGAAGCCGCAGCCACGGGGACACCCCCGTGACAGGAAACCATAAGCCGTATCTGAAAACTGCGAATACAAGCCATAATCGGGATAACTATGCTCCACTTCCTCCTCCAGTTTATTCTTCAGTCCATAACCCGTACCGCCTTTAATGATACAGTCCGCATGAATCCCACCTGTAAAATCTTTCGTATAAGTATCTGTAAATACCCTGCTCATATAAACAAGGTCATATTTCTTTCTGCCATCATGCCATTCCACTGTATCGCCTCTTGCCTTATGATATGCAGATAGTTTCATTAAGCAGAGATTTGGAAAATGATGTCCGTCCACATCAATCAACCCTATTTTCAAATTCATTCCACCTCCTGCCTTACGCTTTCCTCCGGGCGGGTATTCATAATCGCATAGGTCTTTGTATCGGACGGATATTTGTCTACAAACGGGATAACCACGTTATCAAACAGTATCAGACCACACCCCGGCTCCGAATTCGTCACATGGGCAAGCTGCTTTTCTGACAGTCCCAGCTTATCTGCAAGAATTGCCTGATCTTTTGCATTTTGATTCAAAAGATAGATAAAATCCGAATTGCCGAGGATTCCCTCGATTTCCTCCGACTTCAAAAAATCGCCCACATTCTGCGTCAGTCCTGTCGGAATACCGCCCCATTTACGGAAACGCTTCCAGATTTCCACCGAATACACAGCGGTCTGTTTTTCCTTCAGCAAAAGGTGGAACTCATCACAGTAATAGCGGGTGGCAATCTTACGCTCCCGGTTCTGAGATACCCTGTTCCAGACCGCATCCTGCACGATTAACATTCCAAGCTCTTTTAACTGGTTTCCCAAGTCCCTGATGTCAAAACACATGATACGGTTCTGACTGTCTACATTGGTGCGGTGATTAAAATAATTCTGTGAACCATGCACATACAGCACAAGGGAGTTTGCAATCCGTTCTGCCTTTTTGTTCTTATGCTCTAACAGGGCATTATACAAATCCTCAAGGACTGGCATATTCTCCGGCACGGGATTTTCAAAATAATCATCGTAAATATGACGGATACATTCATCAATGATACCTTTCTCATCATTTTCCAGACCGTTCTTTCCTCCGGCAATCAAATCACACAGGGTAATGATAAAATCGGATTTCAGCTTCAACGCTTCTTTATCCCCCTTATGCGAAAGCTGTATATCCATCGGATTTAAGTAATCTTTGGAATTGGTTGCCAGCCGCACCACCTGCCCATGCAACGCTCCCACAAGGGCAAAATACTCTCCCTCCGGATCGCAGACCACAATATCGTCCTTTGTCATCAGGAAACAGGATAAAATCTCCCGCTTTGCACTAAAGGACTTTCCGCTTCCCGGCGTACCGAGTATCACACCGTTGGGTGTACGCAGCCTTTTCCTGTCTGCCATAATCATGTTGTTACTTAGGGCATTTAAGCCATAATAAATAGCCGGAGCTGGCATAAATAATTCCTGCGTACAAAACGGCACTAAGATAGCTGTACTCTTTGTTGTCAAATCCCTCTCAATCCCTGTTTCATTACAGCCAATCGGAGCAGATGCCATCAGTCCCTGTTCCTGTAAATACTGCATACACCTTAAATTACAGTTTGCCTGCTGGATAATACCGGATACCCGCTGTGTGATATTTTCCAACGCACGTTTACTTCTTCCATAACAGGTAATCAGAAATGTTATTTTTACCATCTTCTGATTGCTGCTGTTCAAATCGTCCAAAAGGTCAAGGGTGTCTTTTTCATAAGTAATGATGTCTGTCGGAAGAATATCCATGTCATAACCGGAGCGTACCGCTTTCTTCTGCTCCTCAATCTTCATCTTCTGGATATTCGTCAACGCACCTTTCAACATCTTGATTGCCTTAACCGGGTCCATCGTCTGCAAGTGCATGGTAATGGTCAGGTTATCATCAAGGTCAAGCAGCTTTTTTAACAGTTCATCATCAAACTTCGGAGCGATGATGTCCAGATAGTGAACACTGCCATACATCTTTCCCGCCTTAAAACGGCTCGGATAGCGAAAGTCAAATCCCGGCGGGGCAATATAATCTTTCACGCTTTTTCCGGACTCTGCCAGCTCCTGAAAAGAAAAACGGAAAGGCTCCATGGTATCCTGATTAAAATACTCATGCAGGATACGCAGGCGTTCCTTTCCGTCAAGACTTTTTGCGTGTGTGCCAAGATTGGTAAAATTCTTAATTACATCGGCTTCTATGCTGGCAAGTTTTGCCCTCGCCTCCTTGAAGCCTCTGCTCTCAATCCCGAAAATCAGATACTTTGATTTTATAATACCGTTATTCCCCTTTGCTGCCTGTTTCTTTAACATCTGCGTATATTCCTCACGAATATCGTCAAAGTCATCGCCCTGCAAAGGAATGTCAAACTGGTCAATTAAGGTCTGCTCGTTGACCTGCCGATTGAACAGAAACAGCTCAAACTTAATAGACGGGTCAAAATAATTGATAAGCCTGCTGTATTCCTCCAGTATTTCCCCCTTATCCTCGATTTCCAAAAGGTCATAGTTTATATCATAAAACTCTACCATTTTTGTATAAAACGTAGAAGTTACCTGACAGATACCGTCCCGATACATCTTTTTGAATGTTATGGTTTTCTGTGCCGTAGTCGGTTTCTCTGCGTTTTTATGGCTGCCTGCAAGCTGCCGTTTCAGCTTGACAAGCCGTTTTCTTTCTGCAAAGTTAAGTCCCGGCTTCGATTTCGTATTTTTCTTATGTCCGTCCGGCTTTTCTGCCGTTTGCTTTTTCTTCAAGCTCATACACCTCCTTTTTCATTCGTTCCGTTTCTTCCAACTGTCTGTAAAGATTTTCTGATTTATAGGGGCGTATCCCCGGCACGAGAAATTTCTGCCGTATCATAAAATACAGAATTTTCTCTGCCGGAAACCCGTCCTTTTCATACATTGCCAGAAAGAAAAACGGCAGCATAAGGGCTACCATAAGAAGTGCCGCTGCCTGCGTACCGAGGATTCCCTTTGTAAAAATATAAAAAGGGATTCCCACTGCACCGGCACTTCCGAAACAAATAAGCTGACGTTTCGTTAAGTTCATCGCCACTTTTGTCTTAATACTGCTTAAATTCTTTGGCACTGCCACTGAAATTGCCATAAGCATCACAGCCGGAACGGGCATGAACCCTCCGGCTGCTTCCTCCTTTCCGTTCTGCAATACCTGCTAATGGGCATTCCAGATTGATTTTGCAAGGGAACCTGTCTTAAATAAACTGAAACACAGGATAACGGTATACGCTGCCACCGACCATAGTGCCGTGTGCAGATTGTCCGCCACCGTAATGCCGGATACCAGCACCGCATAAATTGCCACGCACACCATAATAAAAAATCCCTGAAATGCCAGTGAACAAAGTCCCTTGATATAATTGTTGCCGATACCGCCCCATTCCCTGTTGCTGAATGTCGCAAAGGGAACAGGTGCTACTGAAACATAAAGGTAAATTTCAATCATTCTCCCGTAAAGCATGACGGTAATAAGCAGGGAAATGATTTTCATACATAAGCTGACAATCATGGTTTCGATACCAAGCCCGATCAGTTCTCCGATTTCCATTGTTTCAAGCTGGCTCTCAAACATCGTCTGCAAGGTATCTGCCACGTCAATATTCGTAGAGCCGGAGATAATGCCTCCCGCCCTTGTCACGATATGGTTTCCCACGTCAAAAATAGCCATTGTGATGTCAAACGTATAACTGAGCAGTAAAACAGCAATACACGCTTTGATGAGGTAGCGAAAGAAAAATTCACTTCCTACCTCGTGCATATTATTCTTATCCATGACCATTGTAATCAGCTCATAGCAGAGTATCGCACTGATAATCATACCCGCTATGGGTATCATCACATTTTCCGAAAGATTTTCTATCATGGAAAACACTCCGCTGTTCCACGAGCTGGGTGTTCTGCCAACCTCTCCGGCGATAGTTCCGACTTTCCCATTTACATCTGTAAACATCGTAGAGAGATTGTCCATCACCCACCCTTGCAGCATTTCCTTTATAAATTCAGTTATCTTGTCAAGAATTGCTCCCATGACTTAGGAGAACAGACTTGTAAGCTGTGGAATTACCGTCTGTGCCACAATTACAATACCGCCGCCCGCCATAAGCTGTTTTATCCCCAATTAGGTGTAAAACTCTGCTCGATGGCGGGCGG
>ERZ791927.2217-NODE-2217-length-12822-cov-2.787264_pt1 | contig 12822 bp, 15 predicted proteins | sample MGYA00510130_ERZ791927 | MGnify/ENA primary metagenome ERZ791927 (study PRJEB30046, sample SAMN00792055) | human gut metagenome | study: EMG produced TPA metagenomics assembly of the A metagenome-wide association study of gut microbiota in type 2...
GTGTTAACCTGAACCACCGGGCGAGTCGATTGCCTAACGTTGTATTACTAACTTAACCTAAACGGAACGTTTTAAGAAGTCTTTTAATAATTGACTGTTTCGCAACCTTGTTAAACTTGCCTTTGTAAATCGGTATGAATTTAATTTCGTTCATTTTCTTTTCCTCCTTGTTTCTTTGAACTCTTTAAACATTGCTTCTTTTGATTCTTCGCTTGCCTCCAACCACTCCTTTTCATTAACTTCCTTATCCACATTAACCAGTCAAGAAATTCGATATTAGTTTTGTAATCCACGCTACAACCACCCTTTATAATATAAGTATAACATACTTAACATTAACTGTCAACTACAAAATTAACTTTATTGCCTGTTCTGCTTTAACTTTAACCCTCATACTAACAAACCTTACATTTCCTAATTTAAAGTTCTTACCTAACCACATTAGCAAATTGTTATTTTTATTCCTAGTTAACATTGTGTTTTCTTTATGGTCGTTAATAGTAAGGGCATATTTAAGTGGGCAAGAAATATCATATTTTTCATCAACGAAAATCAAACCTAATTTAACGTCTTGCCATATTCCAAATATAGCCCCCTCATATTCAATAGCAAAAACGTGTTTACTTTTTTCAGTACGTTCACCTATAAAGTTAATATTGTCATCTACATAGTCACCGTATTTAGCATATTTGCCGTATTCTGTTTTATCAATCATCTTTAAGAACTTACATTTAGCTTTATCTTCTTTTAGTTCTTCCGTACTAACCGCCCATTGAAAAAGCACATTTTCACTATACCATATTTCACCCTTGTTAACATTAGGGATATTAAAAGCCGGGTGCATATGGTAAGGATTATAAAAGCTAGTGTTGTTACCTAATAGGAAACATATAACCTTATCCCGTTCCCTATCTATAGTGTGATAGATTGATAAAAATAAATCCGGTTCATTCCAACCATTAACATAACCTGAACTTTGCTTTTCCTCTAGCATATATTCATCAAACATTAACCATTTAACATTAGGAAAAGAACGTTTCTTTACCTTAACCGCTTCACTTAAAGCAATACAATATCCTAATGTTTGACTTTCCAAAACGTCCCCGTTTTCGTCCTCTATTTTTAATGTCATTTCTTCCGTGGTTGTTTCAATAGAAGTATTAGGAAACTCTTGGGCTATTACTTTAGAAAACGCCTTTTCAAATACACCTTTTTTCTTTTCGTCTTGCGTTCTGACCATATAAACAAATTCTTCACCTTTGTTTAATGCTCTTTCTAAAAAGAAACCTTCAACCGTATAGCTTTTACCTATGGAGCGTTCACCGTTGATTAAATTAAAACAACGTTGATAAGGTAAAATCTTTTTTATGTTCCAATATTTACCGCCGTATTTCACTTTAACGCCTCATTTCTAAAAGAACGTATAAATTTATATGTTTCCTTAACTGTCATATTACAATTACAGGTTAAATACCTTCCAATATGGGTTAGTTTATACCAATTTATTATTATAAAATTTGTTTTATCCATAATATAAACTTCTTCATTATAATACCATGCTTTAAACTTGTCACCCTCATAACCATATTCAATAGTGTCATAGAAATTTTCAATATTATCAATTAAATTTGAAATTATTTTTATGAAAATATCTCTATCAACAAAATAATAATACATAAAACCTCCAATCAAAAAGGTTAGTTATTGTTTCAATGTAGGCGCAACCCCTATAATTACATCAGCGGATTTCACCCCGTAGCACCTGACGCAACCATTAAAACTAAATAACTAACCTTATGCACCTATATTAACATATTCATTTAAAAGTGTCAACCACATTTTATAGAAAAAGGAATATCTTTTAAAACAATACCTCCTTTAACGTGTGTCATTCCTAATTTACCTGCATAACTCATACCACTATGAAAATTATCCCATGTTACAAACTGATAACATCTATCAGGCATACCCGCACAAGTAATATTTAACATACCGTCAATTTCTTCTATGTAGCTTTTCTGTCTTAAAAATTTCGCTCTTGTAAATGTGCTTTCGTGTTTCCACGCTCCCAACTTTACCGGGTCAACCTCTAACATATCAGGTATTTCAGTGCCTATTAAGTGCAAACTATCAGTATCAGCATAAACAAACCTATCATAAACCTTTTGTGCTGAACTAATTGTTTTGTGCCTAGCCCATGCTGTTATAAACGTCCCCACCGGTATATAGATAGGATCACGAGTTTCCTTTTCGCCTAGTTTATACTTAACAATTCCGTTATCGTACCACGGTATTTTAGATTGTACATTAGGGTTAAGAGCAAATTTCCCATATAAAGCGTTAAGCATAAGTTTAGCAAGCGTTCGCATAGCCTTGTTTCCGTTTAAGGTGCTTTCCATTTTAACCTTATTCCACTTGTCTATATAGTCTTTAAACAAACCTATTGTTGACTTAAATTTCCAGCCACTATGATATTCTATGTTAAAAACGTTGTAGTGTTCCATAAATAATTCTAAATCAACATTAGTTAAACAAAGTGTTACGTCCTCTCCATCACTACTTTCGAGGTATTGTGTAGGGATAAAAGATAGATTATTTTTTAACTGTATAGTTGGAATGTACCCAGGTTTTAATTCAAATTGACAAGTAAACATTTGAACATATAAGTTATATATCTTATCCGCTTTATATTTACCCTTAAAGAAGATTCCCTCCCCGTATGGTAAAGGTTGATAATACATAACTGATGGATAAAGACTATTAACGTCCAATACAATACCCTCTGTTAAGTCAAGTTCTTTAAATTTAGGGTTAAGATAGGTAAAGCCGCCTTTGTATGATTGTCTTATGTCGCTATCATAGTCGGGGATAGGAAACCACTTGTTAAAGTTTTTAGAACCTACCGTTTGTTTATAATCGTATAGGGCATTACTCCCCTGTGTCATTTTGTTCAAACCCTGTTCAAACAAAGTATTTAAAGCCCTTGCTACTATGTCAACGTCATTTCTTAAATAGTCAATTTCTTTCTTTGTTAATATATGTCCTTTTTCTCTTGTTTCATTGTAGTCGATTTCTAGCTTGCTAATAGGTAAGTTAAAGCCTTTTGCAATAGCCTCAACCGAAAAAGGTAATATCTTTAATGAATCATAAATAGTTAAACTTTTCTTTTCTTTTCCTTTTCGTTCAAAGCATATTTCCATTGAGTAAAACTGTCCCTTGTCACTAATAAGAGTAGTAAACGTGTTTTTCTCTAAATCCCGTCTATCACCAATATATTTAAAACCATTTTCAAATAGCCAACATAAAATAAATTCACCATCAAACTTTAGGTTATGAAAATATACCGTTGCTTTACCCTGTTCGTTAGCCCATTCCATAAAGTCGTTAATATCATTACCGTAGGTAAAGTTATCCGGGTTTCCTATCTCACAAATACCGTAAGCCCATACGCGGCAGTCGGTGGGGTCGGTAGTCGTTTCAAAGTCTGCTGTATATAGCATGACATACCCCCCTTTAACTGATTGTTATTCTTTCATACTTTCAAGGTAACCCGTTAAATGCTCTTCCATAGCGTCAATTTTAACTTGCATTTCTAACGGATCATAAATAAAATCAATCTGTAAAATAGGGTCGTCATAATACATTTGTGTTAGTGTTTCACCGTCAATCTGCTTGGTTATTTCAATCAATTCTGAACCTTTTTCACCAAAAGCATTTTCTAAGCCTTTTATAAAGTTTTCTTTATAACGGCCGTAACGGTCGCTAGCATAACTATCTTTTGACTGTTTTTCTACACTTTCAACAAACTTTTTCCAATCTGATTTTTTAATCTTGTCTATGTCATACTGCTTTGGTTTAAGGTTATTTTCTCTAATAGTACCCATCGTACCTTTTTCCGTAGACGGTGCGGCTTTTTTAAGTTCAGCCGCCCGCCGCTGATTAATAGCCCTAACCTTTATTGAAATTTCTTTCTTTTCGTAAACGGTTGTTTTTATACCCTCTTTTGTAATAATAGGTTTTTCCACACCTTTACGCATAAATCTTTCAATAGTGTTTAATTCGTTTTTTAAATCTCGCCTTGTCTTTACTCGTTCCCGTATTTCTTTAGTTGAAATTTTAGCGGGTAAAAATTCTTCTAATTCAGGAACCTGTTTTAATAACCGTGTGCGTTTAGTGTTGAATTTGCGAACAGCTTTTGCTAATTCTTTTTTGTCACTTTCCCGCCACTTAATATTATATCTTTTTTGCATAGGTAAGTGTCTCCCTTGCGAATGATTAGAAAGCCCCTTGTTTCTACTTTAGAATATAGAACAATATCGGCTAACAATCTAATGTTAATGTTAAACCCGAAACGTTTACTTAATGAATACCCGATTAGTTCACGGTTCTCTGTTAGCTTTTCCGTGAACTTTTCAAGATGATTCTTTGACGAAAAACAAAACGTTGTTTCATCAATAGTAATCGTATACGGGGAAAGTTCTAATTTATAAACAATCCCGTTTCGTGTCATCATATTAAAAATAAGGCGGGCGGTTAATGATAACCGCCCGCCCGTTCTCCTTTCTTATTTAAAATCAACGTCGAAAGTTAAAAGTTTGCGGTCGCCTTTAGTAATCTGTTTAACCACAAGCGGCCACGGGGTTTTCCATGACGGTGCGCCGAACACCTGAATGATTTTCTTAATTGCACTGTATACACCCAAAGAAACCGCCTGATAACCCACACCATTATCATCAATAATAACGATACGAGGGCAAACCTGAACTTCTCCCGTCTGCTGATTGATGCAGTTTACAACCTCACAAAACAGGTCTTTAGCGTTAATGGTCATATTGATACAATCCCCAACACGCTTTTCCGGGTTGTTCATTGCCTTAAACAACATAGCCTTTTCTGCCGGAGTAGTTGCAACCAGTGAACAAAACGTTGTCTGTCTACTTGTAAGGTCTGCGATAAAGTGGTTGTTATCATCCATGCTAACAGGTGTAACCGCTGTGCTTTCGTTGGCGGTGTATTCCTCATTAGTGAAAGGGGTGTTGCTCTCTGTTACCGGGTTAAATTCGTTCTTTTTCATATTGTTTCACACTTTCTCCCCGTCAAGCCGTTAGGACAGCTAATCTTAATTGAAATTTTACTTGCTTGCTGCTTCCCTGTCCTTCGGTTTCTGCTGACTTGCCGGACGTTCTACCGGGGTGCTGTACTTCATAAAGGTTTCAAAATCCATTCCCCTGACTTCTTCTTTAACGTCGATTCCTAAAACTACAATGGACGGTTCTGCCTTGTATTTCGCTTTTGCCAACTTTGCCGCCTTGTCATCCTTAACCGGTGACGTTCCTACGTGAACAATCGGGGCTAACTCCTTTGTTTCTACCTTGCCGTCGACAACCTTAACATCCGCAACCTTAATGGAACTTGTAATAATGCTTCTTGAAAAATCCACTCTTGCCATTGTCTTTCTTCCTTTCTTTAACTAACTGTTCTTATGTTATTCTTAACCCGGTCAACTTCCTCTCTTGACCTACATTTAGTATAACATAAGTTGGGAGAAAATGCAAGCGTTTATTTTAATTTTCTGCATAAATATTTCTTTATAAGCGGAAGTGTGTTATACTATATAATAAGGTAATGAAAGGAGGTTAGGCAATGGACGTTAACGTATTGATTCAGGTTGTAGGTAGTTTGGGCTTCCCTGTTGTAGCTTGTGGTGCGTTGTTTTGGCGCATGGTTAAAAGCGACGAACAGCACAAAGAGGAAATGTGTAAAATGAGCGAAGCACTTAACAACAATACAAATGCTTTAGTAAAGCTAACGGAAAGGTTAGACAGGGAGGGCTAAACATGACAGTTACCGCTATTAACTTGCCTGATACTGTATCAGTGGCGTTACTTGTGATTGCTGGACAGTTCGGAAACGGCGACGATCGCAAACAGAAGTTAATGAAAGCCGGGTACAATCCCACCGCGGTTCAGAGTTGCGTTAATGAGTTGTTACCTATTTTGAACAAGTACGGAGGTTAACATATGGCAAGTATTCAGTCATCCTACGAATGGGCTATTGAAAAGTGTAACGCCCCTAACATTGGTTATAGTCAAGCTAATCGCATGGAAAAGACTGTTAACGGTATTACGTATTATGATTGTAGTTCGTTTATATGGTTTGCATTAATGGTGGGTGGGTTCGACGTGGTTAAGGCTAATGGTGGTTCAACGTGGGCTTTCACAACCGGAACTATGGCTAAAGCGTTGAAATTGTTAGGTTTTGTTAAGCACGCTACTACCCAACCGTGGTTACCCGGCGATATTCTCATAAGAACAGGACATACAGAAATGGCGTTTGATAGTAATCACACTATGGGTGCACATTCAAGCAAAGTCCCGTTAGATCAACAAGTGAGTATTAACTCTAACCCCTCAACGGCTAGTTCATGGCTTGAATTATGGAGATATGAAAGCGGTGCAAGTGCCCAGTGGATTAAAGGGAACAGATATTTAACAATCGGGGAAATGCAAAACAATGCACAGATTATTTTTTCAACCCTTACGGGAATAGGATGGACGAAAAACGCAGTTGCGGGTATGTTGGGCAATATGCAAGTTGAAAGCACTATTAATCCTGGTATATGGCAAAATCTTACCCCTAACCCGGCTTTAGGATGGGGGTTGGTTCAATGGACGCCATCAACCAACTTTACAAACTGGGCTGTGGCGAACGGTTACGCTAATGACGATGGGGACGCACAATTAAAATGGATTGATGGAGTAACCGTTTCCGTAGGTCAATGGATTCCCACAGCACAATACCCTGAAACATTTGCAGAATTTAAGGTTAGCACCCAAACACCAGAATATTTAGCGGATTGTTTTCTAAAGAATTTTGAACGCCCCTCAGAGATTAACCAACCAATAAGACAGACATACGCCCGATATTGGTTTGATTGGTGGGTGGGTTCACCCGTACCGCCGCCAAACCCAAATCCAGAACCAGACTGGAAAGCGTCAATGCCTATTTGGTTAGCAATGAAAAAATATTAAGGAGGTAGAATAGAACATGGCAGTTGTAACACGTGATGATCTTATGGAACGCATACGTTCCCGTATCGGTGATGACACAAGCGACGAAACATTATCGTTAATTGAGGATTTCACCGATACATTTTCAGACCTTGAAACCAGAGCGGGGGAGGACTGGAAAAGTAAGTATGATGAACTTGATAAAACATGGAGGGAGAAATACAAGGCTAGATTTTTCCAGAGGCCGGACGATAAGGAAACCACCCCGGAAGATATTAAAGAGGACAACGAGGAAGATTTAAAAGACGAAAGCAAAGAAAAGTCTTTTGATGAATTGTTTACAGAAAAGGGGGATAACAATGGCTATTAAACCTAAAAACGTTGAATTAACCGCAAGTTCGGTTGAAATCCTTAACAGCATTAGAAACAGCGCAACACCGTATTACAAACAGATGATTCCAACCGCTAAAGCTAATACTAGCAGTGTTAGACAGATTGGAAATGTAATGATGGAATACGAGCCTTTACAGAATGAATTTTTATCTGCTCTGTATAACCGTATCGGTAGGGTCATTATTACAAGTAAAATGTACTATAATCCATGGGCACCCTTCAAAAAGGGGTTAATGGAATTAGGCGAAACCGTCGAAGAAGTGTTTGTTAACATTGCAAAGGCACACACATTCAACCCGGAGAAAGCCGAAACTGAATTTATGAAACGTGAGATTCCCGACGTTCGGGCGGCGTTCCATACTATGAACTATCAGAAGTTTTACAAGGCCACAATCAGTAATGATCAGTTAAGACAGGCGTTCCTTTCGTGGCAGGGTATTACAGACCTTATTGCTAAAATCGTTGACGCAATGTATACGGCACATAACTATGATGAATTTCAGGTCACAAAGTATATGTTAGCTCGAAACATTCTTAATGGTTATCTGCATCCTGTCACTGTACCGTCGATTAGCAAGGAAAACGCAGAGGGTATTGTTACAGAGGTTAAGGCAGTAAGCAACAACCTTGTTTATATGTCAAGAGATTACAACCATGCGGGCGTTGATACATTTACAGAAAAGAAAGACCAGTTTATTATCACAACCGCACGTTTTGACGCAATCATGGATGTTAACGTTTTAGCGGCGGCGTTTAACATGGATAAAGCGGAGTTTATGGGAAACCGTGTTCAAATTGACGGTTTTGACAAAATCGACGATGCGCGCATGACACAGCTTTTTGCTGACGATCCTAACGCCGGATATACCCCGTTAACTCCCGAAGAAAAAGCCGCCCTTGCGCAGATTCCGGCTATTATCGTAGACCGTGATTACTTTATGATTTTTGACAATCTGTATAAGTTTACAGAAGATTACAACGGCGAGGGGTTATACTGGCAGTATTGGTATCACGCATGGAAAACATTTTCCGTATCACCATTTGCTAACGCTATAATTTTTGTGCCGGGTACGCCGTCTATTACAAAAGTTACCGTTTCCCCACCTACCGCAACCGTTAATAAAGGTAATATGTTACAGCTTAACGCCGTTGTTACCGCTGAAAGTTTCGCCCCTAAATCGGTTGTATGGAGCGTTGACAGTGAACTTTCCACCGTTTCCGCAAACGGCTTGTTAACCGTTAGCCTGGAGGAAACCGCGGGAACGTTAACGGTTACTGCTACAAGTACGTTTGACGATGATAAAACGGGAACTGCTACTATTACCGTTCCCGCCTAATATGATAACGTTTCACGTGAAACATTAACACAATGTTTCACGTGAAACGTTAAGGAGGTTAAGTCGTGTATATAGCACCAAACACAACTATAAGAATGTTAAAAGACGTTCCGTTAGATAGCACGTATATAAATACTATATATTTTGCTCGTGTTGAAAATCAAACGTCTTATTTTTCAGGAAAAACAAAATACACGTTTACGGCACAATCTTATCAGCGGGTACAAAAGGGAACGTTAAGAATAGGGCGAAAAGCTGACGAATTATATGATTGCAACTATCTTATGTTCCAAAACACCGCATACGGGAACAAATGGTTTTATGCATTTGTAACGGGGGTTGAATATGTCAATAACGAAACGTCCGAAGTAAGCTTTGAAATAGACGTTATGCAAACATGGCACTTTGATTATGACGTTAAAATGTCTTTCGTAGAACGTGAAATGAGCATTACAGATAATATCGGCGACAACCTTGTGCCGGAAAATCTTGAAATAGGTGATTACGTTTATAAAGATTTAGGTTTAACAAGCCTTTTTGATATGTATCAAATTGTAATAGCGGCAACGTTTGATAAAAACTTGGAAGATGCAAGCGGTGGAATTTACGGGGGTGTGTATTCTGGGCTTGAATACAATGTGTTTATGACGTGGCAAGAAGCTTCACAATTCATCTCAAAAGCAACAAAGCAAAATAAGGTGGACGGAATTGTATCAATCTTTATGCTTCCAATAGCATTTTGCTATGATCAGCAAATCACGATTCCCGAGGCTTACAATATTGAAAGAGATAAACACCTATCTGATATTGATGGTTATGTACCTAAAAACAACAAACTTTTTACATACCCCTATAACCTATTATATGTTACTAACAATGAGGGTGGGGCGGCCAACTATGCGTTTGAATATTTTAATGATGAAAAATGCAAATTTAAAGTTAGCGGTGCAATGTGCTGTACCCCTGAATGTATGTGCACCCCTCTAAATTATAAAAACGTTGAAAAAAATTACAATGAAAAGTTAGTAATTGGCAATTTCCCGCAATGTGCTTTTACAGTAGACACCTTTAAAGCATGGGTTGCGCAGAATCAAAACCAATTAGCATTAAACGCAATAAACGCAATCGGAACAACGGCGGCGGGTGCTACGGCTATGTACGCAAGCGGTGGAATGTTAGGGGCGGGAATGACCCTAAACGGTATTCAGCAAATAGGTAGCCTTGTTGCAAGTGTAAGCGATAAAAGCACATTACCCCCACACGCAAGGGGCGGCGGTGGTTCTATTATTAACATGGCTAATCAAATAAAAGGTTTTCAATTTTACTATGCTTATATTCGAGCAGAGTTTGCCCGCATTATTGACGATTATTTCAACGTTTACGGTTATGCAACACATAGGGTTAAAATACCTAATAGGGTTATACGCCCACATTGGAACTATGTTAAAACCGTTAATGTTTGTTTAACTGGTTCTGTTCCGGCTGATGATATGGCAAGGTTAAGACAAATTTATGACAACGGTGTGACATTTTGGCGCAACGGCGACGATGTTGGAAACTATGCGTTAGACAATAGACCGGGTGCATAGAAAGGAGGTTAAAGCATGGGAAAGGGCAAGCGTGAAAAATGGGAAAGCGCGTTGTTAAACAACCGCACATATTTACAGTATTATAACCGATTGTTAGAACTTGCAATAAATATGTATGAATGGAAGAATTTACCCGACACCGTAGACGAACGTTTTTTGGAATTAACGTTATTTTCCGACGGCATGGCAGTTTTCTTTCAGGACGACGGTGGTTTAGGTTATTTGTGCTTGCAATGCATGATAGGCGGCGAACTTGACGTTTACAGAATCCCGATTGACCGCACAGCATACGCAACAAACGGTTATCAAATGCACCTTAACAACACTAACAGCGTTATTATATTCAACAACTATACGCACACTAACAGTATGCTTGATATTGAAATGTATGCTCGCCGTTTGTATGAAATTGACCGTACTATTGACGTTAACGTTAAAGCTCAGAAAACCCCGGTTCTAATCAGAGCAACCGAAAACCAACGGTTAACAATGAAAAATCTTTATATGCAGTATGACGGAAACGAACCCTTTATTTTTGGGGATAAACAACTTGACATGGACGGTATAAAGGCTTTAAAAACTGATGCCCCATATGTGGCAGATAAGTTAAACATACTTAAAAGACAGATTTGGAATGAAGCGTTAACCTATTTAGGCATTGAAAACAGCAACACAGAGAAACGGGAACGACTTGTTAGCGACGAAATAACAAGTAATTTAGGCGGCGTAGCCGCACAGCGTTTTTGTAGATTAAACGCAAGGCGTAAAGCCGCCGAACAGATCAACAAAATGTTCGGTTTAAATATTCAAGTTGACTTTAGGGAAGAAGTTAAAACAATGTTTCAGGATAACAACGAGGACGACACGGGGGAAAAGGAGGTTACAGACTATGAGTGAGTACACAACACAAGTACGCTTTATTTGTGAAACCGCCGCCGGATTGAGTGAATCAGAGGGTCAAACGTCTGTTAAACAGATTATTGCCGCCGCTATACCATCCGTGTTTGATTTTGATTTTCCTATCTTTGACGAAAGTTATAGAAACGTTCTTGAAACAAAAATACTTAAACACTATTATACCCGTGAAATAGGGTTAGAAACGGTAGGTTTGTGGAAGTTAAAGATGGACACGAAACTTAACGAAATTATGCCGTATTATAATCAACTGTATAAAAGTGAATTGTTAGAATTTAATCCATTTTATGATGTTGATTTAGTTACGGATCATAAATTAACCAAAAATGAAAACGCCGAAAACACGGGCACTATTATTACCGTGGATAATGAAGATGTAAACGAAACCTTTAGTATCGAAAGCGATTCTACATCAACATCAAATAATATTAGTGATAATGTTAATGATACAACAACTAATGACACAAAAACACATTATGACAAATACTCGGACACTCCACAAGGGGCATTAACCAATATTGAAAACAACACATATTTAACAAACGCTAGATTAATAAACGATAACGATAATTTAACGACACATTCCAGCATTAAAGGGAGTGATGAAAGTCACGGAAATTCAAATTCCACATCAAATTCTAATCGCGAGAGCAATAACAAAAAAGATACAACCATAAATAATACCAGCAATAGAGATATTGTAACTGTTGATGAATATTTGCAACACATAAAAGGAAAAAATGGGGGTGTCTCTTATTCACATCTTCTCAAAGAATATCGTTCAATTTTTTTAAATATTGATATGCAGGTAATAAATGAACTAGCCGAACTATTTTTTAATTTATATTAATGGAGGTAGAAAATGAAAAATTTTAATAACGTTTCGCCGCTGTGCTATTGGGTGCAAAAAGTATTGCCGCTAGTCTATGACGATAGTTTGAGCTATTACGAACTATTAGGAAAAGTTGTTAAAAAATTAAACGAGTTAATAGAAAATAATGCTATTCTTCCTGAATACATCGAAAATCTAATCAAAGAATATATCACATCAGGAGAAATAGAAAAAGTTGTATCGTATGTCATTTCTAATTTTATTTTAAATGTTAAATATCCGCCTAATGGATTAACTCCCGCAAACGGTAATGGCATAACAGATGATACAGAAACCATACAGGGATGTATTGATTATGCTAATGAAACAGGGGGTAAATGCATATTTTTCCCAAGCGGTAGTTATTTAACTCAAAGTTTAACCTTAAAAGATAACGTTAGCCTTTGCGGTTTTGATTATCAGTCAACTAAAATAGTGCTAAAAGGCGGAGCGAAAACCGCATTAATTAATGGTAACGTAAAAAACTGTTCTATTAATAATCTAAAACTAGATGGAAATGCAGAAATTCAGGTTAATAATATTAATGTAATAGACATTACTGCATCAGATTTAATATTATATAACACATTTTTAACTGGGGGTTATGTTTTAATTAATATAGCCGCTAATGGTAAAATTTTGGGTGATAATTTAATATTAGAAAATGCAATTCAAGATGGTATCTCATTAACTGGGGAAGGTGTAAT
>ERZ791927.2235-NODE-2235-length-12733-cov-5.846427_pt1 | contig 12733 bp, 10 predicted proteins | sample MGYA00510130_ERZ791927 | MGnify/ENA primary metagenome ERZ791927 (study PRJEB30046, sample SAMN00792055) | human gut metagenome | study: EMG produced TPA metagenomics assembly of the A metagenome-wide association study of gut microbiota in type 2...
CACCGCGCAGGCGATGATCGAGCGGGGGCACGACCGAGGACAGAACGGCGCCGTCGATCGCGTGCACATCCACGCCGTGCAGCGCCAAAATGCTACACAGGTCGATGGCATAGGAGTCCTCCATCTTGTTGTGATCGGTGGCAAGGCGGGACTCCATGACGAGCCGCTTGCCGTCAAACACGCCGACGGTGATGTTGGTGTTGCCCATATCCAAAGCCAAAAGCATAACTAAGCTCCTCTCCGTTAGTATATACAGTATACCGTAAAGCAGTCAAAAAAGCAAGTGAGCAGGCTCACTTGCTTTTTTGCTTAGACAAACCAATCAGGGTACAACAGTTCCTGAAACGGAATATTTCCCCGTTTTGTTTGTCTCATCACTTGAAATACATACAGTATGTCGGCGTTCTTCGACTTCCAAAACGGAAAAATCTTCTCGTTTCAGGTCGAAGATTTTCGGCAAACAGCGTTCTTCAGCGGCGCGACGCCCGACCGAGGAATACTGTCGTATTGCGAGCGAGGGCAACAAAGCCGATGACAACGATGTTTAGCCGAAAAAACTATTGTATTCTGATTGTTTTGTCTAGTCGACTTTCGTGATCTTAAAGACCTTGTCCTCAAAGTCGTTTGCGCAGGGAATCGCCATGCCTGCGTTTATCAGCACGTCGCCGCCCGCGTGGAATTTCACGCCGCCGTGGATCTCATCCACATAGTAGGTGGCGTCGGGGTCAAGCCCCGTGAGCTTTATCTTGCGGTGCCAATAGGGGATGCGCAGCTTCTGCACATAGGTGAGAAGCGCCTCGGTCTTTTCCGTGTTCACGAACATCCAGCAGCAGCTGTTTTCCGTGAACGGATCGACAATGCGATAGAAGTCGCCGTTCATGACAAGCGGCTGGATGCTGTGATAAAACGCTGTCTGATCCGCGATGGAAGCACGCTCCTGCTCGGACAGGCTCAGCGGATTCAGCTCATAGCCGAAGATGGCGCTCATCGCCACCGCCGCGCGCGTTCTGAACGGGGTGACGCGCCCGACCTGGTGGTTCGGGCAGGCGGACACGTGCGCCGTCATTGCCTGCGGCGGATAGACAAGCGACGTGCCGTATTGAATTTTCAGACGCTCGATGGCATCGCTGTCATCGCTCGTCCAGATCTGCGGATCATAATAGAGCATACCCATATCGAAACGCCCCCCGCCGCCGGAGCAGCCCTCGAACAGCACGTCGGGGAACGTCTCAGTCAGATGCCCCAAGAGCTTGTAGAGGTTGAGGACATAGCGGTGGAAGATCTCCGGCTGCCGATCGGCGGGGAGATTGGCGGAATAGGCATCGGTGAAGTGGCGGTTCATGTCCCACTTGACATAGGAAATGCGATAGGTGTCAAGGATGTCGCCGATGACCTTTTCGAGATACTGCTCGACATCGTCGCGGGACAGATCGAGGATGAGCTGGTGTCTGCCGCGGCAATAGGGTCTGCCCTCCAGCCGCATACACCAATCGGGATGCGCGCGATAGAGGTCGCTGTCTTCGGAGATCATTTCCGGCTCAAACCAGATGCCGAAGGTCATACCCTGCGCCTCGCACTTTTCGATGAGCGGGGTCAGCCCGTGCGGCAGCTTGTTTTTGTCCACAAACCAGTCGCCGAGCGAGGAGAGGTCGTTGTCGCGGTGACCGAACCAGCCGTCGTCAAGAACAAAGGTGTCGATGCCGAGTCCGTCGCAGCTGCCGATAAGCTCCAGCAGCTTTTCTTCGTTGAAATTGAAATAGGTCGCTTCCCAGTTGTTGATGACGACGGGACGGGGCGCGTTGCGGAATTTGGTGTGCCCGAGATGATATTTGATCGCGTTGTGGAAGTTCTGCGACATGGTGTTCAGTCCCGTCGCGGAATAGGTCAGCACCGCTTCAGGCGTCACAAAGCTGTCGCCGTCTTTCAGCTTCCAGCGGAAATCGGCGGGATGAATACCGATCTGCAGACGGATGGCGTCCTGATAGTTCACGTCCGCCTGGGCGATGAAGTTGCCGCTGTAGATGAGGGCGGCACCGTATACCTCGCCCGCCGTCTCGGTCGTTTCGGGGGCGGCAAGGGCGATGAAGGGATTGTGGAAATGGCTCGATGTGCCGCGACGGCTGCCTACCGACTGCGTGCCGTGCCGCAGCGGCTCGCGGCAGATCTGCCGCTCATAGCAATGCCCGCCGTAAAGCGAGATCATGTCATATTTCCCTTCGGAAAGATCAAGACTGGCGGACAGCGCGCGGGTGATATACAAAGGCTTTCCCGTCGCGTTCACAATGCGGGAGTTGCGCACGATGATGTCGATGTCCGCAAACACCACATAGCGCAGAATGACGGTCAGTCCCGTGAAGGTGTCTTTGAGCGTCACTTCGAGCGTCTCGTCGCCGTCGGACAGTCCGGGAAGACCGTCCGGTTCTTTGCTGCCCTTTTCGATTGTGTGGCTCTGATACACAAGATCCAAAAGGCGGCTGCCGTTTTCAAACTCCACGCCGATCGCCGGCTCGCGGAAATCGCCGCCGCCATAGGACGGGTATTCGGTGGGAATGACATCCAGCGCGTGACTGCCGTCGGGCGCCCCGTCATAGTTCGGGGTGAAGCCGGATGCGCCCGGCTGCCAAAGCTGCGACAGATCGGCGTTTTTCACCTTTTTGCCGTAATAATGGCTGAAAAGATAGCCGTGGTCGAAAACGCCGAACGACATGGTGGTGTTGGCGGTCTGCAGCGTGAACAGCTGTTTTTCCGCATTGTATGTAATGGGCAAGCAAAACACTCCTTTTTCTCGGCAATGCCGACTTTAGTTCAGTATACTGAATAAATGCCGAAATGTCCATACGCCGCCGTCAAAAGAAACATTTTTCCGTGCGGTGCAACATTTTTGCCATATCAGGCTGTCGGCACCAACACCGGATAGCAGTATGCACATATTATAGCCGTTGTCACCCGAGCCGTCAAGCCTTTTGCGCTTGCAAGGCGGGCGGGTTTGTGGTATCGTAGAGAGGAAAAGGAGTGCCGACATGGAAAAGATCAACTATCAACTGCAGACCGACCGCATCATAGCAGCGCTCACGGAAAAAGGGCAGCGGGAGCGCCTGCTTTTGCACGCCTGCTGCGGGCCGTGCGCGTCGTATGTGCTGGAATACCTCAGTCAGTATTTTGACATCACGGTGTTTTTCTGTAACCCGAACATCACCGACCGAGCGGAATATGAAAAGCGCCTTGCGACGCTGCGCAAGCTCTGCGCTGCCGCACCGTTTTGTCGCGGGGTGGAAATCGTGGACGACACGCTGACGGCGGAGGATTTTTTCGCGGCGGCAAAGGGGCTGGAGAGCGAGCCGGAGGGCGGCGCGCGCTGCACAAAATGCTTTTTGCAGCGCATCGAGCGCACCGCCGTTTTCGCGAAGGAAAACGGGTTTGACCGTTTCGCGACGACGCTGACCGTCAGCCCGCACAAAAATGCCGATCTCATCAACCGCATCGGCATCGCCGCGTCGGAAAAATGCGGCGTCGCCTATCTCCCGTCCGACTTTAAAAAGCGCGGCGGCTATCAGCGCTCCATCGTCCTGTCCCGTGAATTTGACCTCTATCGCCAGCACTTCTGCGGTTGTGTGTATTCGATGGGGGAATGAAAACACGGCGTCTCCGTATACGAAGACGCCGTGTTTTTTGACATTACAGGCGGGTGAGCTGATAGATGAGGTAGCCGCGCTCGTCCGCTATACGCACAATTTCCCGAAAACGCTTTATGTCGTATACATCATAGTCGGCAATATCCGAAAATGCGCGATCGTCCATCTCCGAAAGTACACCTATCAGATTCTTGCGGTAGGATTTTTTCATCAGCTTGTTGTCATTTCTGACAATCAGATAGGCGTCATTGTTGTTTCGGTGATAGAAAACATTCATTTCCTATACCATGCATACTTTCCGGAATTGGCTGTGCCGTCATACCTTTTTAGACTTTGAGCAGCCGCCTCGGGATCTGAAAAAACGGTTGTCACACTTTTATCTGTCGAATACTTGGTGATTGTCATGCCGTCTACACTGAAAGACTCAAACCATCCGGTCGGATCTTCAAAATACACTGCCTGAAGATTGCTGCAACCTCTGAACGGAGATATTATACTGTCGACATTGCTCGGTATGACAATACTTTGCAGTTTTTTCTGTCCCGCAAAAGCGCCGAAATATATAGCTTTCACGCCTTTTCCGATAGTGATTTTTTCCAAAGTGGCTTCGAAAGGCGAATCGACAGAGAATGCCGTGTGTCCGATGTTTTCGACACTGTCCGGGATGACGACCTCGGTGAGAGGAACTTTACTGAAAGCCGCATTTCCGATTGTTTTGACACCGTTCGGAATGTCGATGCTTGTAAATGCACATTCTACAAATGCGCGGTTGCCGATTGTTTTGAGCGTGTTCGGCAACCGAACTTCAGTGAGATACTTTGCACCGCCAAAGCCATACTCTGCAATTTGTGTTACGGCTTTGCCGTATATATGCCGGTATAGAAACGCTTTCAACCACTTGCTTATACTCTTTTTTTGAGCGCTACAGATAATGTCCCATCGTCAAGCCGCGTATAAGTCAGGTATTCATAGTTATCGTCCGATATTTTACCGAGGTTGATTGCGTTGGTCGGGTCGTCGGTATAGGTTATCCACAATTCGCCATCGATGATTTCGGTTTTGACAATCCCTTTGCCGTCCTGACCGGGTACCCCCTTGTCGCCTTTTTCACCCTGCGCGTGGAGACGGCGCTGCGCATCTGCAAGGCGCTCGGTGTTATGCCGAATGATGTTTTTACGAAGGAAGATACAGACGCCGTTGCGCGGGCGGAGACACTGATGCAGCAGCTCACGCTGTGCTCCTCAAAGGAGCAGACGACGGCACTGCAGCTTTTGCAGGTGTACCTACAGTCGGTACATGAGAATATGCCGTAATGGTGGGGGGCAAGAAAGTCGCGGTCAGTTAAAAAACGATTGCGACCTGATTGCTTTGTCTATTGTCTTTTTATGTCGGAGATGGTATACTGAACGTGAGTGAGGTGAGGATGTGAAAATTCTGGTTCTCAGCTGCGGGACGGGGCAGGGGCACAACAGCGCTGCTGCCGCTGTCAGAGAGGCGTTTTTGCGGCACGGGCACGACTGTGTCATTGCCGACCCGCTGCAATTCGGCAGAAAGCGGACTGCCGGGGTGGTGGCGGCGACCTATAACGGCATCATCAAAAATGCGCCGGGGGCGTTCGGCGCAATCTATAAGGCGGGCGATCTGTACAGTGCGACGGGGCTGACCTCGCCGGTGTATTTTGCCAACACGCTGTATGCGGAGCGTCTGCGCGACTATATCGCGGAAAACGGTTTTTCCGCAGTTGTGTGCACGCATCTTTTCGCCATGGAAGCGCTCACGGCGCTGAAAAAGCGTCATGCGGATTTCGATGTTCCCTGCTTCGGGGTGTTGACCGATTATACCTGTATTCCGTTCTTGGCAGAGACGCACCTTACGGGGTATTTCATCCCGAGTGAGGAGCTGCAGGCGGAGCTTGCGGCGCGGGGCATGGAAAAAGAGCTGCTTTTCGGCACGGGCATCCCCGTGGCGCACCGCTTTGAAGAACCGCTGGAAAAGGCGGCGGCAAGAGAAATGCTGTCGCTGCCGCAGGATGTGCCGACGGTGCTTGTCATGAGCGGCGGCGTCGGCTGCGGGCATCTTGACACGCTGTGCCGCGCGCTTTTGGAGCGGGCAACGCGCCCGTTTGTCGCCTGCATTTTGACCGGCAGGAACGAAAAGCTGAAAGCGGAGCTTGACGCGGCGTTTGCGGATGTCGACAGCGTGCGCACCGTGTCGTTTACCGACAAGGCAAATGTGTATATGCGGGCGGCGGACGTGATGATCACGAAGCCCGGCGGGCTTACCAGCACCGAGGCGGCGGTCGCGAACGTGCCGCTGGTGCATCTTTTGGCGTTTTCCGGCTGCGAGACAAAGAATGCCGCATTTTTTGCCGCACACGGCATGGCGCAAAAGGCGGACGATGTGCAGATGGCGGCGGAGAAAGCATGGCGTCTGATCGAGGACACCGAAAGTGCCGACGACATGCGCGCCATGCAGCGGCGGTTCATCCCCGCAGGCGCGGCGGATCGCATCGTCGCCTTTGTGACGGGGGCGGGCGCATGAGGGAGTTCTTTTTGTGGCTTTTGTTTATCGTCGGCGGCTTTCTTTCGGGCAGCGTGATGTTCAGCGCGCTGCTGCCGCGCCGCCTTTTGGGGCGGGATGTGCCCGCTGAGAGCGACGACAAAAATCCGGGAGCGGGCAACGTGTTCACCCACTGCGGAGTGCCGATGGGGATGCTGTGCCTTTTCATGGATATGGCAAAGGGGTTTGTGCCGGTGTTTTTGGCGGCACGGTTTACGGACACGGAAAATGTGCTGTTTTCGCTTGTGATTGCCGCACCCGTGTTGGGACACGCGCTGGCACCTTTATATCACTTCCACGGCGGCAAGTGCATTGCTACCGCGTTCGGCGCACTTTTGGGACTGCTGCCGCACAGTAAGGTCGTGTTTTTGCTGGCGGGGCTGTATATCTTCTTTTCGGTGTTTTTGAAGATCCGTCCGCATCGGCGGCGCAGCATTTTGGTGTTCGCGCTGTTCGGCACGGCGGCACTTGTCCATTTTCTGTGGGTGGGCAGCCCGTCCTATGCGATCGGCTGCGCGTTTATTGCACTGATCGCCGTTTTGCGGCACACGCCGCGCTTTTGCGTTGCCGAGGTGCAGACGGCGTTTGAAAATGAGGAGAGATCATTGTGAAAAAAGTACGGGGTGTTTTGTGGGGCTTGATTTTGGTGGCAGTGGGTGTTTTGCTGCTTTTGAACACGCTCGATGTTTTGGCGTTTGACATTTTCTTCAAGGGCTTTTGGACGCTGTTCATCATCGTGCCGTGCACGGTCGCGCTCATCACTGAAAAAGAGCGGCTCGGCAGCCTTATCGGGCTGTGTGTCGGCGTGTTTCTGCTTTTGTGCAGTCGCGGCGTTTTGGCATATGCGCTGCTCTGGAAGCTGCTTTTGCCGATCATCGTCGTTCTGATCGGCCTGCGCATCGTTTGCGGCACGTTGTTCGGACGGAAAAAGACGGATGTCGCAGACATGCCGCCCGTGTCTCCCGCAGCGAGAAACACGACGGCGGTCTTCAACGGGGCGCGGGTGTCGTTTGCGGGTGAAGCATTTGACGGCGCTGCGCTGCGCGCGGTGTTCGGCGGCATCGAATGTGATCTGCGGGATGCCGTTATCGACAAGGATTGCGTCATTGACGCAACGGCGGTTTTCGGCGGCATTGAGTTGTATGTGCCGCAGGGTGTGAACGTGCAGGTCACCTCGACGGCGGTCTGCGGCGGTGTGTCCGACCACACAAAGCAGGAGACGGGTGCGCACACGCTGTATCTGCGCGCTACCTGCGTGTTCGGCGGTATTGATGTGAAGTGAGAGGAGAACTTTTATGCTGAGAATTGAACATCTGACGAAAGTCTACGGCGAAAAGCGAGCGGTGGATGATTTGAGCCTGCACATTCAGCCGGGCGAAATCTATGGCTTTATCGGTCACAACGGCGCGGGCAAAACGACCACGCTGAAGGCGGTTGCGGGGATCCTGCGCTTTGACGCGGGGGAGATCTACATAAACGGGAGATCCGTCAAGGACGCGCCGCTTGACTGCAAGCGGGAGATTGCGTATATCCCCGACAATCCCGATCTGTATGAGTTCATGAGCGGGATCAAATATCTGAATTTCATCGCTGACATTTTCGGTGTCGGCGCGGACGACCGCGCGGCGCGCATTGCGGACTATGCCGCACGATTTGAGCTGACCGACGCGCTGGCGCAGCCGATCGCCGCCTATTCCCACGGCATGAAGCAAAAGCTCGCCATCATCGCTGCATGGCTGCACGCGCCGCGTCTCATCATCATGGATGAGCCGTTTGTCGGGCTTGATCCGAAAGCAGCGCACCTTTTGAAAGGCATGATGCGCGAGGTGTGTGACAACGGCGGCGCAATCTTCTTCTCGACACACGTGCTGGAGGTGGCGGAAAAGCTGTGCGACAAGGTCGCCATCATCAAAGAGGGCAAGCTCATTCGCTTTGGCACGATGGATGAGGTGAAGGGCGACGCGTCGCTGGAACAGGTCTTTTTGGAACTGGAGGGGGACGCATGCTGAAGGTTCTGCTGAAAAAGCAGCTGTCTGAAATTTTTCGCAGCTATTTCTATGACCAAAAGAAAAACAAGGCGCGCTCAAAGGGCGCAGTCGTCGCCTATATGGTGTTGTTCGTTCTGCTGCTCGTCGGTGTGCTCGGCGGCATATTCACGGCGCTGTCGCTCATCCTCTGCGGCCCTATGGTGGCGGTGGGGATGGACTGGTTCTATTTTGCACTGATGGGGCTGCTGGCGGTGCTGCTCGGCGCGTTCGGCAGCGTGTTTAACACCTATGCGGGGCTGTATCTCGGCAAGGATAACGACCTTTTGCTGTCCATGCCTATCCCTGTGCGCACCATCATTGCGGCGCGGCTGCTCGGCGTGTATCTCATGGGACTGATGTATGCAGGTGCGGTGCTGCTGCCCGCCATCATCGTGTATCTCATCGTTTCGCCGTTTTCGGCCGGAAAGCTTTTTGGCGGCGTGCTGTTTTTCGTGCTCATTTCGCTGTTTGTGCTGACGCTTTCCTGTGCGCTGGGGTTTGTGGTGGCAAAGGTGAGTTTGAAGCTCAAAAACAAGAGCTTCATCACGGTGATCCTGTCGCTGCTGTTTTTCGGCGTATACTATTTTGTGTGCTATAAATCGCAGGAAATTCTGGCAAGCTTTCTCCAAAACGTCACGGCATACGGCAAAAGGATCAAGGGCGCTGCGTATCCGCTGTATATCTTCGGCGCTGCGGCGACGGGCGATCCCTTGGCGCTGTTGCTGTTTGCGGCGGTCGTGCTGCTTCTTTTCTATCTCGTGTGGCGGCTTTTGTCCCACAGCTTTATCGGCATCGCGACCGCATCCGGCGCGACGGCGAAAAAGACCTACAAAGCGGTGCGCACCGCGCGCAAAAGCGCCGATGCGGCGCTGCTGCGCAAGGAGTTTGCGCGCTTCACCGCAAGCCCGAACTATATGTTAAACTGCGGCATGGGCATCCTGATGCTGCCGATTTTGGGCATTTTGCTGCTCGTGAAGGGCGATCTGTTTGTCGCCGCGATGAACGAGCTGTTTGAGAACTTTCCCGGGGCGACGGCGGTGCTGCTGTGTGCGGCGATAGGGCTTGCCTCGACCATGAACGACATGGCGGCACCCTCGGTGTCGCTTGAAGGAAAAAGCCTGTGGCTGCTGCAGTCGACGCCTGTGTCACCGTGGCAGGTGCTGCGGGCAAAGCTCTCGATGCATCTCATTCTGACGCTTGTGCCGATGCTGTTCTGCTTTGTCTGCACGCTGTTTGTCTATCCGTATACGGTGGGGGAAGCGGTGAGCGCTGCGCTGCTGCTGTTGTCGTTTGCGGTGCTGTCGGCGCTGTTCGGGCTTTTCCTCGGGCTGAAAATGGTGAACCTCAACTGGACCAGCGAGATCACCCCCATCAAGCAGAGCGCGCCGGTGGCGCTGGCGCTGTTCGGCGGTTGGGGCTATGCGCTGGTGAGCGGCGGACTTTTCTTCCTTATCGGACGCACCCTCGGTGCGGTCGGCTATATGCTGTGCGTCTTTGCGGTGACGGCGGTGCTGTGCGTGCTGCTGCTTGCGTGGATGCGGAAAAAGGGCACGGAAATTTTCGCCGCGCTGTGAGATAAAATGAAAGTGGGGGATTGCTTTTCGGCCCTGTCGGCATACCCCTCCGTCACGGCTGTGCCGTGACACCTCCCCTTTGCAGAGAAAGGGGAGGCAGAAGATGGGTTGATTTTTGAAAAAAACGGAGCTGCGTTTGCAACTCCGTTTTTTTGTATGGATAAGATTTACCGCGCGCGGTCGGCAATTTCCTTGCCGATCTTCGCGAGGAAGTCGGCAAGCGGTATCGAACCAAGGTCGCCGTCCTTGCGGGAGCGCACGGAGACCGTGCCGCTTTCGGCTTCCTTGTCGCCGATGACCAGCATATACGGCACCTTCTGCATCTGCGCTTCGCGGATCTTATAGCCGATCTTTTCGCTGCGCTCGTCCATTTCTGCGCGCAGCCCCGCGTCTCTCAGCGCCTTTGTGATCTCCGCCGCCTTGTCCATCAGACGCTCGGAAATCGGCAGCACACGCACCTGCTCCGGTGCCATCCAGGTCGGCAGCGCGCCGGCGTAGGTTTCGATCAGATACGCGAGCGTGCGTTCATAGCAGCCGAGCGAGGTGCGGTGGATGATATAGGGCAGCTTTTTCTGTCCGTCGGTGTCGGTATAGTACATGCCGAACCGCTCGGCAAGCAGCATGTCGATCTGAATGGTGACGAGCGTGTCTTCCTTGCCGTACACATTCTTATACTGAATGTCGAGCTTCGGACCGTAGAACGCCGCCTCGTCGATGCCGATGCTGTATTCCACGTCGAGATCTTTCAGAATGCGCTCCATGGTGCTCTGTGCGTGCTCCCACTGCTCCGCCGTGCCCTCATATTTATTCTTCGGGTTTGCGGGATCCCACTGGGAGAAGCGGAAGGTGCACTTGTCGAGCAGACCGACCGTGCCGAGGAAGTATTTGGCAAGCTCAAGGCAGCCCTTGAATTCCTCTTCAAGCTGATCGGGGCGCAGCACAAGGTGTCCCTCGGAAATGGTGAACTGACGCACACGGATAAGCCCGTGCATCTCGCCGCTGTCCTCGTTGCGGAACAGGGTCGAGGTCTCGCCCAGCCGCATCGGCAGGTCGCGATAGGAGCGGGCGCGGTTGAGATACACCTGATACTGGAACGGGCAGGTCATCGGGCGCAGGGCGAAGCACTCTTTTGTTTCGTCGTGCGGATCGCCCATAACGAACATGCCGTCGAGATAGTGATCCCAGTGACCGGAGATTTTATACAGCTCACGCTTTGCCATGAGCGGCGTTTTGGTGAGCAGATAGCCTTTTTGCTGCTCGACATCCTCGACCCAGCGCTGCAGGATCTGAATGACGCGCGCACCCTTCGGCAGCAGGATCGGCAGTCCCTGTCCGACATAATCGACGGTCGTGAAATATTCAAGCTCGCGTCCTAACTTGTTGTGATCGCGCTTTTTGGCGTCCTCCAGCATTGCCAAATGTTCTTCCAGCATGGATGCTTTCGGGAAAGCAATGCCATAGATGCGGGTGAGCATTTTGTTCTTGGAGTCGCCGTGCCAATAGGCGCCGGTGGCGCTGAGCAGCTTAAACGCTTTGACACGTCCGACATCCGGCAGATGCGGGCCGGCGCAGAGGTCGACAAACTCGCCCTGCTGATAGAACGAAATTTCCGCATCGGCGGGCAGATCGTTGATCAGCTCCACCTTATACGGCTCGCTTTGCATCTTTTCGAGCGCTGCGGCGCGCGGCAGGGTGAAGCAGGTGATGGCAAAGCCCTCTTTGACGATCTTCTTCATTTCGGCTTCGATGGCGGCGAGCACCTCGGGGGTGACGCTGCGGTCGGTGTCGAAGTCATAATAGAACCCCTCGTCGATGGACGGTCCGATGGTGAGCTTCACCTCGGGGTACAGACGCTTGACCGCCTGCGCCATGATGTGCGACGCGGTGTGCCAGAATGCCTTTTTGCCATCAAGGTCGTCGAAGGTCAGAAATTCCACCGTGCAGTCGGCGGAAAGCGCCGTGCGCAGGTCGCAGACTTTTCCGTCCACCCGCGCGGCGCAGGCGTTGCGATACAGCCCCATGGAGATGTCGCGGCAAAGCGCGTCCAGCGTGGTGCCGTTTTCCACCGCGCGCACGTCTCCGCCTTTTAATGTGATGTTCAGCATATTTCTCATCCTTTCCAAATAAAAAAGTCCCGTCCCTCGGAAAAGGGACGGGACAAAACTGCCTCGTGGTTCCACCCTCGTTCGGCGCAAAAGCGCCCTCGATCGACCGATAACGGGGTCAACCGACGCGCCTTGCAGCGGGCGCGCACTCAGAGGTGGTGATCTTTCGCGTCCCTTGCGTTCTCACACCGACCGAACGCTCTCTTGAAGGGAGAGGGGAAAGACCGTGTCCTCGTCACCGTTTTGCGTGTTGTATACGTTATTCGCGCGGCTTGCGGTCAAACAGCGCGGTGATGCCGTCGAGCAGATCGTCCTCGTCGTCGGCGGGCTGCGAAAGGGATTTCCAATCGGTGCTGCCGTCCTTTGCCGTCGGCCCGATGATGCCCTTTTTCGGGTTTTTGTAGTCCTCGGTGAGTCCGGTGGCAATGACGGTCACGCTGACCGTGTCGGGATCCTCGCTGTTGAGCACATAGCCCCAAATGATGGTGGCGTCGGGATGCACCACATTGCTGACAGCGGAGGTGGCGCGATCCATTTCGTCAAAGTCAAAATCCTCCGGCGCGGAAACGTTGATGAGCACGCCGCGCGCGCCGTCGATGGACGTTTCCAAAAGCGGACTTTCGATCGCCGCGCGGGTCGCCTGCTCGGCGCGGTCGGAGCCGGACGCCTTGCCGACGCCCATGTGCGCATAGCCGGCGTCTTTCATGATGGTGAGCACATCGGCGAAATCCAGGTTGATGTCGCCGGGCATCTTGATGAGGTCGGAAATGCTCTGCACGCCCTGGCGCAGCACATCGTCCGCCATTTCAAAGGCGTTGCGCATGGTGATCTTCACG
>ERZ791927.2246-NODE-2246-length-12683-cov-7.201615_pt1 | contig 12683 bp, 17 predicted proteins | sample MGYA00510130_ERZ791927 | MGnify/ENA primary metagenome ERZ791927 (study PRJEB30046, sample SAMN00792055) | human gut metagenome | study: EMG produced TPA metagenomics assembly of the A metagenome-wide association study of gut microbiota in type 2...
ACCCCCGCTACAAACCCCTTTGACAGTGTGTTTTCCTAATAGGCGCTAATCATATGGTATTGACACCTCCACTTAGTATGTTCTAAACTATTTATGTCCTTCTCTTTCATGGTTAGGACCTCCTTGATATATTTTCGTTGGGTTGGCGAACCTCAACTTCAAATATATCAAGGAGTTTTTATTCTGTCCATAGCTAAAGCTTTTTGCCCACTGGCAGAGCCAGTGGTTGTCCTTCGAAAACAAAGCGGTCTCCTGCGTCCTGAGACGACATGAGACCGCTGTGCCGGTAAATTGCTTTTTTCTCTTACTTTTTATCCGTTTTTCGGCAGGCTTTCCGCACCATGTCCATATAGACCAACCAATCGGCACGACCGAGAAAATGGATGCCGTCCCGCAGATGGTACTGCACCTGTCCGCCGCAAAACACATCGCCGCATTTTGCCGGCTCTGTCTCTCCGACGTATCCCTGCAAACCGTAATATACCCACGCGGGAGATGCACCGATGCAGGGCAGCTGCTCCGAATACGGTTCCGCCCAACAATCATCCTCGGCGCTCCCGATCGCAACATAGCGAGGCGCGATCAGAGAAAGCCGGAAATGTCGGTCAAACGCGCGCTGTTCCGGAGCATGCCGATATTTGTGATAATTCTTGCAGAACCATTGCGGGTAGTTTTCAAAATGTCATTGATCGTTTCCGCGCCGTCGCGCTTAATCCGTTCATATGCCTTGCCGGAGCGTCCGGAATCGTTCGAGATGACATAGCGGATGCGGAGACCCTGAGCACCGCACCACAAAGCGGTCTTCCTCAATCGGGAATGACCGATGACCGCGATCTGTTCTGTGTCGATCTCCGGTCTTTCCCAAAAATAGTCCACCATGCGCGAGGCACAAAACACCCACATCCCGCTCTTGCCCCAGGCGGTGTTTTCATCCTCGCGCGGATAATGCGCCGCGATGCCGCTTTCAAAATCGCAGTTGTCGGCGGTAATATCCTTATAGCACACTGTTGCTACCGCAATTCCGTTATCAATGACTTCCTCCGACGGCAGATAACAGTCATACACATCCGGACGGAAATTCAGCAAAAGAAACAGCGGGTATTTGCCCGCCTTTGTCGGGCAGAAAAACGCACCGGGAAACGGAATATACCTTTCGGCGTGTCAAACGAAATATCAATGGTTTCCAGAACGGCATGCCCGCAGCAGCACTTCGCATTTCTTTCCGTCACACATCCCGTGACACTTGCAGAGGGCGGCGGTGTTATGCCGTATTCCTCTTCAGAGAGAATGCGAAGAATTTCTGTTCGGCAGAGCGCCCAATCTTCCTGTGTTTTGATCGGCGTCCCATCGAGCATGCAAAACAGTTCCGGCTGCAGCTGAATCGTATCATTCATTTTCCCGATCCCCCCATCCTCTGCTTTCATACAGATATACTATGCTTGCTGCGAACAGGTTTGTCAACCATTCGTTTTCAGTCGAAAACAGCAAAAGAGGAAGAACACAAAAGTGTTCTTCCTCTTTCCTATTGCTGTAAGGAATTATTTCATCGCTTCTGCGACCGCAACGGCGCAGGCGACAGTCGCACCGACCATCGGGTTGTTGCCCATGCCGATGAGACCCATCATTTCCACGTGCGCCGGAACGGAGGAGGAACCTGCGAACTGCGCATCGCCGTGCATACGACCCATGGAGTCGGTCAGACCGTAGGACGCAGGACCGGCAGCCACGTTGTCGGGATGCAGGGTACGACCCGTGCCGCCGCCGGAAGCAACAGAGAAATACTTCTTGTCGTTCTCGATCGCCCACTTCTTATACGTGCCGGCAACCAGGTGCTGGAAACGGGTCGGGTTGGTGGAGTTACCGGTGATGGAAACGTCCACTTTCTCCTTCTGCATGATCGCCACGCCCTCCAGCACGTCGTTGGCGCCGTAGCACTTGACCTTCGCGCGCTCGCCGTCGGAGAACGCCTTTTCGCGCACGATCTTCAGCTCGCCCTTGTGGAAGTCATAGTCAGTCTCCACATAGGTAAAGCCGTTGACGCGGCTGATGATATACGCAGCATCCTTGCCGAGACCGTTCAGAATAACGCGCAGCGGCTTTTTGCGCACCTTGTTGGCGGTACGGGCAATGCCGATGGCGCCTTCCGCAGCGGCAAAGGACTCATGGCCGGCAAGGAACGCGAAGCAATCGGTGTCCTCGCTGAGCAGCATTTTGCCGAGATTGCCGTGGCCGAGACCGACCTTGCGCTGCTCGGCAACAGAGCCGGGCACGCAGAACGCCTGCAGACCCTCGCCGATGACGGCAGAGGCTTCGGCAGCGTCCTTCACGCCGCGCTTGATCGCCAGCGCGACACCGAGGGTGTATGCCCAAACCGCGTTATCAAACGCGATCGGCTGCACACCCTTGACGATAGATTCCACATTGATGCCCTTGGAGTTGCACAAAGCGGCAGCGTCTTCCAGGGTACCGAGATTATTTTCGGCGAGAAACTTTTCGATTTTGTCCATGCGTCTCTCTTTGCCTTCGAACTTCACATCGTTAGCCATTTACGCTTCCTCCTTTATTATTCCTCACGCGGGTCGATATACTTCGCAGCACCGTCGAAACGACCGTACTGACCGATATTCTTCTTGTACGCTTCGTCCGGCGAAACACCGTGACGGATATCTTCCATCATCTTGCCCAGCTTCACGAACTGATAGCCGATGACCTCGTTATCCTCGTCGAGCGCCAGCTTCGTAACATAGCCCTCAGCCATTTCCAGATAACGCACGCCCTTCTTTCTGGTGGAGAACATCGTGCCCACCTGGGAGCGCAGGCCCTTGCCGAGATCCTCAAGACCGGCGCCGATGACAAGGCCGTCCTCGGAGAATGCGGACTGGGTGCGGCCGTAAACGAGCTGCAGGAAGATTTCGCGCATTGCCACGTTGATGGCGTCGCAGACGAGGTCGGTGTTGAGACACTCAAGAATGGTCTTGCCGGGCAGGATCTCCGCCGCCATAGCAGCGGAATGGGTCATACCGGAACAACCGACGGTCTCCACCAGTGCTTCCTCAACGATACCCTTTTTGACATTCAGCGTCAGCTTGCAGGTGCCCTGCTGCGGTGCACACCAGCCGACACCGTGAGACATACCGGAAATGTCGGAAACTTCCGTGGATTTGACCCACTTTCCTTCTTCCGGGATCGGTGCGGGACCGTGATTCGGACCCTTTTTCACAACGCACATGTTTTCCACTTCGCGGGAATAGTTCATTTGTACTTCCTCCTTATGCGTATTGGTTTTCACAAAAAATATGCCCTTCCGTCAGGAAAGGCACATTTTATCTGTCAATCGCTGACGAAAGGCAGAAGAGCAATCTGACGGGCGCGCTTGATAGCAACGGTCAGATCTCTCTGATGGCGGGCGCAGGTGCCGGTCACGCGGCGGGGCAGGATCTTTGCACGCTCGGACAGAAAACGACGCAAACGGGCAATATCCTTGTAGTCGATGAACTCGACCTTGTCCACGCAGAACTGGCAAACCTTGCGACGGCCCTTACGGGCACCGCGCATGGGGCGCTCGCTCTTTTCAAACTTTTCAGCCATGGAGAGGCCTCCTTTTCACAGAATTGGAAGTTACGGTCAGAAGGGCAGATCGTCGTCGCTCAGGATTTCTTCAAAATCGCTGCCGTTCGTGTTGGAGAAGGCAGGCTGAGCTTCCGTATACTGCGGAGTCTGATTGTCGTAACGCGGTGCAGCAGCGGCATCACTGTTGCTGCTCTTGGGATCGACAAAGGACGCGTTGTCGATGACAACCTCATAAGCCGTGCGCTTATTGCCCTCGCGATCGTTGTAGTTGCGGCTCTGCAAAGAACCCTGCAGGGCGATGCGCTGTCCCTTATGGAAGAAGCGCGTAATGAACTCCGCGGTGTTTCGCCAGGCAACACAGTTGATGAAATCGGTCTGACGCTCCTGCCCTTTCGGCTGATAGGAACGGTCGACAGCGATACAAAAGCTGGTCACGGCGACACCGTTTTGCGTGGATTTCAGCTCGGGATCCGCCACAAGGCGTCCCAAAAGACAAATGACATTCATCTTTCGAAATCCTCCTTACGCGTCCTTGCGGACAGTCATGGAGCGGAGAACACCGTCGGTAATCTTACCGACACGCTCCAGCTCTGCCGGGAATGCGGGACCGCTGACGAAATTGTACAGCACATAGTCGCCGTCTGTCTCATCATTGATGGGATAAGCCAGCTTACGCGTGCCCCAATCGTCAACCTCACCGATTTCCGAATTCTGCTCGATCAGGGAACGGAACTTTTCCTTGATCTCTGCAACGCCTTCCTCCCCCAGCTTCGTGGAGAAAATGAAGACAGCCTCGTACGAGCCTTTTACTGTAGGCATAACAGTTGCACCTCCTTACGGACAAATGGCCCTGTTTCTCAGAACAGAGCAAGGATAGCCTGTGAACACAGGCAGGTTTAGTATACCAGTTTGTCCCGCCCGCGTCAAGGGGAAATTTGCTCTTTTTTACATATTTTTATCTGCCGAACGGCGTGCCGGTGCTGCTTTTAAGGATAACGTCGTGATAGCCGCCCTCGACAATGCTGGTGGAAGACACCAGCGTCATTTTTGCATTCTTCTGCAGATCCGGAATGTTCGTGACGCCGCAGTTGCACATGGTGGACTTGACCTTGTAGAGACTCTTTGCCACGTTGTCGTGCAGCGAACCGGCATATTCGACATAGGAATCAACGCCCTCCTCAAAGGACAGCTTTGCCTTGCCGCCGAGGTCATACCGCTGCCAGTTGCGGGCACGGTTGGAGCCTTCTCCCCAATATTCCTTCACATAGGTGCCGTTGATATTCAGCTTGTTGGTGGGGCTTTCGTCGAAGCGGGCAAAATAGCGTCCCAGCATGATGAAGTCCGCGCCCATCGCCAGCGCCAGCGTCATGTGGTAATCGTGCACAATGCCGCCGTCGGAGCAAACAGGAATATAGATGCCGGTCTTTTCATAGTACTCATTGCGCGCATTCACCACATCAATGAGCGCCGTCGCCTGCCCTCTGCCGATGCCCTTCTGCTCACGGGTGATGCAGATGGAGCCGCCGCCGATGCCGACCTTGATGAAGTCTGCACCCGCTTCGGCAAGGAACAGAAAACCGTCGCGATCCACCACGTTACCTGCGCCGACCTTCACGCTGTCGCCGTACTTCTCGCGCACGAATTTCAGCGTTTTTGCCTGCCAGCAGCTGTGCCCCTCGGAGGAGTCGATGCACAGCACGTCCGCGCCCGCTTCGACCAGCGCCGGTACGCGCTGTTCATAGTCAAGCGTGTTGATGCCCGCGCCGACAAGATACCGCTTGCTTTCGTCGAGCACCTCCTGCGGATTTTCCTTGTGCTGCGAATAGTCCTTGCGGAACACCATATACACCAGTCTGCCGTCCTTGTCGACCAGCGGCAGCGAATTGAGCTTGTGCTCCCAAATGATGTCGTTGGCTTCCTTGAGCGTCGTGGTGTCCGGCGCAGTGACAAGGCGTGCAAGCGGCGTCATAAAGTCTTTCACTTTTACAGTCATTTCCATGCGGCTGACGCGGTAATCACGGCTGGTCACGATGCCGCACAGCTTGCCGTTCGGCGTGCCGTCGTCGGTGACGGCAATGGTGTTGTGACCGGTGCGCTCCACCAGCTCCAGCACATCCGCCAGCGTGTCCTCGCCCGTCAGGTTGGAGTCGCTGACAACAAAGCCCGCTTTATAGTTTTTCACGCGTGCAACCATCGCCGCCTCATTTTCAATGGACTGCGAACCGTAGATGAACGAAATGCCGCCCTCCTTGGCAAGCGCGATCGCCATCGTATCGTTGGAAACGGATTGCATGATGGCGGAAACCAGCGGTATGTTCAGCGTAATTGCAGAGGTCTCGCCTTTCTTGAACTTCACAAGCGGCGTTTTCAGCGACACATTGGCAGGGATGCACTCCTCGGAGGTGTAACCCGGCACCAGCAGATATTCGCTGAAGGTATGGGAAGGTTCACTGAAATAATATGCCATTCTTACCGTCTCCTTTTTACGCCAAACGGGCAGTGTGTACTGCCCGTTTGGTAAATTTTATCTATTCTAACACGCAAAGCAGTCGCCGTCAAGGCTTTTTTTACGGCTTTTGCTGTTCGTCCAGCGTCATGCGGCAAGGCGGCAGAAATTCATCCAGGAAACAATCCACCGCTTTCATGTGCATTGCCCGCAGCGTTTCCTCAGTCGAAGCGCGAGCGCTTTGAAATTCCATGTTTCCCTGTTTCAGCTCTTCCTCGCATTTGATGAGGGCGGACAGCTTGTCCGCTGCTTTTACGATGCGTTTTTCCGCAGAAAGCGCATCCGTCGGCTGCATCAGCGTCGCATACGGTGCGCGCAGATCATCCGGCAGCAGCTGCAAAAGCTGTCCGATGGCGCCGCTTTCCACCTGCTTATAGGCATTGCGCATCGTATCATCCACATATTTCACCGGCGTCGGCATATCCCCTGTCAGAATTTCCGGCAGATCGTGGTACAAAGCGATCATCACGCACTTTTCGGCGTCCACATTCCCGCCGAAGCGGGTGTTTTCCAAAAGCGCCAGCGCATGCGCCAGCACCGCCACATCATAGGAATGCTCACAGATGTTTTCCTGCCGTGTGTTACGCATGAGCACCCAGCGCGGAATATACTTCATGCGCATCAGTGCGCCGTAGAAAGCGTTTTTCATGATCCTTTTCCCCTTTTGTAAACAAAGCAGGAGAAGCCACAAGGCTTCTCCTGCTCATAAAGTCATGTCGATCAGACTGCGCGGGTAACCTTACCCGAACGCAAGCAACGGGTGCAGGCGTAAATTCTCTTCGGAGAACCGTTGACGACAGCCTTTACCTTCCGGATGTTGGGTTTCCAAGTGCGATTGGAACGACGATGGGAGTGGGAAACCTGAATACCGAAAGCAACGCTCTTACCGCAGATGTCACATTTTGCCATGATCTGCACCTCCTTTTCGATAAAGCAACAGTGGTATGATAACAGATTTGAAAAGAAAAATCAAGGTTTTTTTGAAAAAAACTGCGAAATCTCCGAAAATACCGTTTATTCCTTCCGTGGAGCGGATCTCCTGCGTGCAGTACTGCACATTCTGAACACCGAGGACACAAGCGAACAGCCGACGGCGATTGCACCGGCACACGCCGCCGTTTCCAGTCCCCTCCGCACAAACAGGCTGATGCTGCCGTTTAAGAGCGCTTCCATCGTATAATATATCCCCGCACCGGGGACAAGCGGGATGATGCCAATGGTGAGAAACAGCGTGGCGGGTGATTTATGTATGCGGGCAAAGATTTCCGACAGCAGCGCCACCACGACCGCTGCAATGAAATAGCGCACTGTCTGCATTCGAATGGATGTGCCGAGAAAGCCGAAAAGCAAATACACAAGCCAGGCGGCAAAGCCGGTCACCGAGCAGGACAGAATGATGCGCGGGCGCTTTTCCTCAAAGATCACCGAAAAGGTGACGCAGCCGAGAAACGCATACAAACAAGGTAAAAACATCTTCATATGCGCCACCTCATAGTACAGCGCGCAAAAGCGCCAGCGGGATCGCAATGCCGACCGCTACACCGACACCGACAATGAGCACCTCGGTCAGCCGCGTCAGTGCCGTCAGCGTGTCCCCTGCCAGCACATCCCGCATCACATTGGCAATGGCGATGCCGGGCACCAGCAGCATGATCGTACCGATGATGATCATATCCGTATGTACAGCGGGGAAAAACTGCCCCAAAAGAATGGGGAGCACCGCCGAAAAGCAACCCGAAAGCACATTGGAGAAAAAGAGGTTAGCTTGAAACCGTTTTGCGAGCGTTGTCGTGTGTTTTGTGACAAGCCCGCAAGGAAAAGCGATTGCTGCGTCAAGGAGCGTGCCGCCCCAAAAGAGCGTGAACAGAAATGCCACAATGCCGAACGCAATATAGCTCACCGCCGGGGGATACTGCTTGCGGGACAAGATTGCCGCAAGCTCCGTCTCGGACTGTTCAAGCGTCAGTTCTCCCGCGCAGATGCGGCGGGAAAGCGCATTGAGCTGCTCTAACCGTTCCAGATTGATGCCGTTCCCTTTCAGACGGAACTGTCCCGCATACAGGTGATCGTTCAGCTTGAAGCTGATCATGATGATGGACGGAATGGCAAACACCTTGACATTGTGCACGCCGAAGGCAGTGAGTATCAGCTGGAGCGATTCCTCCACCCGATACATCTCCGCACCGTTTTTGATGAGCCGTTTTCCCATTTCGCCGGAAAACTCCAAAAGCCGCTCTGCTCTTTGTGTATCTGACAAGCCGACTCCTCCGTTTCGACTCGACTTTAACACAAGCGGCACGGTGCGTCAACCCACCAAATGCACCAAATGTGCGATGCCGGGGATGCTCTCTCCCTGCTGTGAGGTGGTGGGCGACATCAGCGCACCTGTGCCGACAAACACGACATCGTGCAGTTTTTTCGCCGTCATGCGCTGTAATATATCGGAGCACAGCACGGCGGCGGAGCATCCGCAGCCCGAGCCGCCCGCATGGACATCCTGCTTTTGCCGATCATAGATCATCAGTCCGCAGTCGTCGTGCTTGTCCCCAAAATGATAGCCTTTCTTTTCGAGGAGCTTATGCAGCATCTCGCTGCCCACCGCTGCGAGATCCCCCGTCAGTATGAGGTCATAATCCGACGGAGATGTGTGCGTGTCCTCAAAAACACGGTCAAACACATTACCGAGCGGACCCTCCCCCTCTTTTTTGCCCACCACTGCCGCCGAGCTCAGTATCATCGGGCGATTGGAAAGCTGTATCGTATAATTCCCCTTGCGTTCCGGCATGCCCGTTCCTCCTTAGAATAATGAGATTATATACAGTATCAGTCCATAGATCACCGAGGCGGAAATGCCGTACACCAGAACCGGCCCGGCGATGGAGAACATCTTTGCCGCCATGCCGAGCACCAGTCCTTCTGCTTGTGGTCAAGTAGGACCCATTGATCTGTAAAAATATTTACAAAAAATCAGCGGCGTAGTATAATAGTCGTATCGTTTTGTAGGAGCGTGATATCAGTGAATTTTGATAGATTTGTATTTCAACGTGTTTTTTCAAAGTCGATGTATAAAGACTTAAAATTACCACTGGCTGAAATGACCTTTACAAAAGATTTTATAAATGATGAACGTGGAGATCTGTACCCTGTAATTACAAAGGGTACCGGGTGTACCGAACAAATTGAAAACAATCGTTACCGTGTGAAAAACGGCACGGTTGAACGTATGTTTACCCGATTTTTCCCTTACGCCACCTATCAGGTTTCCTTTTCCGATCTTAGCGGCAGATGTGGCTTTATTTTTCACATGTCCGACCAAAAAGCAGAATTGTTTTGCAGGAATAATAGCATTTGGTTTTCTGATGGAGAAAGTGAACAAGAAAAGGAACTGACTGAACAAATTTCTTGCGATACCATGGTGATCTCCTGTCGTCCAAAAGCCTTTGATGTATACTTTATGAAAAACGATAAGCCGTTTTATTTTCATACTTTTAGAACAGAAGTATTTTCCGAATCAAACGAAAAGAAGCGGTTTGCTCGAGGCTATGTCGCCGTTGTTATTCAAGGGGAAGCGATAATAGATTCGGTATCCTCTTACATCGATTGCGGAATCTCCCAGGCCGATATTCGGGCGGTTTGCTATGAAAACGGAGAACCGATATTTGAAAACGGGAAAATTTATTTCACCTCATCTATCCGTATGCAAGAAGGCGGATTTCAAGGCGTCTTTTCATGGACACCGTCTACCAGCAATATGGAATTGACCGGAGCATTGTTTTTTGATTGCGGTGATGGTTTTTGGCGCAATTACTTAGCAAGTTCCCTATTATATAATCGCAAAACAAAGGAATGGTATATCTGGACATCTTCTTTTGAACATAAGCACATTTTGTGCTATGCTTCGTTTACCGGCGAACCACGTTTTGGAGTAAACGTAATTGACGTTTCGATGATGGAGCCTGCCGGTGCAAACGATGTCACTGCTTTTCTGGGTTTCCAAGGCGACGAGGATCCGGATTTTTACTATAACGAGCAGGAAAAAATGTGGTATATGGCAATTTGCCGCATCTCACCCACTACTAAAAAATACCGCTATATGTTTTTTAAATCCAAAAATCCATTCTCCGATTACACATACATCGGTCAAGGACATGAAGGTGCAGAAACCGGTGGTTCCTTTGTGAACATAGACGGGGAAACATCGTTTGTTTGTGGAAATGATTTTAATAAAAGAGCCAATTATCGAATTTACACCAAAGGCGGTATGCAGGAGGCAAAATTCGACTTTGATGATGGCGGCTTTCGTGGTTGGGGAACCATTATACCTGTGGTGATGGGAAGCCGTAAGCGCTATTTTTGGCTCACCTTTGACCGCCACAACGGAAGTTCCTATAATTGGAGTTACGGCAATATCTATTGCTTTGAAGCAGAAATATAACGATAAAGGCTTGACCGATTTGGTCAAGCCTTTGTATCGTAGGGACACCGCTCCTGCGGTGTCCGCAACCTATATTCCCGGATACCCGGGGACGGGTGTCCCTACGGTTAGAACAATGTCGTTATCCAATACACTAAGCCATAGATTACACCGGCGCTTACGCCATACACAATAACCGGTCCTGCGATCCGGAAGATCTTGGCACCAAGCCCAAGTATAAAGCCCTCTGCTGCTGTCAATATAGGACACAGTGTTTACTCAAAAAAATTGTCTTTCGGAACTATTGCGTCTATTTCTTCCGGACTACGGCAAAGCGTGTGAAAAGGTATTTCTTTTACCACGATGTTGTTTTTAGCCGAAATAGCCGCAGCGCACCCTGCTGCCTGTCCTGTCGCCATATAAGGTGCTTGAACACGTACAGCACTATTGGCATCGGTATCGGCGGAAAAACATCGACCTACACACAGTATACGTTTTGCTCCTTTGGGAATCAAAGCACCGTAGGGTATTTCACCTATTTTGTTGTCCTCAAAAAATTTTTGCTTAATTCCATTCATTATGTGAAGATCAATAGGATAAAATGCATAGCAAACCGAATCCCCAAAATGCTTTCCGTTTATATAGTCCTCTGCTGTGAGTGTCGTTTCTCCCACGATCCTGACCGTTTTCCTAACTCCCGTCTCTTCAGCATAATAATCCACCTTCAAGTTTTCAAGACCTCGTATACCTCGACAAAACATATATAAATTCAGTACGAGTTCGATTGCATCATATTCAAGTTTTGTTCTTCCTTCTGATGTTTCGGCATCTCTGCAAGGAATATGTATATAAAACTTATGATTTCTAAGGCTATTTTTTATTTTGTTTTCGGTTATTTGCGGAGGAAAATTCGCTTTGCTGAAATTAGCATGTATTTGCTCAAGGTCAATGTTTTCGAAGGTATACCCCGAAATATGATTTTGAGGCGTTGCAGGTTGCTGAATATTGCTTTTGACGGTGTCATATCCGGCCATGCTTACCGCATTTGCGTCACCCGTGGCATCAATTACAACCTTTGTGTTTATTTGGTGGATACCTTCTTTAGAAGTAATTAACAAATCTACACCGTCGGCATCTTCTTTGATATAGGAAATCATCGTATTTGTTATAATTTTAACACCATTTTCCACACACATTTAAAACAAAACCGATCGGTATACAAAATTGTCTACTAATATCTGCTCATGCCAATGTCTTTCCGGCTTATATTGAAACTCGGGCAGCTTTGCTCCACCCAGTTCAACAGTTCGTTTGATAGCAGCCCAACAAGGGCCGTCAATAATCTGCCTTCCCCAAGCAAAAACAGTCCCGGAAAATTTACTCCGCCTGCTCCGGCGTCAGTTCTCCCGCGCAAATGCGGCGGGAAAGCGCATTGAGCTGCTCTAACCGTTCCAGATTGATGCCGTTCCCTTTCAGACGGAACTGTCCCGCATACAGGTGATCGTTCAGCTTGAAGCTGATCATGATGATGGACGGAATGGCAAACACCTTGACATTGTGCACGCCGAAGGCAGTGAGTATCAGCTGGAGCGATTCCTCCACCCGATACATCTCCGCACCGTTTTTGATGAGCCGTTTTCCCATTTCGCCGGAAAACTCCAAAAGCCGCTCTGCTCTTTGTGTATCTGACAAGCCGACTCCTCCGTTTCGACTCGACTTTAACACAAGCGGCACGGTGCGTCAACCCACCAAATGCACCAAATGTGCGATGCCGGGGATGCTCTCTCCCTGCTGTGAGGTGGTGGGCGACATCAGCGCACCTGTGCCGACAAACACGACATCGTGCAGTTTTTTCGCCGTCATGCGCTGTAATATATCGGAGCACAGCACGGCGGCGGAGCATCCGCAGCCCGAGCCGCCCGCATGGACATCCTGCTTTTGCCGATCATAGATCATCAGTCCGCAGTCGTCGTGCTTGTCCCCAAAATGATAGCCTTTCTTTTCGAGGAGCTTATGCAGCATCTCGCTGCCCACCGCTGCGAGATCCCCCGTCAGTATGAGGTCATAATCCGACGGAGATGTGTGCGTGTCCTCAAAAACACGGTCAAACACATTACCGAGCGGACCCTCCCCCTCTTTTTTGCCCACCACTGCCGCCGAGCTCAGTATCATCGGGCGATTGGAAAGCTGTAT
>ERZ791927.2252-NODE-2252-length-12657-cov-2.525869_pt1 | contig 12657 bp, 6 predicted proteins | sample MGYA00510130_ERZ791927 | MGnify/ENA primary metagenome ERZ791927 (study PRJEB30046, sample SAMN00792055) | human gut metagenome | study: EMG produced TPA metagenomics assembly of the A metagenome-wide association study of gut microbiota in type 2...
CAGAGGCTAAGCAATTGAACGCCGATGCCATCTTATTGCATATGAACACATACGGCGGATTACTGGAATCTGCCGATTCTATGCGAACGGCTATTTTATATAGTCCCATACCGGTATATGTATTTATCGATAATAACGCAGCTTCAGCAGGTGCTTTAATTTCCATAGCATGCAAGAAAATCTATATGCGGAAAGGGGCGAATATAGGAGCGGCAACGGTTGTCAATCAAACGGGTGCGGCTCTACCTGATAAATATCAATCTTATATGCGTTCCATGATCCGTTCGACGGCTGAGGCGCAAGGGAAAGATACGCTTATACAAAACGGCGACACGATCTATAAATGGAAAAGAGATCCTTTAATCGCCGAAGCGATGGTCGATGACAGAGTGATCGTCCCCAACCTCATCGATAGTGGTAAAGTATTGACACTTACCTCTCAAGAAGCACTCAAATGGGGTTATTGCGATGGCATCGCCGAGAGTCCGGATCAAGTAATCACAGAATATATCGGATGTAAGGACTATGAGATTAAAAGTTATCAACCCTCATGGTTCGATAATGTAAAAGGTTTCTTTATGAGTCCGGTAATACAGGGCTTATTAATCATTATTATCATCGGTGGTATTTATTTCGAGATGCAAACCCCGGGGCTTGGTTTTCCATCCGCTGCCGCGATAATAGCGGCTATCCTTTACTTCGCTCCTCTCTATATGGACGGGTTGGCTGAAAACTGGGAAATCCTGTTATTCATTCTCGGCGTTATATTAATAATGTTGGAGATATTCGTGATCCCGGGCTTTGGCATAGCGGGGATAAGTGGAATTATTCTCGTGGTCGGCGGACTTACAATGAGCTTACTGAACAATACTGTTTTTGATTTTCAAAACGTATCTGGAATGGATACGGGCAGAGCCGCTTTAACGGTTCTATTAGGTCTGGGTATCGGATTCACGCTAGTGATATGGTTATCCAACAAAATAGGACATAAAGGACCGCTAAAGAAAATGGCATTAAACGCTGATTTGGAAAAAGCGGTATCCAGTCCCAATTTGACACAACTGATCGGAAAAGAGGGCACGGCCGCTACCGTTTTACGTCCTTCGGGTAAGGTATCTATCGAGGGAGAGTTGTATGACGGCGTATCGGAGTCTGGCTTCATCGAGAAAGGGACTCCTATCAAAGTCGTCAGATTCGAGAGCGCGCAAGTCTATGTAATCAACCTATAAACGAGTCTATGCGATCCGTTTATAGGCAATACATTTATCGATCACGACATATTCCATCGCTCCCATAGCCATCAAATCACTTAGGATGTTACGGGCCGCATAATAATTGATATGGGCGATATGGCAAAACTGCTTTATGCTGATATACGGATGCTCGTCGAGCCAAGAAAACAGGATCTCGACGGGCTTACTTATTTTCAGCAATGTACCTTCTTTGGTTTTCTGCTTCTTCCATGCTTGCATGAGGACTTCGTTCGCTAATATATTCTCGTCCGCAACCCGGATATAGGCCTTGTATTTATCGTCTTTATCCGGTGCCGTATGCGGTTTCTCATCGCTTGGGGCGATATAGACCTCCAATACGGTCTTCCCGTTGACATCCCAGCGCTTAGCTGTAAACGGCACCTCGGGATGCGTATACATTTTAGAAGCAGCCTCGATCATATAATATTCCTCCTCACTTCTCACACCGGAAATAGCGCCGTTATCCTTCACTCCAATCAGCAGACGCCCGCCATCTGTATTCGCGAACGCACTCAACGTCCGGGCGATCTTCTTGCTGTCGCTCACCTCAAACTTAAAATCAAGTTGTTGATGTTCCCCTTGCTCTATAAGCGCTTCAATCGGATGTTTCTTCTTCATTTTGGCTTCTGTTTTGAGACACAAAATTAAAATAAATACCTAACTTTGGCAATCGAAAAAACAATAAACGATGTCTCAGATACCTGCGCTAATATCAGATCTTGCGGTCATACTCATATCCGCCGGGTTGGTTACCCTGTTATTCAAAAAGTTAAAGCAACCGGTCGTATTGGGGTATATCGTAGCCGGAATACTCGCCGGGCCTTCCATCGAGCAAATACCGACAGTTACAGATGTGGAAAGTATCCGTATCTGGGCTGATATAGGCGTTATCTTCCTGTTATTCGCTTTGGGGCTCGATTTCAGTTTCAAGAAGTTGATGAAGGTGGGAGGAACCGCCGTCATTGGAGCCATAACCGTTGTTATAGGTATGATGACAGCGGGATATATCACGGGCTTATCACTGGGTTGGGGACATATGAACAGTCTTTTCCTCGGAGGTATGTTATCGATGTCTTCCACGACGATTATCTTCAAGGCATTCGACGACATGGGATTGCGTAACCAACGATTCGCCGGTGTCGTATTCGGTATCTTGGTGGTAGAGGATCTATTCGCCGTATTATTAATGGTATTACTTTCTACCGTAGCGGTAAGTAAACACGTGGAAGGCATGGAGATGCTGGATAGCGTAGTCAAATTAGGCATTTTCCTTTTATTCTGTTTCGTCGTCGGGATCTATTTGATCCCCTCTTTTCTGAAAAAGGCAAAAAGCTTCCTAAATGAGGAGACTCTGTTGATCGTGAGCATCGGGCTATGCCTTGGTATGGTTATGATCGCCACAAAAGCCGGATTCTCATCGGCTCTCGGAGCTTTTGTCATGGGTTCGATTTTGGCCGAGACCATTGACGCTGAACGGATCGAGCATTTGGTAAAACCCGTAAAAGACTTATTTGGAGCGATTTTCTTCGTGTCTGTAGGCATGTTAATCGATCCTCAGATGCTCTGGGAGTATAAAATCCCGATTTTCATTATCACGCTCGTAGTCATGGCCGGACAGATTTGTTTCGCCAGCTTCGGAGTATTACTGTCCGGACAACCGATAAAAATAGCCATCCAGTCTGGTTTCTCGTTAGCGCAGATCGGAGAATTCGCCTTCATCATCGCAGGTTTGGGACTATCATTAAACGTGACGGATCAATATCTGTATCCGATCGTTGTCGCCGTATCCGTGATCACGACATTCTTCACACCTTATATGATCCGGCTAGCGGAACCTGCCTACAAATGGGCGGAGCGGATCATACCGGAGAATTGGAAACAGTTCTTGGAGCGATATTCATCCGGTTCCAATACGATCCGTCAAAAAAGCGCATGGAATAAGTTACTAAAAGCCTTGGTCCGCATCGTCGGTACTTATACCGCCGTCTGCCTAGTACTTATCTTTTTATGGCTACAAATCGTGACACCGTTCATCTGCAAACATTTGCCCGGCATCCAAGGAAATCTAATCTCCTTGATCTTAATCCTAGCTCTGATCTCCCCGATGTTGCGGGCGATCATGATGAAAAAGAATCATTCCGTGGAGTTCCAGCAATTATGGAACGATAATAAATATAACCGGGGTCCCCTAGTCTCACTCGTGATCCTCAGAATCCTGCTCTGTATCGGTCTCGTCATGCTTCCTGTCGCACGGTTATTGAATGCTGCGCTAGGAATTATGCTAGCGGTCGCTTCCGCCGTTATCGTATTAATGATATTCTCCAAACGGCTAAAGAGGCAGTCGATCCTGATGGAACGGCATTTTTTCAGTAACCTTGTAGCGAGGGAAGTGGAACAAGAGCGAAAAGCCCCGATCAACCAGCGTTTCGCGAACCACTTATTAGAACGAGATCTCCATTTAGCGGATTTCGAGGTGAAGCAGAATTCCCCCAGTATGGGAAAAAGCCTGAAAGAATTAAACTTCAGGCAAAAGTGCAACGTAAATATCGTAACGATTATCCGGGGAGAGAAGCGAATCAATATACCGGGAGGAGACGAGCGGCTCTACCCGTTCGATAAACTGGTAGTAGTTGGCGCCGATGATGATCTGGAGCACTTTAGGAAATATCTGGAGGAACGCTACAAGAAATCATACGCCGAGCAATCGAACACAAGAAAGGAAGAGATGAACATGGAGCAAATCATTATCTCGGAAGGTTCCCGATTGATCGGCCGCTCCATCATAGAGTCCGGTATCCGTGATAAAGCCGCTTGTTTGGTAATCGGTATCGAACGTGGAAGTAGCTCGATCAAGAATCCGCCTCCCAGTACGGTTTTCGAGGAAGGAGATATCGTATGGATCGTAGGCGAACGGGATAAGTTGATCCAGTTAAGCGAAGGAAAAGTAGTAACCAGTTAACAAAACGATATAGAATGATGAAGTTTATAGGAATTATTCCGGCGAGATACGCCTCTACCCGTTTTCCGGGGAAGCCATTAGCGGATATGAACGGAAAGCCCATGATACAACGTGTATATGAGCAAGTAAAGGATGTCTTAGACTCCGTTTGCGTAGCTACCGACGATATCCGGATAGAGAATGCGGTTAAAACCTTCGGCGGCCAAGTCGTCATGACCTCCGATCAACATCGTAGCGGTACGGATCGTTGCTACGAGGCTTATCAGAAAATAGGCGAAGGGTATGATGTGATTGTCAATATCCAAGGTGACGAGCCTTTTTTCCATCCCGAGCAAATCCAGACGATCAAAACCTGCTTCGCCGACGCAAACACGCAAATAGCGACATTGGTAAAGCCTTTCCGTTCGGACGATGATTTCGAGAGTACCCTATTCAATCCCAATTCCCCGAAAGTCGTACTCAACAAAAACAACGAGGCTATGTATTTCAGTCGATCTATTATTCCTTATATCCGGGGCAAGAAATATACGGAATGGTTGCCGAGTCATACCTTTTACAAACATATCGGGTTATATGCCTATCGTGCGCAAGTGCTGAAAGAAATCACCCAATTACCTCAATCCGCTTTAGAACTGGCGGAAAGCCTTGAGCAATTACGCTGGTTGGAAAACGGATATAAAATCAAGGTCGGCATCACAGAGCAAGAAACGATCGGTATAGATACACCGGAGGACATGGAGAAAGCCTTAGCCTTCCTCGCGAACCGCTGATCACTTACACTATTATTCAATGAATATAGTCAGAGTAGTACCAATAGGTGGAGGAATAACGTTCTCGTAATTCCTCCTTTGCTTTTCTACCCGATTTACAATGGATGTAATCTTGGTAATCCTCGATAACATCTTGAGGTATCTGATAACCGGCCACCTCCTCGTCCGAGCTTTTAGATAAGACTTGTACCAAAGCCTCCTCGTACAAACGGGGTACAACCTCAAATTTTCCTTTATAATAAGTATCGAACGCATTCTTAAAACTATTCAAATTCTCGTTCAGTAAATAATAGCACAACAAATAATCCAAAGCCTGTTTATTTTCCGGATATTCCGCCACCAAACTTGACAGTACTCCCGGATAATCGGATATGGACATTAGTATGTCATGCTCTCGCTCCCAATCTCTTTTCCTCGGCAAACGTTTCTCCATCGACAAGGTCTCCTCACCCTTCAACTGTTCCTCCTTCGACCTTGCCCATGAGTGATAAAATAACGTCGCGTCCAATAGGTTCAGGTATTTTCTAGCCTCCTCAATATCCCCTCGCCGCATATCAATCTCCACCAGCCGCTTGATCTGCCGTACGCTTCTTTGTTTAGGGCTGAACAAGATTCCTTCGATCGCCCGGTGACGGGCCATATCCATATCTCCCAATTGATAATACACCTCATTACTGAAAAACACGGGAAGTATAGAAGACCTCAAATCGATCGGTAAGAACAAGGCGTCCGCCCCTCGTTGATAATGATCCATCAAATTCTGGGGCAACTCGTTCTTCTTGGAGAAAGCGATATTCCTATAATAACTTACCAAGATATCGGGAGAATCAAATCCGGCAGACAAATCCAAGACTCGCTCCCAATCACCCCTATAGATCGCTTGGTCTACTGCCAGAACCTTTTCCCGCTTTCGGTTCGTACCCGCTATAACAAATGAAAAGAATCCAAATACGACTAAAAAGGTAATAAGCAAGCTATGCCGGTTCAGACGTATCCTACGTATACTTTTAATCTCCAAAGCGAATATCTCTAGAATCAACGCTAAAGCGGGGAAATATACGCTCAAGCCATCCACATGGGAATATTTATAGGCCTCCTCAATGCTCAATCCATAAAAATGACGCATGAACAACGGATATAAATAACTCGATAACAAAAGAGAAAGCCAGAACCACCACCGTTTCCTATTCTTGGCTCCCTCATAGAATATCACCATCAAGGAGAAGACAAATAGCCGGCTACCGACCATGCTATAAATTATGGGAAGAAGTATAAAAGCCACCAAAACGGACGTTCTCTTATTCTTAATCCGGATGTATCCCAAGAAGAGCCATAGCACGAAAATCAACGTAAGCGTAGACGCTATACTATACGACAACCGGCAAATCAATCCCCACTCTAACGCTACCGGAAACAACGCATATATGGAGACCATATTACCATTTCCGAACTTGCGTAAAACCCGCATAGAGTAATACCATAAGAGCAACAACACGCACGTCACGATTAACGGACCTATCACAGTCAAATGGAAGAACTGTATCAAGAAATTCCCCACATAACAGCTCAACCAGGCCGGCTCATCCCAGAACGAGACAAAATAATCGGTGGTATACAAAAAAATCCTCATCTGCTCTTTGAAGAACAAATGGTTTGGGTAAATCCATTGAAAGAAAGCAAAGCATACTACGAAGAATATTCCCGCTATTACCCATTGAAGCGATCGTTCATTTTTTGTCATTGACAAAATCTCTTATTTATAACCTCCCTATTTCCTCAATATAGAAAAAATCAATTTCCTCATCAATCTTTTGAATACAAAACAATGCAAACAAACAAAAAGTTTTGAATAAATACAAATAAACAAATAGAATCATGATCAAGACGTCTTGTTTTTCAAGTAGAGGAGCCAAGATATACAAAAAAAATCCCTTTATCTACCAATAAGCAAATAAAGGGACCTTTTTCAAGGACAACAATTACTATTATCCTATCGTTTTTTCTTAGCCTCTTGTTGTTTACGCAACGTCTCCTGCTGTGCTCGTTGAGCCTCTTCCAGACGTTTCATGAAACCGGATTTCTTCATCGGTTTCCGTTTGTTTGCCTCCAACTTAGCTAACAATTTATCCTCATTGATCGTATAGCGGAAGATCAATGTCTGCACGATTGTGATCAACGTAGAGATGAAATAGTAATACGTCAAACCGGAAGCATACTGGTTGAAGAACACCAAGAACATCAACGGCATCATGTACATCATGGCCTTCATGCCCGGCATCTGTTGCTGCCCGGTATTCGTCATCTCCATATTATACTTGGTATAAAAAATATTCGTGATCGTCATCAACAAACAGAACAAACTGATGTGATTTCCGAAATACGGAGTGATGATCGGAATATATTTATTCCAACTAAAGATAGCGTCGTAAGTAGACAAGTCGTGCGCCCAAAGGAAACTCTGGTGACGTAACTCGATCGCCGACGGGAAGAACATGAATAAAGCGATCAAGATCGGCATCTGCAACAACATCGGCAAACAACCACTCATCGGGCTCGCCCCCGCACGGCTATATAGCTCCATCGTCGCTTTCTGCCGTTCCATAGCCTTATCCTGTCCGGGATACTTAGCGTTGATCTCCTCCACTTGCGGACGCAATACACGCATCTTGGCGGACGACATATAAGACTTATACGTCAACGGGAAAAGGATGGTTTTCACGATGATCGTCATCAAAAGGATCAAGATACCATAATTATGGATAAACTTACCCAAGAAGTCGAACAAAGGGATCACGAAATATTGATTCACCCAACGGAAAATACCCCAACCTAGCGGAACCAACTTCTCCAGATCCAGTTGCTGCTCGGCAGAGACTCCCTTATCGAAGGACTTCAACAAGGCGAACTTATTCGGTCCGAAATAAAAGGACAGGTTCGTGGCCTCCTTACCTTGCAAGTCGAAAGGTACGGAAGTGGTCGTCTTGAATTGTTTCAATACATCCCCCTCCGGAATCGCTTTCGAGTCTAAGGTAGTAGCCTCAAAGCCCTCTTGCGAGATCAATACGGTAGAGAAGAACATATCCTTATAACCGATCCATTTCAAGCGGTTCGGGATCTGCTTGCTGTCACTCTTCGACTCGCTCAGGTGTTCCACGTCGTCCGCCATGAACTTGTAGTTCAAGGTCACGTAGCGATCCTCAAACTTACGTCCTTTTTCCTGTTGGCGGATATCCTGCTCCCACAATAAATCCAAGGCATTCGTGCTCGGTGCCAAGACACCGTTCAATCCCGTACCCAGAATCTGGTATTGCACCATATAATCATCCGGTTTCAAGGTATAGGTAAAATCCAGATGACTACCCTCGCCGGTGTTCAAACGCATGATCACGGAATTCGGGTCATTCCCTTTAACCGGGGTAAAATACAAATCGCCCGTATTCACGACACGGTTCGTAGCCGTGACCAACGTGAAATTAAAATTAGACTCTTTCTCGTCGAACAAAACGAGAGGCTCGTCATTATACGTATCATACTCCTTCAAGCGTGCGTAACAAATACGTCCGCCCTTATTGCTGATACGAAGCTCAACCAAGTCATTTTGCAGGGTCGTGTAATCTTCCGTACCCACCATAGCTTCGCCGAATACGCCGAAGCTCTGCTGCAAATGTTGCGCCCTTACCGAGTCCGGCACGTTCTCCAACGAATCCTCCACTAAAGCACTTTTGTTCTCTTGTTTCTGCAATTCCAGTTGCTGGGCATACTCAATCTTCGCGATTGAATCTTGGTAACGACGTTGCGCCTCCAACTGCTCAGGCGTTGGCCGGTTGAACCAGCTAAACGCGAATAATACGACACCGATCAGCAGAAAACCTATTAATGTGTTTTTATCCATTTATCACCAATTATTTTTTATTTTCGATAGCAGCTTTCACGAAGCTGAGGAAAAGAGGATTCGGATTCACCACGGTACTGTTGTACTCCGGATGATATTGAACGCCCACGAACCATTTCAAGGCGGGGATCTCTACCACCTCTACCAGATTTGTCTCCGGATTCTCACCCGTACACATCATACCGGCGGCCTCATATTGCTTCTTATACTCGTTGTTGAACTCGAAACGATGGCGATGACGCTCTTGGATATGCTCCTTGCCGTATGCCTCCAATACCTTGGAGCCCTCTTTCAGCGTACAGTCGTAAGCACCCAAACGCATGGAACCTCCCATATTGGTAACGTTCTTCTGCTCCTCCATCAAGTCGATCACCTTATGTGCCGTATTCGGCTCCATCTCCGTAGAGTTGGCATCCGCCAAACCTAATACGTCACGGGCAAACTCGATCACCATGCACTGCATACCCAAGCAGATGCCCAAGCAAGGGACATCATGCTCACGAGCGTATTTGATAGCGGCAAACTTGCCCTCGATACCTCTCTGCCCGAATCCGGGGGCGATCAAGATACCATCCATATCCTTCAATTGCTCGGCGGCGTTCTCGTTATTTAATTTCTCCGAATGGAACAAATGCAAATCCAGTTTATGATGATTGTAAATAGCGGCTTGCAACAAAGACTCGTCGATCGACTTATAAGCGTCTTGCAATTCCACGTATTTACCAACCAAACCGATCTTCACCGTATCCGTAGCCGTGCTCTTCAAGGCAAGGAATTCCTTCCAAGGCTTCAACTCCGGAGTCGGGCCGACTTCCATACCGACCTTACGCAAGACCACCTCGTCCATCTTCTGGCGTTGCAATACCAAAGGAACCTCGTAGATCGTCGGTACGTCGATCGACTGGATCACGGAATCCTCGGCCACGTTACAGAACAACGCCACCTTACGTAACAAGTTCGCGTTCAGCTCATGCTCCGTACGTAAAACCAACACGTCTGGCTGGATGCCTAACTCCTGCAATTGCTTCACGGAATGTTGTGTAGGCTTCGTCTTATACTCTTTCGCCGCGGCGATATAAGGCACGTAAGTAAGATGTACGCAAAGGCAGTTCTTACCCAGCTCCCATTTCAACTGGCGAACGCTCTCTATGAAAGGCAGAGACTCGATATCACCCACCGTACCACCGATCTCGGTGATCACGAAGTCAAATTTATACTTGCTACCCAATAATTTCACGTTACGCTTGATCTCATCCGTGATATGAGGTACTACCTGTACCGTCTTACCCAGATAATCCCCCTTACGCTCCTTGTTGATCACGCTTTGATAGATACGTCCGGTAGTGATATTATTCGCACGGGTAGTCTGGACATTCAAGAAACGCTCGTAATGGCCCAAGTCCAAGTCAGCCTCATGTCCATCAACGGTCACGTAACATTCCCCATGCTCATAAGGGTTCAACGTACCCGGGTCGATGTTGATGTAAGGATCAAATTTTTGGATAGTAACCTTGTAACCTCTTGCTTGAAGGAGCTTACCTAAAGAAGCGGAAATAATTCCCTTACCTAAGGAAGAGACCACGCCGCCTGTAACGAAAATGTACTTTGTATCTGCCACGATAGTAATATTTTAGTTATCTTTTTAATTGCACACCTGCATTTCGAAACCGCAAAGTTAGCGATTTTCATCGAGACATGCCAAATTTAATGTTTTTATTTCTCGCTGAATATCTCCAGAACTGACCCGTGCTTCGGCAGGACTCTTCCGATTCCCGACCCGAAGCACGGCACTAAAGACAGTACTTCTCATGGAATTACTTCGGTACTACGTAGGAAGTACTGAAGTACTTTGACCGAAGTATTCCAGTACTTCCAGCGGAGTACTGAGGCAAGTCCGTATAAGCCTCGCTAGACACACCTGCTTTGCCTCAGTGATCGTAACTTTTACCCAGATAAATATCAAATCGTATGTTGTATATCATTCTTTTTAGCTAATTTTGCGACCACTACAACTAATAGATGTAAATAAGGTATTATGATGATGAAGAGGCATGGTGTGTATGCGCTATTATTACTTTCACTAATTGGGAGCTCGGCATACAGCCAAGAGAACCAACTAGTTACCGGAACGATAGTTCAACGTCCCGCACAGCAAGTCGTATCGGATGATACGATTCCTGCGATCAATCTTGGCGAAGAGGAATTAGACAACATCGTAGACATTCGTAAACAATTCGAGAAACAAAACAAGACTTACTCGGCGCCCTTGGCCCCAAGCACGAATTTACTGCGTTTCTTGAAAAAAGACGAACTGGAGATCTCGGACGAGGCGATGTATTGGGCCCGTCTGGTACGAGACGCCTCCACGGCTTTCGATAATACGATGACCTTCCGAGACACCGTGATCGTAAACCCTTTATTCATGCCGATCGTTTTCCGGGGAGATTATCTACCCAAGAACTTGATATTCTACAACTTCGATTCATTGAAGGAGAGGACTCCCTATGATAACTTATACCGGACAGACTCCATCTTCAAAGATCTGGAGCGAAACAAACAGTTCGAGGAGATGGCTTACAAATATGTGCAGAACAATTACCCGACTTATTTCCGCTACTCCGAGAGGGATCTGCCCAATGAGGTGATCAAACCTAAATTCATCAAGAAGAATATTTATGAGGACTTGCCGATCAAGGTGGAGGCTGATGCCAATTTTGAGGACGTAGACGCTCCCGCCCGCTTTATCCCGGAGCGGAGATACTGGATATCGGCCTTCGAGAGCGCCGTCCAATTCTCCCAGAACTACGTTTCGGAGAACTGGTACAAGGGTGGAAGTAGCAACTTGAACCTGTTCACCAAGAACAATTTAAAATACGACTATAAGAAAGATAAGGTACAAGTAACGAACGAACTGGAATTCAAAGCCAGCGTATATACGGCACCGAAGGATACCTTAAGGAACTATAAGATCGGTGACGACGTATTCCGTATACACAGCAACGTCGGCTACCAAGCGTTCAACAAATGGTACTATACGTTCGACGCTGAGTTCAAGACCCAGTTCTTCACCAACTATCAAGAGAACGAGCACATCAAACAGGCCGCGTTCCTAGCCCCGTTCTCTATCAACTTCGGTCTCGGTATGAAATACGAGCTGGAAAAACAATTTACCGACAAGCATAAGAAGATTAAATTCAGCACCAACTTGGCGCCGATCTCCTATACATATATGTATACGACACAAGAGATCGATTATAGCCGTCACGGTTTCAAGAAAAACGAGGAAACCGGTGAGTTCAATAACAAGCTAAGCCAAATAGGTTCCACGATCCGTGCAGACCTCGCCTTCGATTTCAACCGTAACGTAAGCTGGCAATCCCGTCTTTATTTCTTTACCACTTATGGCGATCATACCATCGGGGAGTTCGAGAATACCTTGGTTCTGGCCATCAGCCGCTTTTTCTCCACACGTATCTATTTTCACCTTAGATACGACGATGGAGTGGAAAAAACAGAGGATAACAAGAGTTATTTCCAGCTTAATGAGTTGTTAAGTTTCGGTTTTAATTACAAATGGTAAGCTAGGATTTAAGATTTCGAATAATAAACTTTGTTAATCGTGACATAGTTTCTAAATTATACTTACTTTTGCCTTGATTTTGCAATGTCGAGATTACAAATATGAGCGAAAGTATAAATCATACAGGATTTGTAGAGAAGATTGATGGCGACACCGTCTTCGTCCGCATTACCCAACAATCCGCATGCTCGGGATGCCACGCA
>ERZ791927.2264-NODE-2264-length-12592-cov-2.953657_pt1 | contig 12592 bp, 13 predicted proteins | sample MGYA00510130_ERZ791927 | MGnify/ENA primary metagenome ERZ791927 (study PRJEB30046, sample SAMN00792055) | human gut metagenome | study: EMG produced TPA metagenomics assembly of the A metagenome-wide association study of gut microbiota in type 2...
ATCTTTCTACTTCTCACTATGCCCTATCTGGGCGCACACCGTCAAATCCAAGTCCCGGAATGTGCAGAACCTGTTCCGCAGGAAGAATGATTTCGCCTTGCTCACGGAAGTTTGGGTTCTGTTCATCATAGCGGCTGTATTTGTAAATAAGCCTGTTACGTTCGTCACGGTCAGCCTTGATTTTATCCGGCATCAGTGGATACAGTCCCATGACCTCACCACGGCCGTTGCGTATGATTTGTGCGTAGGCATTGCCGTAGATCAGCAAGTGCGCCATCAGCGTTTCACGGAACACAAACGATGTCATTTCGGGATTCGGCTGGTCGTGCAGCAAAAAATATAGCGGGTGCTTCGGCACTCGCTCTTTTCCCTTATCTGTGTATTCGTAGACGTGCAGCGGCAGCTGTGCAATCGCCTCCGACAGCACCCTTACGCAGGCGTAAACGGCGATCTGCTGCATTGCCGTGCGGTCGTTGACGCTCTTTCCGGCTGTGCTTCTGCCAAAGAAGTAGGTGTAGCTGGGACTGTCGTAGCTGTTTGTAGGCTTATCTCGGCTTTTGAAAAGTCCTTTGAAAATGCTCATGGGGATCATCTCCTTTCGTTGACTTTTTCAATAGGTTTGTGGTATAATAATTAAAAAGCACTTTAAATTAAGATCGCAAGATGGTTTTCTGTTTAGTTATTCAACGCTCTCAATTAAAGTGTTAATCCACAAGAAATAAATTAATGAGGAATTATAATGAATAGATCGGCTTTTTTAAAAACATCTATCGAAGTCTTAAAATATGATAAAAGATTTAAAGAGATTAGTGGAAGAGAAGAGTTAATTAGGCTGTTAGGAAGAGCAAAAATTAACTTTGTCCCACAATATGCATATTCATCAAATGGACGTTCAGGACAACGCTGGGAAGATATTGAATTACGTTTTCCTGTTCCACTTCTTGATAAAGCAAACGAATTTGAGAATGAACTTGAAAAAATAGTTGATTATGTATACGAAGACTCAGATGATTATGCGTTTCGTAATGTTGAAATACGTCCATTAGTTATTGAAACACCAGCAGAAATTACAGAACATGATGTTGTATTTGATGAAATTCAAGATACTGTTATTCAAGGGATACGCGACGCAAAATTTATCATTTGGGCTGCAGTTGCATGGTTTTCTAACGAAGCGATATATCAAGAGTTACTTGCAAAAAAGAAAGCAGGATTAAGTGTTAGAATCATCATGTCAGATGAAACATCGAATCAAAACATGATTCAAAAATTGAAAGCCGAACGCTTTGATGTAGTAATTATTCCAAAACGCGGTTATAATAATTGGAATCGTATGCATGAAAAGTTTTGTATAATCGATATGGACTATGTTATGCATGGCTCATACAATTGGACGCCAACTGCTAACAATAATGATGAGACATTAGCTACAGCATTAGATCATGAGTATGTTTCTAAATTCGCAATAGAGTTTATGAGATTATACAATCTCAATAACTTTGAGCAACTCCTTTAAAACTCGTTTTATAACACCAACAACTCCCTCTCATCATAAATACTCGCTCCCGAATCCCCAGCACCACACCTTACCGCACGGTCAAGAGCCATAATCAGGGCAACCGCACCGTCAATCTTCTCCGTGGATTTCTCCTTATCCGGCTTAATGTTTCCGGCAGGATCACGCTTGATGAAAATATTGTCCATCATCCAGCGGAGAACAGGATGACCGCCATGAGCAATCATCTTGTTGAGCGTCAGACGCATCAGTTCCTTGGTCGGCGGCGACATATCCTTGTAGCCCTGTCCGAACTGCACCATCGTGAAGCCCAGCCCCTCAAGGTTCTGCGACATCTGCACCGCACCCCAGCGGTCAAAGGCAATTTCACGGATGTTGAAACGCTGCCCCAGTTCTTCGATGAAATTTTCGATGAAACCGTAATGCACAACATTACCCTCGGTTGTCAGCAGATAACCCTGCCGTTCCCATACATCATAGGGCACATGGTCACGGCGGACTCGCAGCGGCAATGTATCTTCGGGCAGCCAGAAGAACGGCAGAATATAGTATTTATCGTCCTCATCAATCGGCGGAAACACAAGCACGAAAGCAGTAATATCCGTGGTTGATGAAAGGTCAAGTCCACCGTAACAGACACGCCCCTCCAGTTCCGATGCATCAAAGTGAAAGTTGCAGGCATCCCATTTTTCCATAGGCATCCAGCGGACTGCCTGCTTTACCCATTGGTTAAGGCGAAGCTGTCGGAAAGCGTTTTCTTCGCCGGGGTTCTGCCTTGCCGATTCGCAGGCAGCGACAACCTTCTCCATACCGATGGTTTCACCGAGGGAGGGGTTCGCCTGTTTCCAGACCTTCGGAGAAGTCCAGTCGGCATCATCCTCTGCACCATAAATGACCGGATAGAACGTCCGGTCAATTTTTCTGCCCTCAAGAATATCTTTCGCTTTCTGGTGCTGCTCATAGCAAATGGAGTTGGTATCTGTTCCGGCAGTCGTGATAAGGAAATACAGCGGCTGCATTCGAGCATCGCCCGATCCCTTTGTCATAACGTCAAACAGCTTTCGGTTCGGCTGGGTATGCAGCTCATCGAACACAACGCCGTGAATGTTGAATCCGTGCTTGGAATAGGCTTCTGCCGAAAGCACCTGATAGAAAGAATTGGTCGGCATATAGACGATTCTTTTTTGCGATGCAAGAATTTTCACACGCTTATTCAAGGCAGGACACATCCGCACCATATCGGCAGCAACCTCGAAAACAATGGACGCCTGCTGTCGGTCGGCAGCACAGCCGTAGACCTCTGCACGTTCCTCGCCGTCACCACAGGTAAGCAGTAAGGCTATCGTAGCAGCAAGCTCCGATTTTCCATTTTTCTTCGGGATTTCTATATATGCCGTGTTGAATTGGCGATATCCGTTGGGTTTCAGAATGCCGAACAGGTCACGGATGATACGTTCTTGCCAGTCCAGCAATTCAAATGGCTTTCCTGCCCATGTGCCTTTGGTGTGGGACAGACATTCGATGAAGTTGACAGCATAGTCGGCGGCGGCTTTGTCGTAGTGGGAGTCATCTGCCATGAATTCTGTTGGTGTGTATTTTTTCAGCTTTTTCAAATGACCGCCTCCTTTCATGAGAAAAGCTCCGCATAATTGCAGAGCCTTTCTCGATATATTTTGGATAAGAAAATGGTTGGCACAGCTTGCCCACAAACGCTCCCTATGCCGCCGTTTCCGGCAGGGCATTGTTATCGGGTCAGCCCCTCACAAGCCGCCGTGTTGGCGGCTGTCGCCCGAATGCGAGGAAGAATGCTGCTTGAGCATGAGGGTGTGCCGCCCCTGGATTTGAGGCGGCGGGCTTGTGCCGGGGATTATCTCCCCGTTCTGCACTCCCATTCGAATTCGCAGGCTGCCTCGTAGTCGGCATCAAAGGCTGCGTCGTCGTCGATGTAATCGTACTCGTAGTTGATTCCGATGACCTCCTCGAAGGTTGTGCCGTTTGCCTCGGCGTCCTCTCTTGCAAGCTCCTCGGCGTGCTTTTCAATCCAGGCTTCGAAATCCTCGTCCATGTCCTCGTTCTCGATTTCGAGTTCGTACTCGTATTCGCTGTCCGCCCAGGTGATGATTGCCTTGGAAGTGTACTCTTCCTCGTTCCAGTTTCTCTTGCTTGCCATCGCTCTTGCCTTTGCAACTCCGTAACTTACCATTTTCTTATCCTCCAAAATTCGTTGTTTTCCGTGGGTTTCTGTCCCTTTCGGTAGTTACATATTACCGCATAATGTGAATTATAGCAAGTGGCTAAATATACAGAACATAGCGGAAATATACACCTCAACCATTGTGTATATATGACACGGCCCTCAGAACGGCACACATTGCGTTCAGAGGGCTTGTATTTGGTTTACGTCAACCGCACCGTTGCACCACACTGGGCAACGTGGCGGCTCTGGTGGGCTTACGCCTCCCGACTTTGCCACTTGCTCCACAAATATCAGCACGAAAAAAATTAAAAATCTTCGTAAAATCTGGGATTTTCTATTGACAAACTCGCTTTAGTATGATATAATATAGCGTAGAGCTATAAGAGCTATTTAAGGAGTGTTTCTATGTATATTGCAGTATTTAAAAATAATGGAAAAGATTACATAAGACTAATGGAAAGTTACCGCACAAAAAATGAAGAGGGCAAAGTAGCTATCCGTAAAAGAATTATCTGTAATATTGGACCTCTTTCCAGATTTGATGATGGTCAGCCAAATTATCTTGAAAGACTGAGAGAATCTTTTCGACTTGGTAATCCACTGATTCCAAAACTTGCTGAATATACAGGAAAGAAACCGTTAATCGAAAAATACAGCATCCATTTGCAGGAAGGCGATCCGGAATGCATAGGTCATCCAAAACTGTATTCACATGTATTTCTGGATAAATTGTTTGATGAACTTGGACTTGAAGATTTCTTTCGTTCCTATAAAGGATTTTCAAAAATCCAATATGATGTACTGAATTTTACTCGTCTGCTTGTTTATGGCAGAATATTGAATCCTGATTCAAAGATAGCAACTTTGGAACAGAATAATGATTATTATACCCCGCTTTTAAAGAACTTCAACAAGTACAATGTTTATGATACACTGGATTTTATCTATGAAAACAAGGAAAAAATCATTCGTCGAATGAACACATCGCTTGTAAAAAAGTGGCATAGAAATCCTGAAATCATTTTTTATGATGTCACAAATTTCTTTTTTGAAACTTCTGATCCGGATGAAGATATTTTTGACGAAGATGGCAACATAATTGAAACAGGGATCCGAAAAATGGGTGTCAGCAAAGAGAACAGAAAACAGCCGATTGTTCAGATGGGATTATTTATGGATGATCAGGGACTTCCAATTTCAATAGAAGCATTTCCGGGTAACACTCTTGATGCAAATACTTTTAAACCTGCCATTTCCAAAAGCGTTGATGGGTTAGATTATGCAAGATTTATTATGATTGGCGACAGAGGCATGTGCAATTATCAAAATATATTTCATCTGCTCGATCAGAATCATGGATATATCATTGCAAAAAGTCTGCTCAGAAGCACCAAATCAGAACAAGAATGGGCGTATTCGGATGATGGATTTATTGAAGTTAGTAAAGATTTCAAATACAAATCGCATATCATAAAGCGAACTGTAAAGGATTCAAACGGTAAAAAAAGAACAGTTACAGAAAATGTGATTGTATACTGGAGTCGGAATTTCTATGAGCGTGATTTACATGAAAATGCAAGATTTCTGGAAACTCTTGAAAAGATCTTGAAGAATCCAAAAGGCTTCCGCATCACTGATATGCAGGCAAGATTGCTGCGTCCGTTTTTCAGAGGGGATATTCTGAATGCCGAAACAGGTGAAGTAATCGCATCTTCAAAATTAAGAGCATTACTGGATAAAGAGAAACTGGAAGAATTCAAATCACACTTTGGATTCTATCAGATTGTGACTTCTGAAATCAATATGCCACCGCTTGAAGCAATAGAAAAATACCATGGTCTTACCCGAATTGAAGATCAGTTCAGAGTTATGAAAAGTGATCTTGAAACACGACCGATTTATGTTCGTAAACGTGAGCATATTGAAGCACATCTGTTGATCTGTCTGATTTCTCTGACGATGATTCGTATGATTCAGTGTAAAATATGCAAAAGTGGGATTCAGTCAAAGTCTGACGATGCAACGCTTTGGTCTATGGGACTTCCAGCTTATCGGATTCAGAAAGCTCTGAATAAATGGAAAGTTGACCTTCTTGCAGATGATTTTTATCGTTTTACCGATCTTGATAATCCCGATTTAAAATTGATTCTTGATTCATTTGACATCAAAATTCCAACAAAGCTATTCCGAAAAATCGACCTGAAATCACAAATCAATAATATCAACATGGGAATATAATTGTGGTGCTATTTTATCAAACTCAGAATATGCCGTCTTTACGTCATATCTGACGCTTTTTCGCTGTTTGTTTCTGCTTTGTGATGCTTTTTTCAATTTTTTAAGTGGCAAACTCGGGTATTACCGTCTTTCGGAGGATATATCAAGCGGCTAAAACTACAGAATATAGGGGCAAAATCGCTCTGAATGATTGTGTAATATACACCCTTGATTTACTTGCAATCGTATGGTAAAATACACTACAATGGGAATAGGATCTCGATTATTTTTTCGCCCCATGGGCTATAGAAAAATCATCCACACCCTCGATCAGCGACAGCGTCCGACCATTGCTCCAGAACATGTGAATGTTGCCGCCGTCGTCCACATACTGCACTTCGCCAATCGTACCCGGCGGCACGGGATAGGGGTCATTCATGCGATGCAGAATGATTTTCGTGCCTGCCGGATACTTTGTACGGAGGGCTTCAAGCTGTTCTTTATTCGGTAACATCGGCTGTTCCCCCATTTCTGAATGCCGAACTTCCGGTCAGATTCCGGAGCAGTACTTTTCTCACGTTCTTGAACTCCGTCCCGATGAACCCCAGTCGCAGGAGGAAACAGCGGAATGCGTATTTCTCGTTGTCGCTGGTGTCGGGCTTGTTGTTGATACGCTTCTGGTTCTTCGCCATGTCGATGAGTGCTGTAAGAAAGCGGCTGTAGGCGTCAGCGTCCTCAGGCTGTTCCAGTGTGAACCAAGGGAACTGTACCGCCGTTTCCGTCACCGTGTATTCCAACGAATCCGTAAGCAGAGCGTGCATGATGAGCGTACCCTTGTTCTCCAGAATCCTGTCGAGGTTGGTGAGGGTCTGCTCATCCAGCTTTTCTTTCGGGATGGAGATGGTAAGACGGTTGTCGGCTTTCTCCGTAGTGTCTGTTTCGGCAATGAACCCACGCTTGCGAAGCTCCTGCAGCAGTCCGCTGATGTCCGTGCCGTCCTCGCAGTGCAGTGTGCCTTCCTTGTCCACCGTCATTGTTCCGATTGTGTAGGCACAGGTCGGCATGAACTGGTACACTGCATTCTCACCCGTGATCTCGCTGATTGCCTGCACCAGCTTTTTGCGTTCCGTGCCAGTGCAGTTGAATTTGATTTCCATAAAATATCCAGCCTCCTAAAATCCAGTGTCGGCATACCCACTCGCCTCGTACAGCAGCCTGCCTCGGCTCGGGGCATCCTTGTTTTTCGCCGTCCTTGCCGGCGTTGTGTTACATATTACCGTCTATTTCACAGAAATGCAAGTGTGAGATATGCAGAATTATGTGCGGTTATTTTGTGCATAATAGGCGATTCCCGCCAGAACGAACCATGCCGTCGGGAGCGAGAGCCCATTTCCCCACATACGGTACTCGGCACTATCCGAATGCGGATTCTTTAGCCATTTCAGAATCTGCTTATCCGTTTTCGGCTTCTTATCGGGAGAAACAGCGAGCCTGTGTGTTTCAAAAACATCACGCCAGAACGCCATATCATCCTCGGTCGGGTTCTCAATTCCTATGTCCTCACACCACCATGTCGGCATACCTTGGAGCAATGCACATTCCTGTGGGGTGAGCCTGCGAACCGTGTAGCCCACATCATTGATGAGGGGCGGGTCTTTATAATCGGTGGCAACAAGTGTATCTGCACAATCTTCCGATGCTCTGGTAAAGAACGAATTCTTGCTTGATGAATATACAGGGGTTGCCACGGCTGATGGTCCCTGTGCATTGAGCGTTGAAGATACTCCGTTTTCGGAAATCCCCATATTCCGTGCAAAGTTCTGCCCACAGTTGTACGATTCTCTGTCGATGGCATAAACAACGGCGTGTTTGTCGCAGGTATTAAGGGTAAAGGAAACATCCTCATTAACTCCGTCACCCTGTGGACCATTCTTGTCGGCTCGTCCGATCATAGAGCCTTGCAGAGCATAGCTTTCCACGATTGCCATACCACCTTGATTGCAGGCAGGTGAACCGCCGCCGCAATCAAGTGTTCTTGAAGTATCAGCTTCATATACACCGCTGTGAGGATTGTCAGATTTCATAGCATTGGATTCAAATGCACTGATGCCATAGGCTTTCGGGGCGAACAGCGTCTGGTCGTTATTGCAGGAAAGTGTAGCGGATTTATCCTCCTGCCATATCGCACCCTTACCGCCACCTTCACAACCACTTCTAATTTTTAGCGTAACAGGCGCGTTCACCACAAACGGCTGATTATTGCCGCCCGAACCATAAGTTGCAGAAACTGTCGGAGCAACAGCAAGGGGACCTCTGTATCTCGTGTCCTGACTGTGATTCTCGTAACATGAGAGTGCCGCCGGCACAACACCTGCACGGAGAGTCGGTGATTTTTCTTCCTCATAGCCGATGCCACGAGCCTTTGCCGAATGCTCCGTGCAGAATCCTGCCGACAACACACAGGGCGGATGATGTGCTTCTGCACGAAGTGTGCAGGTCATGTCCTCGGTCACATCCATGCGGTTGCCGCCCTGGTCGTTCAGACAGAGTTCGCCTGCTTTTCTAATGCAATCCGCAGCACCTCCGGCAGCTCTTTGCCACGCACGGAAGCCCTCCGCAGAATACCCTGACACGCCCTCGGACTCAAAGAGTATTTTTCCGGCACATTCGCCTGTAAAATCTGCGACAAGGTAGATGCGTTTTCTTCGTTGGGGAACTCCCCAGTATTGCGCGTCAAACAATCGGTAGGCGACAGAATAATGACCTGCCATGATTTCTCCTGCGTTGTGCCACTTCGCAGGTTTAGGAACAGCAACGGACTCATCCGCAATTTTGCAGATTTCTTCAAGGACGCAGCGAAAGTCCTCGCCGCCTCCGGAGGAGAATGCCCCTGGGACATTTTCCCACACGATGTATTTCGGGTATTCGCCATTGGTCTTACACCTCATTTCCTTGATGATTCTGATTGCTTCAAAAAACAGTCCCGAACGCTCCGCCTGAATGCCTGCACGCTTGCCAGCAACAGACAGGTCAGTGCAGGGACTTCCGAATGTGATAATATCCACGGGCGGTAAATCCGCACCGTTCAGCTTGGAAATATCGCCGTAGTGCTTCATAAACGGCAGTCGTTTTTGGGTGACAGCTATCGGGAACGGCTCAATTTCTGATGCCCATACGGGTGTGATTCCTGATAGAATACCTGCCATGGGGAATGTTCCGCTGCCGTCAAACAGACTGCCGAGGGTCAGTGTCTTATTCATCGGGCATTTCCACCTCTTTCACCAGATCAGCATACGGGATTCTCTCACCATCACGAATCACAAATACACCATCCGCATTGCCTGTATCCTCCACATAGCGGCGGAGAATGACAGATGCATACTTTTCATCCAGTTCCATCATGTAGCAGATGCGGTTCATCTGTTCACACGCCATGAGCGTCGAGCCGCTGCCGCCAAAGGTATCAATTACCACAGTATTTTCCTGCGTAGAGTTGCCGATAGGATAAGCCAGCAGGTCAAGAGGCTTACTGGTCGGATGATTTGCATTGCGTTTCGGCTTGTCGAAGTGCCAGATGGTCGTCTGCTTGCGGTCGGAATACCACTTGTGCTTGCCGTTCTGCATAAAGCCGTACAGCACCGGCTCGTGCTGCCACTGATAATCGGAGCGTCCCAGCACAAGACTGTCCTTCACCCAGATGCAGCAGCCTGCAAGGTGGAATCCCGCATCGATGAATGCTCTGCGGAAGTTCAGTCCTTCCGTATCGGCATGGAACACATACGCCGCACCGCCCTTTTCGAGGTGGTCTGCCATACACTTGAAAGCGGAGAGCAGGAAGTTGTAGAACTCCTCGTTTTTCATGCTGTCGTTCTGAATGCTCAGCCCGCTGGCACTCTTGAAAGATACACCGTAGGGCGGATCGGTCAGGATCAGATTTGCTTTCGTATTGCCCATAAGTGTATTCACATCTTCGGGGCTGGTCGCATCACCGCACATCAGGCGATGCCTGCCGACCGTCCAGATATCGCCACGCTGTACAAATGCCGCCTTTTCCAGTGCAGCAGTCAGGTCAAAGTCATCATCCTTGACATCATCACTGTTGTTTGTATCAAAAAGGTCAGCGAGTTCCTTTTCATCAAAGCCTGTCAGCCCGAGGTCAAAGCCGAGATTCTGAAGCTCCTCCATTTCAACAGCGAGCATTTCTTCATCCCATCCAGCATCCAACGCCATACGGTTGTCGGCGAGGATGTAGGCTTTCTTCTGCGTCTCTGTCAGATGCTCCACAAATACACACGGCACTTCGGAGTAGCCCTCTTCCTTTGCAGCGGCAATTCTGCCATGCCCAGCGATGATGTTAAACTCCTTGTCGATGATGACAGGATTGATAAACCCGAACTCACGGAGAGAGGAACGCAGCTTTGTAATCTGCTCCTTGCTGTGGGTTCGGGCGTTATTTACATATGGGATCAGCTTTGTAATATCGACAAGCTGAAAATCCGTTGTTGTTTTCATCGGTGCTGCCTCCTCTGCTGAATTCTCTGCAAGCCTTTTCTTGCCGCCATGACATTACCTTTGACAGCCTGTCCCTTGATAGTGCGATACTGCTGCTTTGTGAGCATCGGTCTGCTGGCTTTCAGTTCACGCCAGAAAGTTACATCTGTGTTTGATTTCATAAAAACATCCTTTCCGTTACTTGCCCCTTGAACGGAGCAGCATTTCCATCATATCGTTTTCGGGACTTCCTCCGGTCACATCAACCGAGCAGTTCTCCTTGACAATCTGCTGAATGGTAGCCCACAGCAGATTTGACTGTTTCATGTAGCTCTGGCTCATGTGAACAAAGGGCGACTGGCAGGGCTGACCTGTGGTGCTGTGTTTGCCGAGGAATCCCAGTCGTGAGATTGCTTCTTCACATTGTACCCATCGGGCAACACTCATAGCGTACTGCTCTATCAGCGTCGGATTAACCAGCTTTTCACAGCCGAGCTTTGTCAGCCAGCGGCAGACCTTGTTGTAGATTTCATCCGCACCGAGTGGCTTGCCATCACGCTGTAATCCGGAGAGATATTCGCCGGGTTTCGGCATATCCACACCCTCAATATTTTCGGGAATATCCAGCTTTGTCAGCGGACGCTTACCGGGATTTCCGGCATCCAGTTTTTCTTTCAGTGCTTTTGGCTTACGTCCCGCACCGGGTCTTGCACCGCCACGGTTCGTACCGTCCTTCGCCATGTTTGAAAACCTCCTCTCGTTTGAAAAAATGTTTGAAAAAAGGGTATAAAAAATCCCGACAATGCGTCGGGCTTAAATGCAGTATTTTCCGAGGATAACAGCAGATGCAGCTATCCTGCAAATTTCAGGGGGTCAATAGGGGTTAGAAAATGCGAAAAATGCGTATGAGAGGGGGCGCCGGTCTCCTCATATTTTTTTCATAGAGATATTCATACCCCCACCCCCATATCAGTATCCATATACAGGATTACTGTCCTCATTTCCGGTTTTCTTGTCATGACACCGCTTACATAACGCCTGCCAGTTGGATTCACTCCACATCAGAATACTATCACCTCGATGGGGAACGATATGGTCAACAACTGTAGCCGTTACAAACCGTCCGTCCGCTTTGCACTTCACGCACAGTGGATTCTTCCGAAGATACGCTTTGCTTACCCTCTGCCACTTACTGCCGTAGCCACGCTTTGCAGCGGAGGGACGTTCGGGATGGAGGGACTTGTGCTGGTCACAGTAGCGGTTGTCAGTTAGGTTCGGACAGCCGGGATGACTGCACGGTCGTTTGGATTTACGGGGCATGGTTCACCTCCATGTGGGCATAAGAAAAGCCAGCACATAAACTGTACTGGCTCTTCGCCTTTTTTATTATCTCTATCATACCACATAATTTTGTGACATTCAATAGAAATTCTGTGACATTTTGTGACATTCAGTGACAACTTTCAGGAAACGTCAGTTTTTCAAGTCCACTATTGCGATAACGATAAACAGTTCTGGTAGTATACCCCATGTCCTCGGCAATCTTTTCAATGGATTCATAGAACAAATAATGCTGTTCAAGAATCCTTCGCTCTGCTTCATCCTCCAGTTGACCGATGATATTATCAGCCTCAATCCTCAAAACAATAAGACGGGCTGTATCATCTTCAATTTCCTGCAGATAATCAATAACCTTTGCTATAGCTCCACCCATAGCATCGCCAGTATTATGCGGTTTTGCATCACCAATATTTTCGTAGCTGATACCACTTGCATAAAGACTCTCCTTGATTTTACGTGCCTTTTCCTGTTTCCTGCGAATCTGTATATCAAGTTCGTGAATCTGACCTAAGTATTCATGTGCCGTCATACTGAACCTCCAATTTCTTTTTCTGCCTGCCATAAAATGTACCTTCATCCATCATTAGCCCAAGCGTCTCGCAGGCAAGCAGAGCAACCTCGGTAACATCATGGGATTTTTCAATTCTGGAAATATTTTCACCCGCCTTACGGATACTTTCCTGAAACTGAGCATATACAGCAATGCATCGTTCGTGTTCAGAAACATCTTCGCTGTATTTTTGGAAAAGAATCTGCTTCCTGCGAGAAGCCTCCTCCTTGGAAAGCCCCTCAAACTTGAAAGCATAGTAAATTTTCCGCAACTCAGAAAA
>ERZ791927.2275-NODE-2275-length-12556-cov-2.269578_pt1 | contig 12556 bp, 10 predicted proteins | sample MGYA00510130_ERZ791927 | MGnify/ENA primary metagenome ERZ791927 (study PRJEB30046, sample SAMN00792055) | human gut metagenome | study: EMG produced TPA metagenomics assembly of the A metagenome-wide association study of gut microbiota in type 2...
CATGTCGATCTTGGCGCGCAGCACATGCTCGCCGTCGGCGAATTCTCCGGCGCGCATGCGGCGGAACAGGTCCAGGTTCTCTTCCACGCTGCGGTTGCGGCAGGGGCTCTCCTTGCCGGGACGGGTCAGGGTGCCGCGGTACTCGCGGATCTCGTCGGCGCTCAGATCGTCCACATAGGCCTTGCCCTTGAGGATGAGCTGCTCGGCGTATTCGTAGAGCTTGTCGAAATAGTTGGACGCGTAGAATTCGCGGTCGTCCCATTCACCGCCCAGCCACTTCACGTCCTCGCGGATGGAATCCACGTATTCGGTGTCTTCCTTGACGGGGTTGGTGTCGTCGAAGCGCAGGTTGCACATGCCGCCGAACTCGCGCGCCACGCCGAAGTTCAGGCAGATGGACTTGGCATGGCCCAGATGCAGGTAGCCGTTGGGTTCCGGAGGAAAGCGCGTGTGCACCTGACCCCCGAAACGACCCGACGCGTTGTCGTCCATGATGCGGGCGCGGATGAAGTCCACACCGGCTTTGGGATTGTCGTTGCTTTCCGCGGCAGCGGCCACGGTCTCGGCCTTGTTTTCGCTCATGGCGTTGTTCCTCCGTAAGATATTGAACGCAGCAGGATACGCCAAGCCGGTACGGGGGTCAACGCCGCCCGCCGGGCCTTCCCGGCAAAGACGAAGATTTTTTTGTGCCTTTTCCGGATTTTCCCTTGACAAGTAGGCCCTTCCCGACTAATGTACAGCCTCACGCGGGAATGACGATGTCTTCCCTGAGCGGAGAGGTGTCCGAGTCGGCCGAAGGAGCTCGCCTGCTAAGCGAGTATACGGGCTTAAACCTGTATCGAGGGTTCAAATCCCTCCCTCTCCGCCATCTAAAGCGCACAGAGCGGTTCATTCTAGGAATGGACCGCTTTTTTTATTATCTATCCCTTCAAAGAGGCTGTCGTGCAAGGTAGCGAGTTTATCGACATGATGAAAAAGGTTCTAGGGGTAACTACCAATAAAGAACTGGCTTCTTTTTTGGGAATCACCGCAGAGCATATCAGCAGGCTGTATAAACAAGAATCTCTGTCCGAGAAATATGTTGATAGGCGTCTCATCCATGCACACAAAGAAATACAGAGGAGAGCACGAAAACAGGCTTTTCAAACAGCCATCAGTCCACTCGTGGAGTTTTACCCTATCGACCTGACACTCAGCAGAAGGGCAGCCAACTGGGAACTCTTCGATGCGAACAGTAGCACATATGCCGCCGGTCTCAGAGACTCACTGGAAGAACACCACGGGATTTACGTCTTCTTCGACAGCAGAGGAAAATCTATCTATGTTGGGAAAGCCAAAAGACAAAGTCTCTGGATGGAGATGAATTCTGCCCTCAATAGGAAAAGAAAAAATTTGCAACGTATGATGCTCGTTAGCCACCCTACACGGAACCAACAATTCATACCATCTTGCGATAAGCCGAGACAGATCGTTGAGTGCAATGTATTCCTTTCTGATATCGCGACCTACTTCAGTGCCTATAGCGTTGCCGATGAGTTTATCGATATTGCAGAATCCCTGCTGATACGCTGTTTTCCCAATAACTTGCTCAATAAAAAAATGGAGCAAGCTGTATTTAGCAACGACTAACTTCCCAGCCGGCAGAATTTCCCCAAGCCATCCCAATCCATCGGGATGGCTTTCTTTTTTGGTGATCCGGCTACCCTTGAAAAATTTCCCCCACAGTGTCCACATTCTGGAACACCGTCATGGCAACCTTGAAGAATCGGGCGTCTGCCCGGCAGCCCTCGGCAAGACGCCAACGCTACACCGCAAACAGCAGGACGATACGCCATGAGCGACAGACACGGACAACAAGGAGCGCTTCCCGCGCCGCAAGGACGAGGAAGGACGGATGCTCTGCCGCATGTGCGGCCAGCGCACCCTGGACAACCGCCACACCTTCTGCGGGCCCCGCTGCCTGCGGGACTTCTTCATGCTCACGGACTGGTCGCGTGTACGCCAGGTTGTCTATGTGCGCGACGGCGGCATCTGCATGAAATGCGGCGCCTTGGTCAGTAAAAAGAACTTCCATGTGGACCATATCGTCCCCATCGCGGCCGGGGGCGACGAATGGGATCTGTCCAACCTGGAGCTTTCCTGTCCGCAGTGCAACCTGCAAAAAGGGACACGGGAAGAAAAAGAATACGTCGTCCTCAAACGCTGACCGGCCTCCCCCGCCTGTCCGGCCGGCCCTGTGAGCAGTCCCCCTCCTTGCAGTCTTCCCCGCAATGATTACTCTGTGTCTCACACGCCGGTCAGGAGCTTCCCGGCAGCCGTCCCAGGGGGGAGGAGACGCGCTGCGTCCCGGACATGCCGCGTGCAAGGGGGCCATCGTGAAAACTTCGGATGTCGTCAAACGGTATAGCTGTCTTTCCGTTTCACTGTTCTTCAACGCCTTGGGCATCGCCCTGATCACCCAGGCCCACCTGGGCACCACCCCCATCACGACCCTGCCCTATACGCTGGCCGCCATCTTTGGCCTGACCCTGGGCACCACGACCTTTGCCTGCAACCTGCTCTTCCTGCTGCTCCAGCGCATCCTGCTCCAACGCAGGCTGGGCATCGCGGAGCTCTTGCAGATCCCGGCGGTGCTCATCTTCAGTGTGTTCATCGACTTCTGGATGCACCTCACCGGCGCGCTGGTCACGGACGTCTATGTCTGGCAGATCGTCATGTGCATCGTGGGCAGCGCCGTACTGGGCGCGGGCATCAGTCTTGAGATCATGAGCAATGCCACGGTCATCCCCGGCGAAGGCCTGGTCATCGTCATCGCGGCACGCTCCCGCAAGAACTTCGGCAACATCAAGGTTCTGTTCGACTGCTCGCTGGTCCTGGCCTCCTGCCTGCTCGCGCTGGCGGTCCTGGGCACCATCGTGGGCCTGCGCGAAGGCACCGTGCTCTCGGCCGTCCTAGTGGGCATGTTCGCCCGTCTGTCCTCGCCCTGGACACGCAAGCTGAAGCCCCTGCTCTGGTCCCCGGAACAGCGCCGGCTCCTGCGCCAAATCAAGGCCGAGATGCCGCCCCGGCAAAAGTAAGCCTCTTGCCTGCAGACATTCCTGACCTCTCTCGCCCCACCTCCGGACATGGCCCCGCCTCGCGCCATGTCTTTCCTTCAGGCATGCCCTTTTTTCCGGCTGTTGCAGGATCATGTCCCTCTGCCCCCTCTGTACGACGCAAACCTCCCCCTTGGGAGAAGCTGGGGGCGGGCAGGAGCTCCAGCACGAAACAGCCATACTCCTTCTATATAATTTAACCGGTTATGGATGGTGCAGACTGTTTTCCACGACAAAACATATTATTTTAGTATGTTTAAAAAACGCTTCGATTGCCTGCCTGCATCCATTTTTCAAATAGTCTTTTTTAAAAATAAAAGAAAACAATAATAGTTATTTATATAAATCTTCTATAAGATACTATTTTAACTTGTTTTTATCAAAAAAATATTCTGGCATGACAATTGCTATATTTATCACAAACTGCTTTGGGAGGAAATCATGAAGCGCATTCTGCAGTACACGGTCCTTGGTATCCTTATCCTCTGCACAATAACTCTTTTACAGCCTCGCGATTCTTTTGCAAAGGAGGTTGAAGTACGCTTTTCCGCATACTATCCTGAGCATTATCCCGTCTTCAAGTTTGGATGGAAGACATGGGAAGAAATGGTCACCAAAGAAAGCAATGGGGAATTCACATTCCGCAATTTCCTGAACGGTGTCCTCCACCCTGCCAACCAGGGCTTCCGTGCCGTTGCTTCCGGTGTTTGTGACCTGACGACCGGCTATCCCAGCTATGCTGCCAAGTCCTTCCACCTTTCCAAGGTCAATGACCTGCCTTTCCTCTTCCCCAACACCTACGTCGGCCCCCTGGTCATGGAAACGCTCTATCCCAAGTATTTCAAGAAGGAATACGAAAAGATGGGTGTCTACCTGGGGGCCTGGGTAAACGTCTCGCAGTATCACCTGATCTCCAAGAAGCCCGTCCGCTGCATGGCAGACCTCAAGGGCATGAAGATCCGCTCCGTCGGCGGCCTTTGCTCCGACTTTCTGGAGGCCCTGGGCGCCGTGCCCGTCATGATGCAGTCCGCCGAATCCTACACCGGCCTCCAGAGCGGCGTCATTGACGGCGTGCTGTACGCTGACGGTTCGGCTGCTGCCTACAAGCTGTACGAGATCGCCAAGTACTCCACCCGCCTCGGCATCATGAACATGGGCGTTCCCTATTGCATGAACAAGGCCTTCTTCAAGGGCCTGACGCCCGAACAGCAGAAGTTCTTCTACCTCAAGATGCGCCAGGCCTCCCAGATCGCTTCCCAGTCCTATGACATCGATGACAAGATCGCGGCCAAGACCATGAAGGAAAACGGCGTCGAGTTCATCGAGATCTCCCCTGAGGAGAAGGCAAAGATGCGCAAGGCCGTCCAGCCCGTTTACGACCAGTTCATCGCCGACTGCGAAGCCGAAGGCTACCCGGCAAAGGCCATGTTTGAAGAGCTGACGAAGCTGACCGAACAGTACAAGGACCTTACCCCCGAACAGGCCCTGGAGCTGGTGACGAAGAATCCCGTCAAGGGCATCATTACCGGCTTCTGATTCCCCATCGTGCCCGGGGATGCCCCCCCGGCCACGTCCTGCCCCTGAACAAGCAGGCCATGACATCAACCCATGCAGGGACATTATGGAAAAAGATCACAGCGCATACCGGCAAACGGATTCCTTCCTGGGGAGGTTATCCCAAACCGTACATTCCATCACCGCCCAGATCTGCCTGGCGGTCATGACGTGTACCATCACCCTCGAAGTTATCGGCCGCTACTTCTTCAACTCCGGTTTCACATGGTCCCAGGAGCTCTGCGGGCTGGCATTCTTCCTGCTGGTCTTCCTGTGTCAGAGCAATACCTGGCAGGAAGACAGACATATCCGCATGGATATCTTCTATAACAACTTCTCGCCTTTGTTCAGAAGGATATCAAACTTTTTGACCATTCTTTGCGGATCCATATTCTATACCGCCATCGCTTTTGAAGGCATCAGCGGTCTTGAATACCAGTTCCATATCAACGAAGGTACCATGGAACTCGAATGGCCCCTCTGGCCCTTCACCTCTCTGATGATTTTAAGTTGCCTGCTGACCCTTGCCCTTCTTGCCCGTTTCACCCTGAAGAAGCTTTTTGGAAAGCAGTCGTAGGAGAATCATATGGTCTCAATCGGATTCTACGGTCTTGCATGCATGATTTTCCTGCTGGTCATGGGGGTCCCGGTCACCTTTGCCCTTGGTGCCGTCGCCGCTGTGGGTCTGACGCTGGTGGCAGGGCTGGACAGCATGCTGCAACAGACCATCATGGTGGCCATGCAGACAGGTACGGACTTCATCCTGCTGTGCATCCCGCTCTTCGTGTTCATGGGCAAGATGGTTTTCCATACCGGTATCGCACGCGACCTTTTCACCTGCATCGAGCGCTGGCTCGGACGTTTGCAGGGCGGCCTGCTCATCTCCTCCGTCGTCACCTGCGCCTGCTTCGGCGCCATCACGGGCTCCTCGTCCGCCTCGGTGGCGACCATGGCCGGGATCCTGCGCCCGGAGCTGAAGCGCTACAAGTATGACGACAAGCTCAGTACCGGCGCCATCACCTCGGCCGGCACCCTGGCCATCCTCATCCCCCCCAGTGCAGGCTTCATCTTCTACGGCGTCCTGACCGATACATCCGTGGGCCGTCTGTTCCTGGCCGGCATCATCCCCGGCCTCATCTCCACCGCGCTCTACTGCATCTATTGCTGGCTGAGCTGCAAGATCAATCCCAGTCTCGGCCCCATCGGCCAGTCGTACAGCTGGAAGGAACGCATCGTCTCCCTCAAGGGGACCTGGGGCCTGCTGGTGCTGTTCGGCATCGTCATCGGCGGCATCTACGGCGGCTTCTGTACCCCCACGGAAGCCTCGGGGATCGGTGTGGTCGGTGTGCTCATCATCTCTGCAGTGCAGAAGAAGCTCACATGGGCCAATACCAAGAAGGCCATGATCGAGACCGCCTATGTGGCCGCCATGATCTACGGCATCATCCTGACCGGCTATCTGATGGCCCGATTCCTGGCCATCACCGGTGCGTCGCAGGCCCTGGTCGACTGGGTGGCTGCCCTCAACCTCAGCCCCTACACCTTCCTGCTGACCGTCGGCATCATCTACCTGATCCTCGGTACCATGCTCGACATGTTCGGGCTCCTGATCCTGACCATTCCGTTCCTGTTCCCCCTGGTCCGTCACTTCGGTATCGACCCTGTCTGGTTCGGCGTCTTTGCCGTGATCATGTCCGAGGTGGGCCTCCTGTCACCTCCTGTCGGGGTCAATGTGTTCGTCATGCACGACGCCGCACCCGATGTACCTATGAAGACGATCTTCCAGGGGGTACTGCCCTTCATGTGTATCAATATCGGTCTGGTCTTGCTGCTTACGGTCTTTCCCATGCTGGCACTCTGGATACCCAATAATGCATTTTAATGCCTGATTCTTACCGCCTGATAGAGTATGTACAAAACTAAAAATTGTGCATACTCTATTTTTATATCCAATCAACACAATAATATATATTATCCTATCGGCTTTTCAGGAGGCGATCATGCCGCTCTCGTCCCCATTCAAGTTTGCCGTGCTTTCATACTTCCATAACTTTGAAAGCAGGATGAAGGAATTCAACAATAGTCTTGAATATACGATCGACTACTTTATCATAGACTATTCGGAACAAGACCTTGGGACGGCAAAACTTTTGCGCGAAGGGTATGATGTCATCCTCATCTACAGCACATTTTTTCATTCTGTAAAAAACATAGGCTATTTTGCCATACAGATACAAAAAACAGACATGGACATCATCCAGGCCGTTCTCGAAGCCAGAGAAAAGACACGGGAAATAGGCCTGACCATCCATGCGAACGAAAACATCAACATAGAGCTTCTTGAAAAGCTGTGTGATGTCTCCCTCATCCCCATCCGGTATAACAACATCATCGATCTTGAAAAAAACCTGAACACCGTTATGGCTTCCGGCTGTCGCGCCATCGTTGGCGGCGGCTTTTCCTCGGAAGTCGTTCAGAACAAGCAGGATATCTCCTACTTTCCGGTAGAACCCACAAGCTACAGTTTTCGGATCGCCCTCAACAGGGCCAAGATCATCGCCCAGATGAAAAGGGAGGAACAGCTGCATCACGAGCAGCTGTTATCCATCCTGAAGCTCTACAATGAAGGCGTCGTCTTCATTGATGAAAATGAAAACTGCATCTACAGCAACATCACTGCGGCCAAGCTCCTTTCCCCTACAAAGATCCCGCTAAAGCAGAATGACTTTTCATTTTACTTCGACCAGCTTTTCCTTACAGAGACCCTCAATACAGGGATATCCATCGTCGACAAGATCGTCACCATCAACAAGCGGCAGCTGATCATCAACGTCATCCCGTTTTCCATCGATTCACGGCGGCATGGCGCTGTCGCCTTCATACGGGACCTGGCCTCGCTGTATGACTTTGCAGGACGCATCCGGGCGTCACAAAAGCAGCACGGCTTCGTCGCGCACACCCAGGTAAATGATATCCTTGGAAAAAGCAGCGTCATGAAGACCCTTCGCGAGCGCATCAATACGTACGCCCCGCATGATGCCTCCATCCTGATCCACGGCGAGACCGGGACAGGCAAGGACCTGGTAGCCCAGGCCATCCATAATGCCAGCCCCCGCAGGAACGCTCCTTTTCTGGCCATCAACTGTGCGGCCATACCGGAGACCCTGCTCGAAAGCGAATTGTTCGGATATGAAGAAGGCGCTTTTACCGGGGCCAAGCGCAGCGGCAAGGCCGGCGTTTTTGAGATGGCACACGGGGGGACCCTGTTCCTGGATGAAGTGGGGGACCTGGGCTACAGCACCCAGCTGCGCCTGTTACGCGTCCTGGAAACACGCGAGGTCATCCGCGTGGGCGGAAGCCACATCATCCCTGTCGACATACGCATCATCAGCGCATCGCACAAATCCCTTCCGGAAATGGTCCAAAAAGGCAATTTTCGCGCGGACCTCTTTTACCGTCTGGCCTGCCTGCGCCTGCAAGTTCCTCCCCTGCGGCATCGGCTGGAGGATATCCCTGACCTGCTCACGCCCCTTCTGCACCAATACGGAAAAACGGCCGCCATCATCAGCCCGGCCATTTTCGAAAAACTTTCCGCCCATACCTGGCCCGGCAATGTCAGAGAGCTGCGCTCCGTTTTTGAAAGCTACATCATCCTGCTTGGCCAGCAGGAAACGGCGGACCCCGCCCTGTTCTGCAGCATCCTTGACGAATGGGCCTGCGAAAAAAAGCAGGATCCGGTCCGGCCGGTACCCGTTGCACCGCCCCTGACCGGATCCCTCAAGGACAGGATAGAGACATTACGCCGCCAGATCGTCCAGGATACCATCATCCGCTGTTCCTGGAACAAGCAGCAGGCTGCCCGCGAACTGGGCATCAGCTACAATACCCTCTGGCGCATCCTGAGCGAGATAGAATGATCACAAGTGCTGCACCGCAGCCTCGATGCCCGCAGCCTCCAGGCAGGCCACCGCGACTTCTGTCCTGGGCGGCCTGCTCTCATCCACGTCCAGCGTCCGTCCCAGGGCCTCGTACTTTGAGCGTCCGTAGACATGCATGGGCATGAACTCCACCCGGCGCAGCCCGTTGCCGCGCATGAAGCCGGCAAGCTGTTCCAGATTTTCATCCGTGTCATTGAATGACGGGATCAGCGGCACGCGTATGGTCACGTCCTTTCCTGCCTGTGCCATGTTCCTGATGTTGGACAGGATGATCTCGTTCCCCCTGCCTGTGCCCCGTTGGTGCATCGTGCTGTCCATATGCTTGATATCCATATAGAGCTCATCGATATAGGGCAGGATCTTCTGATAGTTCTCCCATGAGGAGAAACCGCAGGTCTCGATGCAGGTATTCAGACCGATGTCTTCATGCAGGGTCCTCAACAGTTCAAAAAGAAAGGGGAACTGTGCCATGGGCTCTCCGCCGCTGCACGTCACCCCACCGCCGCTCTGCATGAAGATGCGCCAGTGCTGGTGGACCTCGTCGCACACCTCACTGACGGACATCTTCCTCCCGGAAAGGATCTGCGCTCCATAGCGGCAGGCGGCCGTACACTGGCCGCAGGCTTTGCATCCTTGCGCGCGTTTCACCCTTCCGTCCTCGACATGCAGCAACCCCTCCGGACAGGCAGCCAGACAGGCGCCGCACTGCTTGCACTGGCTCCTGTAGTAAAGGACCTCCGGGAACATGTGCTGCGACTCGGGGTTGCTGCACCAGAAACAGGAGAGCGGACACCCCTTGAAAAACACCGTGGAACGTACCCCCGGGCCATCGTGCAGACTGAAATGCTGGATATCGAATATGGTTGCTGTCAGGCTCATGACCGGCTCCTGCTAGCCGAGATGCAAAAAACAAGGGAGTACCGGACCGTGCCCGATACTCCCTTTATGCTGTCTGGCTTTAGTTGTGATTTATCACGATCCCCTTGTCGGGATCCACATCGATGCTGATCTCGCCAAGGCGTTCGTTCAAATGCCTGTCGATCACCACCGGGATACCGTCCACATCCATGCGGAGATCATCGTCCTCATGGAATTCGTCATCAATCGACACCCCGAGGATCAGACGGGAGCAGCAACCGCCCCCCACAGTCGTCTGGCCCACACGGATAAAGCTGTCTTCGGCATCTTCCAGGAATTCGGCCAGGCACGTTCTGGCTTCGGCAGATATCTTCATATTCTCTCCATGGCAGCTCGCGGCTGCCTGTCTTACATGGTTAGTTCGCTGCGGGCGATGATCTCGTCCTGCACACCTTCATGCAGCCGCGTGAAATAGGCGCTGAACCCGGCCACGCGGACCGTAAGGCCCTTGTAATCTTCCGGCTTGGCCTTTGCCTGCCGCAGGGTATCCGTACTGACGATATTGAACTGGATGTGGGATCCCCCCATGTCCATATAGCTCTTGATGAGGGCCAGCAGCTTGCGGGCCCCGCTGATCCCCTGCAGCGAAGAGGGGTGGAACTTCATATTGAAGTGGTTCGACCCGTAACGGACGGTATCCAGGGCCTTGGCTGCGGAAGCGATCAGGGCAAGGGGACCGTTCTTGTCCGTACCGGGCATGGCGGACACACTGGCGTCGGTCAAAGGCTTGCCCTTGCAGCGTCCCATGGGCAGGGCCCCCGTGAGCATGCCGAAGTAATTGTGGATCGACAGCGAATAGGCCTCACAGTTGGAAAGGTGCTTGCCGTAGAAGCTGGAACCGTTGGCATGGAACTGGCGGTAGGCATCATCATAGACCCGGCGCACGATGGCATTCATTTCCGGATCGTTGTTGCCATGCTTGGGAGCCGCAAGACACATCTCCCGCAGATCCTCGAAGCCTTCGAAGTTGGCCTTCAGGGCTTCCAACATCTGGGCCATGCTGACCTTCTTTTCATCAAAAACAAGGTACTTCAGGGCAGCGAGCGAGTTCGCAGCATCCACCCCGGCAGTGCTGATGGTGTAGTACAGGTAGTAGTCCGCCCCGCCCTGGCATTCGTGCATGCCGCGCTGCAGGCAGCCATGGTACATGGCCGATCTGAACGACGTGGGCACCGTATCGCCAAGGCTCTTATTCGAGATGGAACCATACGCGCGGATCTTCTTGAACATGTGGCCCACCTGGGTGCTGTAGGCGGTAAAAAGATCCTCGAAGGTGGCAAAAGAGCACGGATCGCCCGTATGGGCACCTACCTGCTTCCCGGTCATGGGATCGAGGCCGTCATACAGGGCCAGCTCCATGCACTTGGCGAGGTTGTAGGTGGCATTCTCGCGGATGAAGCAGGTCTTGCCCGCCACACCGGTGCCCACGCAGCTCATGTTGATGCAGTTGCGGGCATCCTCGATGGTGATACCGACATTGGCATGCCGGGCCAGCAGGCGCTGGATGATGACATTGGTATTCATCCACTGGGGCTGACCAAGGCCAGTCCGGTCGAGATCGACGCACTTCAGCAGGAAGTCTTCCTTGAGACCGTCGTGGTACAGGACCGTGATGGTGGGCTGGATGTTGCGCAGGGCGATCTGGGCATCGAGCAGCAGATAGTCGAGCTCGGTCGTGGCATCGTTCCCATTGGCGTCAAGGCCACCGACATTGATGGTGTGGCCGGTATGGCCGGAAACGAGCTGGGAATAGGCTATGCCCTGATAGTAACCGAATTCGAGGATCTTGCAGAACAGGCACTTGATCCAGGGGAGCGCGTCTTCCTTGCCCAGGCCCTTTTCCTTGTCGCGCTGGTAGTAGACATCCAGGTACTGGCCGAGACGCCCCGGAGAGGAGCCGCAGCCCGCCTGTTCGATCTGCACGCCAAGGTGCAGGAACCACCAGGACTGCACGGCTTCGCGGAAGGAGCGGGGCGGATTGGCCGGCACCTGGCGGCAGGTCTCGGCGATCTCGAGCAGCTCGGCCTTGCGCTCGGCGTCTTCACATTCGGCCGCCATCTTTTCCGCCAGCTCAGCATAACGACCGGCAAGGCTGACCAGGGCACGCATGGAAATGATGGCGGCACGATAAAAGTCGATCTTGGAACTGTTTTCCGCCGTGACAGGCAGGGCCGCCAGGCGTTCTTCCGTCTCGGCGATGATGTCGTTCAGGCCACGGCGCACGAAGGTCTCGTAGTCCACATTGCCCGCGCCCACGGTGTACAGGGTGCCCTCCGTGAACAGGCCGGCCTTGATGTCGTCCGTAGGATCATAGCCGTTGATCTCGCGGGAAAGCTGGTGGGCCCTGGCCGTCGCACTGCGGTGCTTGAAGTATTTGCCGGCCTCGCGCATCAGCTTTTTGCCCTCGGCGCTGATATCCACCTTGCCCAGGTGGCTCATCATCGCCTGGTTCATTTCCTTCATGATCCAGTCCGCATCCCATTCAGGGTACACATAGACGCCGGCAGGCTGTCCCGTGACAGTACCCACGATCGGATTGTCATCAAGGTAGAGGGTCTTGTTCAGCAGGACCTTCTCAAAAAGGTGAGCACGCAGCAGGATGACGGGTTCACTGCCGTACTCTTCATAAGCCTCAAGCAAAAACTTGAGGCGCTCTGTATCGACTTTCTGGGGAGCATTAAGAAGAAATTCCTTTATGCGTGCAACAGCCGCTTCACAGCGTCTGCGGCGGTCCTCATTACTGAGAACAAATGTATCCCTTTCCATGACCATAATGAGTGCTCCTTTTGGTACGAACCGTACGGTTCCGAACTGCAGGACTTAAAGCAAGATCCATACCACTCGGAGCATCAATAGTAACATACTGAAAATTATACATTTATATCTTGACTGTTTTCACAGGCAAAACAGTAACTTTTTATTTTTGAAGTAGACCTCTTGAATATGGGATAGTGGATTTCTTCTGGTGGAGGAGTTTTCCCCGGCCGTACCGTGCGGCGGGACAGCAGGACATCACTCCACAGGCAAACGCACCGTCACCGCGAACCAGGA
>ERZ791927.2278-NODE-2278-length-12537-cov-9.404502_pt1 | contig 12537 bp, 10 predicted proteins | sample MGYA00510130_ERZ791927 | MGnify/ENA primary metagenome ERZ791927 (study PRJEB30046, sample SAMN00792055) | human gut metagenome | study: EMG produced TPA metagenomics assembly of the A metagenome-wide association study of gut microbiota in type 2...
ATGACTCCAATTGTAAGTATTATCATGGGTAGCACGTCCGACCTTCCTGTTATGGAGAAGGCTGCGCAACTGCTGAATGATATGCATGTACCGTTCGAAATGAACGCGCTTTCTGCTCACCGCACGCCTGAAGCTGTGGAAGAGTTTGCAAAGAATGCCCGCAACCGTGGCATTAAAGTTATTATCGCCGCTGCCGGAATGGCTGCCGCCCTTCCCGGTGTAATTGCAGCCAACACTACACTACCGGTGATCGGAGTACCCGTAAAAGGTTCCGTGCTCGATGGTGTAGACGCACTTTATTCTATCATCCAGATGCCTCCGGGCATTCCTGTGGCAACGGTTGCTATAAACGGAGCGATGAATGCCGCTATCCTTGCCATTCAGATGTTGGCATTGAGTGACGAGAAATTGGCAGAAGCTTTTGCTGCTTACAAAGAAGGACTGAAAAAGAAAATCGTAAAAGCAAACGAAGAACTGAAAGAAGTTAAGTTTGAATATAAAACAAACTAATGTGATTTACGATTTGACAATTTACGATTGACGATTGAAATATCTTCGTAAATCGTATGTTGTCTTTGCGCATTGTCTTTGCATATTGCGCAGAAAGTGTTTTCAGTCATCAAATCATAAATCGTAAATCATAAATCATAAATCAAAATGGTTGATCTATTCAATTATTTTCGAAGAGAAACCACAGAAGTAAATATTGGGGCTGTGCCGTTGGGCGGCCCCAATTCTATTCGTGTCCAGTCGATGACCAATACGTCTACACAGGACACGCAGGCTTGTGTGGAACAGGCGAAACGTATTGTTGATGCAGGTGGCGAGTATGTCCGCCTCACAACGCAGGGTATCAAGGAAGCGGAGAATCTGATGAATATCAATATCGGACTACGCAGTCAGGGATATATGGTTCCATTGGTTGCCGATGTGCATTTCAATCCGAAAGTGGCGGATGTAGCTGCTCAATATGCGGAAAAGGTGCGCATCAATCCGGGAAACTATGTAGATGCTGCACGTACTTTTAAGAAACTGGAATATACAGACGAGGAGTATGCGCAGGAAATACAGAAAATCCATGACCGGTTTGTCCCGTTCCTGAATATCTGTAAGGAGAATCACACTGCGATCCGGATCGGTGTGAATCATGGCTCTTTGTCCGATCGCATCATGTCACGCTATGGTGATACTCCCGAAGGAATGGTGGAATCCTGTATGGAATTCCTTCGTATCTGTGTAGCGGAGAACTTCACAGATGTGGTGATTTCCATCAAAGCCTCCAATACCGTGGTAATGGTGAAAACCGTTCGTCTGTTGGTGGACGTCATGGAAAAAGAGGGGATGGCTTTCCCATTACACCTCGGAGTGACAGAAGCCGGAGACGGAGAGGACGGGCGTATCAAGTCGGCTCTCGGCATCGGAGCATTGTTGAGCGACGGGTTGGGCGATACCATCCGCGTATCTTTGAGTGAAGCACCCGAAGCTGAAATTCCGGTAGCCCGTAAATTGGTGGATTATGTTCTGTTGAGGCAGGAGCATCCTTATATTCCGGGATTGGAGGCGCCTGAATTCAACTATCTGTCTCCTGAACGCCGGAAGACAAAAGCGGTCCGTAATATCGGAGGCGAACATGTGCCCGTAGTCATTGCCGACCGCATGGACGGAAAGACAGAAGTAAATCCGCAATTCACTCCGGACTATATTTATGCCGGAAGAGCCTTGCCCGAACAACGGGAAGAAGGCGTGGAATATATTCTTGATGCGGACGTATGGCAAGGAGAGGCCGGAACCTGGCCTGCTTTCAATCATGCGCAATTACCGTTGATGGGTGAATGTGATGCAGCGCTTAAATTCCTGTTTATACCCTATATGGCCCAAACAGATGAAGTGATAGCCTGTTTGAAGTACCACCCGGAAGTGGTAATCATCTCTCAAAGCAACCATCCGAACCGTTTGGGTGAGCACCGTGCACTGGTGCATCAGCTAATGACGGAAGGTTTGCAGAATCCGGTTGTCTTCTTCCAGCATTATGCGGAAGATGATGCGGAGAATTTGCAGATAAAATCTGCAGCCGATATGGGAGCCTTGATCTTTGACGGTCTTTGCGATGGTATCTTCCTGTTCAATCAGGGCAGTTTGAGCCATGCCGTTGTCGACGCCACTGCTTTCGGAATCTTGCAGGCCGGACGTACCCGTACCTCTAAGACAGAATACATATCCTGTCCCGGTTGCGGCCGTACGCTTTACGACTTGGAAAAAACAATTGCCCGTATCAAGGCAGCCACTTCACATTTGAAAGGCTTGAAGATCGGCATTATGGGCTGTATCGTGAATGGTCCCGGTGAGATGGCGGATGCTGACTACGGTTATGTAGGAGCAGGACGAGGCAAAATCAGTCTTTATAAAGGCAAGGTGTGTGTAGAAAAGAATATTCCTGAAGAAGAGGCGGTAGAACGACTCCTGGAGTTTATCCGGACAGATCGGGAAGAAAACCAACAATGATAATTGGGCACGGAATACAGGTGATGGGGACTGATCTCATAGAAAACCTGTCATCCGTGCCTAACTATGTACTACATATCTTCCAATGACAAACACATTGTTTCAATAGTATAACGAGGCAATAGCTTTTTCTTCAAATGTTCAACTTTCTGTTCCAGCAACTCTGGCTTAAAGTTTTTACGTTGGCGTTTTACTTCAGCAACTACTGCTTTGTTTTTTTCAAGACCGAGTGCAACAATATCTATTTCGTTTTGGTTCCCTTTGTTTTCCCACCATGACCCGATGGCACGGAATTGATAACTTTCTGCGAATTTCTGTTTGAAGTAAAGTTCTAATATCTTTCCGCTGTAGGTTGGATAATCAGCTTTTATGATATTACGCAGCCCTACAAAGTTTTTAATTTCTATCAATGAACGGTTACGATCGAAGTAATTGAACCAAAACCTAATAAAATTATCACATATTTCATATCGGACAGTTGTTGAGCTCTCTTTAGCTAAAATGGGACGTTGGCGTATGATAATATTATAATCGTCTATCAGACGTTTCAGGTAGCCACCTGCGCTTTTTTCTCCTAGTGCTGCCTCAATTTCTGCTTGTGTATTTCTGCCTCCGGCAATTGCACTTAAAATAGAAAAGTAGGTTCCGTAATTTTTTCCAAATTCTTCTATCAACAAATTTTTTCCTTCTTCGGTAAAGGGAGAATTATCGCGAGCCATAAAATGGATCATGCTTTCCACGTGAAGCATATGGTTGTCGCAAAAAAGTTCCACGTATTTAGGCACCCCGCCAGTAAAAGTATAAAGTGCTAAAAGATCATCATTCGAATGTGTCGGGGCATATTCATGCATGATTTCTTTTAGAACAGAGAGACTGAAGGCTGACAGCTTGATTATGTTATCAGCTCTTCCGAAGAGCGGCTCTTTGTTGTCTTGGAAAATTTTTTGCATAAGAGAATAGATGGAACCACTGACAATCAAATTCATGTGTGAGGACTTCCGATATTGGTCCCAAATATTTTGCATATCGCTGAATATGGATTCATTAATAGTATAGAATTCCTGAAATTCATCAATAACCAGGTTGAAAGTCCGTTGTGTCGAAAGCTGCATTAGGTATTGGAATAAGTTTCGGAAACTTCGGATTTCTGTCGGAACAAAGATTTGTAGGGCTTGTGCGATAAGTGGGATGAATTCTTCGCACAAGGTTGCTTCATTTTTGCGCCCTATAAATAAGTAGACAGTGGGAGTCTGTTCAACGGCTTTCATAATGAGGCTTGTCTTCCCAATTCTACGGCGACCGGTAACGACTGTCATTCTTGAACTTTCCTCAAATGCCAATTGCTGAATTCGTTTTAGCTCTTTTAGTTCTTCTTCTCTATTATAAAACCTCATAGTCAGTGAATTATATTAGTAACTGTGGTTACTGTAACCACGGTTACAAAGATATTTATTCTTAGGGGAACGGCAAACTTTTTCTTTCTTTTTATAAATTCTTTACCCTTCCCAATTAAAAATTTTATGATCGTTTCTATTGATTTGTACCAATTTTATTGTCAAACTGTCAGGGTGATATTCAAGTATATGAATATCAATACTATATCACCTGACAATAGATGCTGATAATAGGCTGACAATAAAATATATCTACTTTTACTGTCAGCCTTATTTTTATCTCTTATGATCCTTTTATGACTTGATAAATAATAGCTTTAGAAGCATGTTCTGAAGTAACGTCGCATTTTAGTAACAGCCTCCCAAAGTGATATCTACCTATATAGTTCCATTAACGTGCCTATGTAGTTGCCCTAGAGTGCCAGTATAGTTCTACTAAAGTACCGCTATCTTTACTTTGTCACGGCCGTGGTGACTTCTTCCCACAGCCGTGACGAGTTCCTACCACGGCTGTGGAAAGATCTCGTCACAGCCGTGGAGAGTTAACAATACTGATGCTTTAATGGAACAATACCTACTTGTTAAGTGAAAGATACCGGCTATATAACATTCATTTAATAGGGGGATTCATTTTAAAAAGCTGCTTTCTATGTGGATGGTATGGTTACTGCAGGCGATGATGTCCTTCAGGTGCTTATAAAATGGAACAGGCTGACAATAAAAGTTCTGATTTTTTATTGTCAGCCTATTGTCATGGCTTATTGTCAGCATGTAAACCGGTGATAATCATTATACTATCGGGAAAAAACTTTGGTTGACAATAAGAATCATCAAATTTATATGTAATCTTCTTCTGTCCTGTCAAAGTTCGTCCTGTAAAGGATAAGTAGCAGTTGACAACTAAAGAAAATAGTAGCTACAGTTGGAAAGAAAAAGAAGTCTTGCTTAATATATTAAGTATGTTTTTGCTATATTTGTGCAATATAAAGAGCATATTTTATGGAAAAACGAATAATAAAGGCAATTATAGCCGAGCGTCAGCAAGAAATTAGTAAGATTCAGCTGGTTGAAAGACCGATATCATTACTTGGGATGAAGAAAGGACAATTTCAGGGAATGAGTTGGATATAGAAGTCGTGCCGGTTTGGAAATGGCTGTTGCGATATTGCTGACATTGAAAGGTGCTAAAACCGATTTTGCAACTTTGTTGCATAAATCATTTGCTACCTTTGCATCAACTAAATGATGAATGTTATGGGACATTGTAGTTGTGGCGCTCACTCATGCGCAGCAGAAAAAAAGGTTGATGCAAAGGTTTCGGTATTCCATGAATATGGGAAAGTGATATTCTCTCTCCTGCTGCTGGCAGGTGGAATAATCATGAATGCTCTTGATTTAGCATTCTTCCGTGAAGGATATGTTTCTTTGATATGGTATATCGTAGCCTATCTTCCGGTAGGAATTCCGGTGATGAAAGAAGCCTGGGAAAGCATCAGGGGAAAAGACTATTTCAGTGAGTTCACCCTAATGGTTATTGCTACTTTGGGAGCTTTCTATATTGGCGAATATCCGGAAGGCGTAGCCGTGATGCTATTTTATACAGTAGGAGAACTGTTTCAGGGTAAAGCGGTAGATAAAGCCAAACGTAATATCGGAGCCTTATTAGACGTAAGACCCGAAAAAGCACTGGTACTTAGAGAGGGTAATCTTGTTACTGAAAGTCCTAAAAAGATAAAAGTCGGTGAAATCATAGAAATAAAGGCAGGTGAGCGAGTGCCATTGGATGGAATCATGCAGAATGAAGTTGCCGCCTTTAATACAGCTGCATTAACGGGCGAAAGCGTGCCTCGTAATATTCGGAAAGGGGAGGAAGTGCTTGCCGGAATGATTGTAACCGACAAGGTAATCCGACTTGAAGTGACGAGACCTTTTGACAAGAGCGCACTCGCCCGAATATTGGAACTTGTTCAGAATGCCGCCGAACGCAAAGCCCCGGCAGAATTGTTTATTCGCAAGTTTGCCCGTGTTTACACACCGATTGTTATCATACTGGCCGTATTAATTGTATTATCTCCATTTGTCTATTCACTTATCAATCCTGCATTTGTATTCACATTTAATGATTGGTTATACAGAGCTTTGGTCTTTTTGGTGATTTCATGTCCATGCGCATTGGTGGTTAGTATTCCATTAGGCTATTTTGGTGGTATCGGAGCGGCATCCCGATTGGGTATTTTATTCAAAGGCGGTAATTATCTGGATGCTATCACCAAAATCAATACGGTGGTATTCGATAAAACAGGAACCCTGACAAAAGGAACCTTTGATGTGCAGGCTTGTAAAAGTGCAGGCGATATTTCGGAAGAAGAATTAGTGAAACTGATTGCTTCGGTAGAAAGTGATAGCACACATCCGATTGCCAAGGCTGTTGTAAACTACGCAAAAGAACAAAACATAGAACGCGTAACCGTTACCGATACGAAAGAATATGCCGGCTTCGGATTGGAAGCAACGGTAGGCGGAATACCGGTTCTGGTTGGTAATTGCCGGTTACTGTCCAAGTTTGATATATCCTTTCCGCAAGAATTGTTGAAGATAACAGATACCATTGTAGTCTGTGCTGTTGGAAACCGTTATGCCGGTTATCTGTTGTTGGCTGATGCCTTGAAAGAAGATGTAAAGGTAGCTATTGACCGCTTAAAAGCTTTAAATATTGAAAACATACAGATATTATCCGGTGATAAACAGAGTATTGTTACTAACTTTGCGGAGAAGCTCGGCATATCGAAAGCCTATGGCGACTTGCTGCCGGAAGGGAAAGTGAAACACCTGGAAGAATTGCGTCAGGATGAGGCAAACCGGATTGCATTTGTCGGCGATGGAATGAATGACGCACCGGTGCTTGCTTTGAGTCATGTCGGTATTGCTATGGGAGGATTGGGCAGTGATGCAGCCATTGAAACAGCCGATGTCGTGATACAGACAGATCAGCCGTCGAAAGTAGCCGAAGCTATCAAAGTAGGAAAGTTGACACGAAGAATCATTTGGCAGAATGTATCACTGGCATTTGGAGTGAAATTGCTTGTATTGATTTTGGGAGCCGGTGGAATCGCTACTCTTTGGGAAGCTGTCTTCGCAGACGTAGGCGTTGCGTTGCTTGCTATTATGAACGCCGTCAGAATACAGAAAATGATAAAATAGGAGAAAGATGGAAGAAGATATTTATTTGGATAAGCTGGTCAGAAGAGACATTAAGCCAACTGCAATAAGGCTCTTGGTGATAAAAGAGATGATGCAGGCAGAGCGTGCAGTGTCATTGCTTGACCTCGAAACATTGCTCGACACAGTTGATAAATCGACCATATCCCGTACCATCGCTCTCTTCTTGTCTCATCACCTCATACATAGCATAGACGATGGAAGCGGCTCGTTGAAGTATGCCGTTTGCGACAACTCTTGCAATTGTGTGGTACAGGATTTACATTCGCATTTTTATTGTGAGAAATGTCATCGTACATTCTGCCTGGAAGGTACCCATATCCCGGTGATTGATTTGCCTGAAGGATTTACTTTGCATAGCATTAATTATGTCCTTAAAGGGATTTGTCAGGAATGTTCTTCCGTGGGAATGACATTGGCAATGAAATAAAAAAGGCCGAAACCCGGAACGATAAAAAGATCGTCAGGTTTCGGCCTTCTGCTTTCGCTAATATTGTTTGATTAGTCAATATTGGGATTCAAAGCATGCCAGTCCTTGATGGCTGGGATGATTCCCATTTCAATCACTTCGTCACGAAGTTTACATAAGTGTTCGTAGCTCTTTTCTAATTCTTCCTGTTCGGCAGGAGTTCCGGCTATTTCTTTATAAGTAACGCCGTCTTTAGTAATTGAAGTTTCCATCGCCATCATGATATGGTCGAATTTGCCATTGGAAACATACGTTCCGGCAGGCCAGCGGAATGGCTGTCCGCCCATAGCAGCAGCAATCATTTCGATAGACAGATAAGCCGGGCTTTGGAAAGAAGAACGGCCGCGCAGGTCGATGATATGTTTTCCACCCTGGATGACACGTACTTTCAGTGCTTCCCATTCCGTCAACGGAAGGCGGGTAGTACCGATGAAATCGGTCAGGGGTTCTCCTTTTATTTTGGTGGTAGATGCAAATACAGCCATTTGTTCTCCATGACCGCCATACGTACGGCAATTCTGAATGTCGGAAGCGGGGATATGGAAGTATTTCACCAGTTCGTTTTGCAGGCGGGTGCTATCCAACGCAGCCAATGTAGAAACTTGTGAAGGTTTCAAACCTGAATACAACAAAGTAATCAAGCCGGTGATGTCTGCAGGATTAAAGATGACAACGATATGTTTTACGTTCGAGCAATATTGACGAACGTCTTTTCCGAATTGAGCGGCAATCTCTGCATTTCCTTTCAACAGATCTTCGCGGGTCATACCTGCCTTACGGGCTGCTCCACCGGAAGAAACAATATAAGAAGCTCCGGTCAGCGCTTCCTTGATATCGGAAGTATAGGTAAGGTTGACACCTTCAAAACCGCAATGATACAGTTCTTCAGCTACTCCTTCCAAAGCTGGTGCGAATGGATCATAGAGACAAATATTCGGAGTGAGTTTCATCATCATGGCTGTTTGTGCCATGTTGGAGCCGATCATTCCGGCAGCTCCCACAATCGTAAGTTTCTCGTTGGTTAGAAATTCCATAATTTTATATGTTTAAAAAGGTGAATAATTTACTCTTTCTTTTTGTCGCTACAAAGTTAACATATTAGAACGCAGATTGTTCATTGCAAATAGTTTTTCTCGATAACGAAAAGTTATAGCTGACTGATTGAGGGATCTATTCAAAATAGATTATCTTTGCTGCTTATATAATATAATAGATAAGAATATGAGCATCGAATTAGGAAAGTTCAACCAGCTTGAAGTCGTGAAGGAAGTCGATTTCGGCATATATCTCGATGGTGGGGAAGAAGGTGAGATTTTGTTGCCTACCCGCTATGTGCCCGAGGATTGTAAGATAGGAGATTTTTTGAATGTGTTTCTTTACCTGGATATGGATGAGAGGCTGATTGCTACGACACTGACCCCGTTAGTGCAGGTCGGACAGTTTGCTTGTCTGGAAGTCTCCTGGGTAAATCAATACGGAGCTTTCCTGAACTGGGGATTGATGAAAGACCTGTTTGTGCCGTTCCGTGAGCAGAAGATGAAAATGCAGGTTGGACGGAAATACGTGGTTCATGCACATGTGGATGAAGAGAGTTACCGTATTGTGGCTTCAGCAAAAGTGGAACGTTATCTGTCGAAAGAAAAGCCGGAATATGCTCCGGGAACAGAGGTGAATATTCTTATCTGGCAGAAGACGGACTTAGGTTTTAAGGCAATTATAGATGATATGTATAGCGGTTTATTGTATGAAAATGAAATATTCTGTCCGTTGGAGACAGGGATGGAAATGAAAGCTTTTGTGAAACAGGTGCGTGAAGATGGTAAGGTAGATTTGATTCTTCAGAAACCCGGTTTTGAAAAGATTGACGATTTTTCGAAAACGCTGTTAGACTATATCAAAGAGCACGGGGGACGAATCAACTTAAATGATAAAAGTCCAGCGGAAGATATCTACAACACGTTTGGTGTCAGCAAGAAAACCTTTAAGAAAGGAGTGGGCGACTTGTATAAGAAACGTCTGATTACCTTGCACGAGGATGGCATTGTTTTGGTGGATTCCTAAACAGAATAGGGATTTCCCTACATACGAATAGAGAGAATCATTGGGGTGGGGAGTTTCCTCACCCTATTTTTGTGGTATCAGATTAAAGATATAAATAATAAAAACGAGATAAGTTATGCGTAAGATTATAATAAGTTTCTGCATCCTGTTCGCTGCCCTTTCCTTACAAGCGCAGTCTGTTAACGGAATCCGTATCGACGGCGGGAATACTCCGATACTTGTTTACTTGGGAGGAAACCAAATCAGTTTGCCTACTACTACCTGCTTTATAGCCAATTTGAATCCCGGACATTATACTGTTGAAGTATATGCCACCCGCTTTACCCGTCCGGGAGAGCGAGTATGGAAAGGAGAAAAATTGTATAAAGACTATGTTTATTTCGATGGTAGGGGAGTGAAAGAGATATGGGTAGACGGACGTGATAACGTGCATCCGGAAAGACCCGACCGCCCCGGACAGGGGGGACATCGTCCGGGACAAGGAGAACACCGCCCGGGATATGGTTACAACAGGGTCATGAACGATCAGCTCTTTCAAACGTTTTATAATGAGATGAAGAAGGAGCCTTTTAAAGATGATCGTATAAAGTTGCTTAATGCTGCATTGGCCGGTTCTGATTTTACATCTGCCCAATGTCTCCAACTGACCAAACTTTATACATTTGACGATGACCGGATGGAAATTATGAAGATAATGTATCCCCGCATTGTAGATAAAGAAGCTTTCTTTACAGTGATTAATACCCTGACATTTACTTCCAGCAAGGACAAGATGAATGATTTTATGATAGGGTATGGTCGGCGTTGATACTATTAACTGTACGGTTATAGAGATATGTTACGCATGTTTATTGAGGAATATTATCGGAATAATAAATGATAGGAGATTGAATTATGAAACGAATACTGTTTTTACTCTTTGCGGTCGGTCTGACTGCCAATATGACCGTAATGGCTGGAATGAGCACCAGCAAGGTACGTAAGGAGACACGTTTTCTTACCGATAAGATGGCGTATGAATTGAGTTTGAGTACACAGCAATATAATGATGCGTATGAGATTAATTACGACTTTATTTATTCTGTCCGTAATATAATGGATTACGTAGCACGTGGTTATGAATGGGCATTGGATGATTATTATGAAGCTTTGGATATCCGTAACGACGATCTTCGCTGGGTATTGAGTGATGCGCAGTATCGCCGGTTTCTCGGTGCCGAGTATTTCTATCGGCCGATTTATGTAACCGGAGGGAAATGGAGTTTCAGGGTGTACATCAATTACCCGAACCGTAGCTTGTTCTATTTTGGTGTGCCTTATCATTACCGTACTTATTGTGGAGCGCATTATCGTCCGCACTTTCACCATACAAGCTACTATCGGGGAAGATATACTAATTTCAACCATTACTCTGCACCGCACCGAGTGAGAGATCAGAGAGTATATCACTCTTATCGTCGTTCGGACTTCGGTTCTGTCCGGTTCCGTCCGAATACTTCCACTCGTCCGCATAATGCACCGACACGTCCGGGTAATTCTTCCCGTCCGGGTTCATTGGCAACACGTCCCGGAACGTCTCGTCCAAGCACATCTACTCGTCCTGATACGTCTCGTCCCGGAACGACAACGCGACCTGGTACGTCTACTCGCCCTCGTCCGGAATCAGGAGATAGACCTTCAACTTCTGTCAGACCGTCTACACCGTCCGGAAATGGGAGGCCGAATAAAGAGGTTGTTCCTGATAGAAACGGGAATACAAACAGAGTAGAAGGAGATCGTAATTCCGGTCGCCGTCCGGAAACAAGTTCCGGTTCTTCAAGCTCTAATCGCAGACCGACAAGCGGAAGTTCGACAAGTAGCGGTTCCAACCGTGAAAGTGGAAAGACAAGTCGCAGCTCAAGGGAAAGTTCAAGTAGGCGAAACGATAGTAGTGGTTCCTATAATAGAAATAACAGTTCTGATAGAAACAATAGTTCTTCCAGTCGTGGTAGCTCCGGTCGTGGCAGTTCTAGTTCCAATCGTGGCAGTTCTAGCTCCAGTCGTAGTTCTTCCAGTCGCAGTAGTGAAAATACTACCAGCCGTAGCAGTAGTACTACCTCTAGCCGTAGTAGCGGTAGTTCGAGTTCTACTCGAAGCAGCGGTAGCTCTACCCGGAGCAATGTTTCCAGCGGACAAACAGAAAGACGCTCTTCTTCCGGAAGTACGAGAAGTAATAGCACTCAAAGCTCTTCCCGTTCTTCTGAAAGAAACAGCAGTTCAAGAAGATAACCTATTCCTTTATTATTTATATCAATCTCATTGCTCCTCAGCGGTAGGAGAACTAGACTCCGGTTTTTCACCGGCTAGACTATTCCGGGCGTCGCCCGTAACTTGGATATCGGGGCGGATACTATCCGCCTCGATTTCACTTATTACTCCTTGCTGTGCAAGACGTTTTGCAATCAGCTTGTAGTAACCTTCCATATTCTCCTTTAATTGTCCGCCTTCTGCAAAAGAACTGCGGAAATGCTTGGGTTTCGGGATAATGGAAGCCAGGAAAATACTTTCTTCCGTGGTCAGTTGCGAAGGGCGTTTCTTGAAATAATAAGTAGACGCTTCCTGAATACCATAAACGAGCGGTCCCCATTCTACAATATTCAGATATACTTCGTACATACGTTCTTTGGAAGTTAGTCTTTCATTCTCTATCAGCCACACAATCAATGCTTCTTCCAGTTTACGCGCAAAGTTCTTGTTACGGTTCAGGAATACATTCTTTACCAGTTGCATGGTGATCGTACTTCCTCCGCGTGCAAAGCGTTTCACTTGCAGGTCGTAAATCAGTGCTTCCCGTAAGGCATCGGGCAGAAAACCGCGATGATAAAAGAATGCTCCATCTTCGCTTTGCATGAC
>ERZ791927.2290-NODE-2290-length-12495-cov-3.593087_pt1 | contig 12495 bp, 10 predicted proteins | sample MGYA00510130_ERZ791927 | MGnify/ENA primary metagenome ERZ791927 (study PRJEB30046, sample SAMN00792055) | human gut metagenome | study: EMG produced TPA metagenomics assembly of the A metagenome-wide association study of gut microbiota in type 2...
CGCCCCTGTCTCGGAATAAATTTAAAACAGCTTCTTAAAGTTTAGCGTATGCGGTCGAGGCTTCGAACCAAACGCTCGTCTTTATTAATGGCCTTATAGGCTAAAATGTCGAGAATGAGGGCGACGAAAGGCATTACGATATAAGCTGTCCACGATATGTTTGAAGCCGAAAGATCTTTGCGGAATGTATAACCGCTCAAAAAGATGACGATATAGAAAGTCACCAGAAAGAATGCGTCGATCATGCAGATACGCGCTTGTGTCGGTCTGTTCTTATATAGGAAAATCGTGATAAACGATAATACGGCTATTACGGTTCCTAATACGAATACTCCCCATGTGGGGGTAAATACAGAAGTTTGTGCGATAGCTGCGGCACTATCCTGTACAGGAGTTGTCATAGCTTCTACGGTAGAGATACCTTGTGCCGTGAAACTGTAAATGCCATCGGTCGTATCGAATTGAGCTATCGGAAGAAATAAAAATACAGCCATTAAAGCCGTCGTCAGTAATAAATAGATCGATTGTATTCGTTGTATCATAATATAAGTTTTCTTTAATGGTGAAATAGGTACGTAAATAAACGGAGCGGATTGCAGCTTATTTGTGCGCTCCGTTTTGCAAAGATAGAAAATTGTCGGTAAACACCCAAATGTGGATTTGAGAAATAGCTGTGGAAAGGAGGGTAGGGTGAATGGGAAAAATTAAATAACCTTTTTCCGGCACACTATTTGTAAATTAAGTTTGTTATATAAGGGAAAGCTATTAAATTTACTTCGATTTTATATTTATAAAGATGATTACGACAGAGATAACGAAATTGCAGTACGATATATACGGCTTGCTTGCCGAGAGACGATTGAAAGACGCTTTCGGTAAACTTGCTTTATTGGTAAACGAGTTGCAAGATTGGGTAAGCCGGGACAAGTTGAACGAGATGGAGACGTCGTACAGATATATGATACAATATATGTTGGACGGTGTCGAGGATCCCGAACGGAAGAGTATTTACGATCATTTGGTTTTGTCTGCTTATGTGTTGACCGATCGGGTTTCGGATCGATTGGCCGGGCAGGTTTCTCCTTCTCAATACTATGGGTGGAAGAGATATGCGTCGGCCAGCCGAACGGGTATTTCCTTATCGTCTCAATTCGATGTGTGCGATAATGAAATCAACGATCTTTCTTTGGCTTTGTTGCTTGGCGAACAAGAGCAAGATTTTTCTAAAATTCAATCATTGAAACACCGTATCGAGGATACGGCGGGAAATCTTTTTATGGATATATGGACCAATTATCCGGCGGCAGAGGAAGATTACCGGTCGTTAAGAGAGGCTCTTTTCACCGATCGTTTTCCCGATACTTTCGTTTCGCTTCTTCTTTCGGCTGTGTTGTTGAACTTATTGCACCGGTTCGACGAGCAAAAGTTGCTCATTCTGTTGGACGGTTATCGCCATTCTTCGCCCGAGATACAGATGCGTTCGCTTTGTTGTGCCCTCATCGTCATGTATATTTATCGGGAGAGATTGCCTCTTTTGAAGAGTTTGCGGAATCGCCTCGATGCATTGTGTGAAGAACCGAGATTCAAGACCGATGTTCGTAATATTTTCTTGCAGTTCATCAAAAGTCAAGAGACTGAAAAAATTACCAGAAAAATGAATGAAGAGCTGCTTCCCGAAATGATGAAACTGGGGCCATCGCTTTATAAGAAAATACGTCAAGAAGACTTGATGAACGATATCAATGCGCTGGAAGAAAATCCGGAGTGGCAGGAGATGCTCGACAAATCGGGAATTACCGATAAGTTAAAGGAGTTGACCGATTTGCAGATGGAGGGAGCCGATGTTTTCATGAGTACGTTTTCTCATTTGAAGAGTTTCCCTTTTTTCCAGTCGATTCAAAATTGGTTTTTGCCGTTTAATCCCGATCATACAGCGTTGTCGGGGGTATTGTCCGGTAAGGGCGGAGATACGTTTAAGAAGATGATTTCGGCATCGGCTCTATTGTGTAATTCGGATAAATATTCTTTTTGTTTGAGTTTGGCTCAGGTTCCCGAGTCGCAAAGGGATTTGATGATGGGGCAATTCAGTGCCGAGAATGCGGCGGTTCAAGAGATGGAAAAAGAGGAATTGATGAAGAAAGAAATAAGTCGGGAAAATATATCCAATCGTTATATTCAAGATTTGTACCGTTTCTTCAAGCTGTATATACGTCGAACCGAGTTTACGGATCCTTTTGCCGGGCATATCAATTTATTGCATGTATCTGTTTTGAATCCGTTATTGAGCGATTCGGACAGTTTGCGCCTCATCGGGGAATATTATTTCCGGCGGGGATATTATGCCGAGGCTCTCGAATTGTTCGAAAGGCTTTCGGCGGCATATCATTCGGATAGTGAAATTTATCAGAAGATAGGTTTTTGTTACCAGAAGAAAGGAGACTATGCCAACGCTTTGGAGGCTTTCCTCAAAGCAGAAATTATTTCGCCCGACAATTTCTGGACGATTAGACGCATAGCTACATGTTACAGAAATATGAAAAAGCCCGAGATGGCTCTTTCGTATTATCATCGTGCCGAAAAGATACAGCCCGAAAATTTATCGGTACAGATGAATATAGGGCATTGTTATGTCGAACAGAAAGATTATGAAGAGGCGCTTAAATATTACTTCAAGGTGGATTATCTTGATCCCGAAGGTGGAAAAGCGTGGCGTCCTATCGCATGGTGTTCTTTCTTGGTCGGTAAAAAAGAACAGGCGCAGCGGTATTATGAGAAGATATTGGACGATAAACCGGTTTCTCTCGATTATTTCAATGCCGGGCATGTGGAGTTTTCTTTGGGACATATCAGAAAGGCCATCGATTATTATCGGCGCAGTATAGAGCTGGACAACGGTGATTCTGCTAAGTTTCTTTCTAATTTCAAGCAGGATGCTCCCGATTTGATCGCCTCGGGAATCGCTGCGAGCGATATGCCTATTTTGTTGGATCAACTTATGTATGGCATTACAGATTCTTTATAACTTTTGACAAGGAGGCGATTCTATTAGATATGAAGATAGGGTGTTGTTCGGCATAGTCAAATTGGAAATGTGATTTCCATTTGTCTCTGCACTCACCTTTCGTTATCTTTGTAAATACGAAGATAGGATGCGGCTCGGCATAGTCAAAACGGAAATGTGATTTCCGTTTGCCTCTGCTCTCACCTTTCACTATCTTTGTCATCTGAAAAAGTAAGGTAATATTTATGAGACATATAGTTTGTGTACTGTTTCTTGTGGGTGTGTTTTCGACAAATTCCATATGCGGTGAGACTCTTTCGGAGTATCGGGAGAATTTGTATGATTTGTTCATTCAACAGAAAATACCCCAGTGGGGTGCTGTCTTGTCAAAAATGAGTGCCGATAAGTCGTGCGGGACATTGGAGGGACGCCATGAAATTTTGTGCGGTTATTATGGCCTTGTAGGACATTTGGTCGATAAAAAGAAGAAAGACGAGGCGCAGGCTTATTTGAAAACCGCTTTGGCGCTTTCTGAGAATTATCGAAAAATGTATCCGAACGATGCTCGGTTTAAAGCGTTGCATGCCAATTTGATAGGTTTGAAAATAGCCCTTTCTCCCATGCGTGCGGCTACGTTGGCATCGGGTATGTTGTCATCGGCTAAGACTTCTTATAAACTCGCCCCCGGGGATAGTTGGGTTTCTATTCTGTACGGGAATATTTTGTTCTATATGCCGGGAATATTCGGCGGGGATAAAGAGGAAGGTTTGGAGTGCTATCAACGAGCTCGCCGAAGTATGGAAAAGGATATTTCGACCAACGGGCATCATTGGCTTTATGTACAATTGTTGGTGACCATCGGGGTGGTTTATGAGAAATCCGAACGTTATGAGCAGGCGTTAGCGATGTACAAGACGATTATGGAGAAATATCCTGAGTATGGATTTGTAAAAAATACGAGTTATCCTCGGGCTCTGAAAGCAATGCAACAAAAACAATAATTTGAAAAGAAGTGCAATTATGAACGATTATATGCAGGTACGGTTCGATGTAGAGCCGTGTAGCGAGATGGCGACAGATGTTTTGGCTGCGGTTTTGGCTGAAATCGGTTATGAAAGTTTTGTCCCCGACGAACGAGGGGTTACTGCTTTTGTCCCTCAGGGTAAGTATGACGAGACACGACTTAAAGAAGAGTTGTCGCAATATCCCATCGGAGGGGTATCTGTGACGTATGAAGCGACATTCGTTGCCGGGAGGGATTGGAACGAAGAATGGGAGAAAAATTATTTCAAGCCTATTGTCGTGGGGGACGAGTGCGTGATACATAGTACATTTCATACCGATATTCCGCAAGCTCGTTACGATGTGCTGATAGACCCTAAGATGGCTTTTGGGACGGGCCATCACGAAACTACTACTCTCATGTTGCAGGCGATATTAGCATCGGACCTTACCGGTCGCTCGGTGCTCGATATGGGGTGTGGTACGGCTGTATTGGGTATTTTGGCTCGTATGAAGGGGGCGGCTTCCGTCGTCGCTGTCGACATTGATGAATTTGCCGTCGAGAATGCCATTGAAAATATCCGTTTGAATCATGTATCGGGAGTTGAAGTCCGTTTGGGAGGAATCGAAGCCTTGAAGCAGGAGTCGTTCGATTTTATTTTTGCCAATATCAATCGGAATATATTGCTGGCCGATATGCATGCTTATGTGGCCTGTATGAAACGTGGTTCACGTATTTTCATGAGTGGTTTTTACGTGGAAGATATTCCTTTTATTCGGGCGGAGGCTGAACACCTCGGATTGCGTTTCGTCGGTTACGCCGAGAAAAACAGATGGGTAGCGGTCGAATGTATGAGCGATTGAAATAGATAAGACAAGTTATTCGTGGGCTCAGGATCGTTAGTGGGGATTGTACTTTTGTACAATCTAACTCATCTCCTCAGAAACTACCGTTTCTTTGGTGTCTCCCCAATCTGCTCTGCTTATCGAAGATTCTTCAATTTTGTTTTAACCCCCTCGCCCTTTGGGCACTCCCCCCTATGCGACACAGGGGGAGAGGTTGAGTAGTATTACTCTTTTGCTCTGTTTCGATTTTAAGTTGCGATACCCCGTAATGCTACGGGACATGGCAGGGGAGAGGTGTACAAAGCCATTCTTATTCTGAAACAAGAAATGCCGCTCTTCCTCCTCCACTGTGTTTTTGCAACGCAAAAATATAGGGGAGGTGTCACGTAGAGACGGAGGGGTTAACTCTTACAGCCAAAAAGTTTATGAAATCTTTTCAACCCCTCTCCTCAGAAACTACCGTTTCTTTGGTGTCTCCCCAATCTGCTCTGCTTATCGAAGATTCTTCAATTTTGTTTTAACCTCCTCGCCCTTTGGGCGCTCCCCCTATATCGCTATGCGACACCCCATAATGCTACGGGACACGGTAGGGAAGAAGGAGAAATTCAATCCATTTCATTCGCTAAAATTCATGTTTACCCCCACCGATTCAATATAGGAGGAGAGGTAGTAAAATAAAGTGAAGATATTTCAATTCTTCTACGCTTCGATATGTACAGAGATAGTTCCCCGCATTATTGTCGAGATGTAAATAATGACGGGGGAAAGAAATGATTATTCAGATTTGTATTGTCCCAACTCTTGCTGCAATAAATCGATTCTGTCTTGATAATTTCGAATCAGATTCTGTAATAAAGAAATTTCTTGTTGTTTGGATGCTTTTAAAGCCAGCTCTTCTGTTGATAAATTTTTAATATTTTTATAGATTTTAGAATCTTCGGAGACCAAAAGGTTATCATTTGCCGAATCGTTATTATATTTGTTCGGACTAATAAAATAGGTCTCTTCACATTCTTCTTGATTTACGAAAATGAAAAAGTCGGTAATGGGAAAATTCCAGTGATTGGCAATACTCAGTAAGACGTTTATATTCATATTTCCGCCTCTTACTGCCTTGCCTATGGTGTTTTTATCCAAGCCAAGCTCTTTGGCTGCATCTTTGTAGGTGAGACCTTTTCGATGCAAAAATCTTCGGAGCGAGTCTCCGGAATAAACGAGCTTTTTACCGTCTTTCATATGGAATAAGGTGTAAACGATTAAATTCTCTCTGAAACTATTATGATAGTTTGTTTATACCAATATACAAAAAAATCGGCAATTAGTTTGCTCGAAGGTTTCCTTTCGGGGGAGAAGAGGAGGAATGTTTTTACACCCGCATTTGGTTTGATTTGGTATTAAGGGGAGGTCGATGACGGTATTGAAAAAGATAGAGGAGGGTGTTTCTTTTAAAAAAGCATCGTCCTTGCCGATAAATCCGAACAAGGACGAAATTGCCAGTATTGTAATTGTTTGTCGTCAGGTATATCGAATCTTGTAAAATATTGCTAACTGGTTTTATGTTTTTTTGAGGGTCTATCGTCGTTATAATTCTATGCTGCCACTACCGCTTTCACCTTCTCCCCAGTCGATACTTCCCGGAATTTCTATGGTTACATCTTTGCTATCGATGGTAATGTTATAAGTATGTACTTTACCTGCTTCGAGTTCGGCGGCTCCCTCTTTCGGGGTGTAATAATGTGTGCCGAGTTCGGTGTCGATAGCGATTAGTCGTTTACCGTCCATGTTTTGCGGAATGACAAGAGCCGTATAACTGGCTATGTATTTCGAGGGATCGATAGGCTGTGACAATTTGAAAGGCGTAATTGTTTTGTCCATCGGTCCGGGAAGCCATGTTCCTGTTGTTACGCCTGTACCGGAGGGAGCTGTGTAAGTACCCGACAAGGCGAGGTTGTTATCTCCGATTTTTACGGATTGAATCTGGTCGGCGGAATCGATTCCTTCCGTTTTTTTGATGTTAACGATGATTTTTGCCGTTTGATGGTAGAAAATCAGGTTAGCTGTGCTACCGAATTTTACTTCGATGGGGGCTGTAAATAGAAGATCGCTTTCTGCATATCCGTTTCCAGTTTCGTTTTGGTCGGCTGCTACGCTCCACGAGTCGGGCAACGTGTTTGAGGTCGAGCCATCGGCACAATACCAAGCACGCATGAGTTTTGTCTCATCGCTACGCTGCCAATAGTGGGTTTCTTTTTTTGTCAAGGCTGCGGGTATATCGTTGTTTATTTCGTAGGGGTAGGAGACCGCATCGTTCCAGTTGTACGCATCGCCTATTTGGGTTATGGCCTGTACGGTAACTTTTTCACCGTTCGTCCATGTGCCGTCCACAGAGGAACGGGCGATGGGGCTTTCTACCGAAACGGTCATGGCAACCGGATATTTACCTTGCGGTAACGTTTTTCCGGTTATCATGTCTTCCTCCGAAGAGCATGAGGCGAATATCATACCAGCCCATAATCCTATAAAAGCCGTTTTTCTGTATGTCATTTTCATATTGCGATATTTTTTATTTGTTTCGTGCTACCGCTCTCGGCGAAAAGAGCGGCTACACCTTTATGTGTGTAGCTCCGGACGTTACGCTCGATGCCCGGGATAGCTGTATTTGACTTTACGAAATCGATCGAATGTAATTTCTATTGAAGTCAATCGTTTAAAACGCACAAATCGCACGGACATTGTATTTTTGGTTCTTGAAGAGGCCGTTCCCCGATATTGTTCCTGTCGAGAATGATATACAATAAGCTCTATTGGCACGGGCATAGCTGTTTCCTGTATGTCCTTCCTGTGATGTCCAATAATACATGTCGGCGAGGATTTCAGTATCGATACCGTTGTCGGACAGGGCATTCAAGATGTCGTTTATTTTTCCTTTGTTGCTCGTATCGGTTGTGCCGTAACCGGGTAACGGATATTTCCACGAATCCTCATCGCAGAGCAATGCCAGTTCTTTCAGAGAAGGGAAATACCAGCTGCTACAACCTTTGGGCGTGATGTTGTTGTCGGCAAAGGTTTTGATGGATTGAGCGGCTTGACATCTGTAAAGTATTTTCGCAGGGTCGCTGTTATAAGCCAATAATACCATAGTGTTGTTATATCCCAACAGTTTGTGAGCTTCGCTGTCGAGCGTTTCGTCTACCGGAGAGATAGGGGCGATTTGTGTGTATTTGCTGTCGAAAGTCGCTGTTTCTTGCCACGTTGTCACACTTTCGCGGAAAGTCGTGCTTGCAGATTGCCAGGGTTTTCCTGTGGCGGCATCTTTCAAAGCGACGATGAGACCGTGGGTACAATCGGGATAATCGGCCATCAATACCTTGTCGTTGGTCAGTGTGGATTTGGGATAGGTGTCTGAGTAGGTCCAGAAGACGATACCGACACACGCTTTTTTCTGTTCGTCGGTGAGGGTGGTATAATCGTCGGTTCTGACAAATGTTCCGTCTTCCATCGCCAAGTCGCCGGCTTGTGCCTGAGTCCGGTCTGTGATATTTCCTATCGGTGGCGGTATTACAGCTATCCCGTCATCGTCTCCTGTGCCTTCGTCCCAGTCATGGATGCTCGAAGATACTTCTATGGCTGTTTGATTGGCTGTGATGGTGTATCGGTATTTTTTCCCGCTTTCGAATGTCGTCCCGCCGTCTTTCATTTTGTAAACGAATTCTCCGCCTGCTGCTAACGTTATTTTAATAAATGCCGTTCCTGCTTCGATCGTTTGCGGTACGATAATGGCTTCGTTCAGTATCGAAGTTGCGCCTTCGGCTGTTATGTCGGTATCGATGGTTATATTTTGAGCTGTTCCGTCTGCCGCGATTTCAATCCCGTCGGGGAGCTCGGTGTTTTTGCCATATGCAGGCTTTTCTTTATCGAGCGTAAATTGGGCTTGGGGCAGGGTATTCAGTATCTCTACTTTGGTTATACCGGCGAGAAAATCGTTTTCACCGACTCCCTTTTTGAGTATTACTTCGACTTTGGAAAGCAAATGCCTGAATTGTACGGCCACGGAGGTGGGGTTACCGCTTCGCGAGACTCCGGCAAGTTTGGCATAAGTCAAGTCGGAGGTAGCATAACCATCGGTCTCGCTGCGTTGGTCTGCGGCTACGGTATGGGTGAGCGACCTTGCCGGATAGGTATTGCCGAACCATGAGGCGTTGGTGTGAAGGGCATAAATGTTTACGTCGTTGCCGGTTAACGGGAAGTACATGGGCGTGCTGCCGCTCAATGTCCCGGCTGCCCCTCCTTCTTTGGTCAAGAGTATATTTTCATAGAGATTTTCTTGATCTATGGTTTGCTGTCGGTTTTTAGAATCGTCTATCCATAGATGTACCGTTTCTCCATCTTTGAGCTGTGTGTCCAGCCCGTGGGAGGATCGAGTCTGTACATCGATGCCGCTGGTGAATCTCAATTCGACTTGTCCGTCATAACCCGACAGACTTTCTGTTTCGTTGCATGCCACCAGTCCGAGCAGGGCGGTCGCTAAAAAGAGATATTGTTTCATATTATTTTAGGTTTGTTGAATTTTCAAATTTTATTCTGCCTCTCCGCTATCGCCTGTACCGTTGCCCGATATCCAGTCTACAATTTCGGACGTTACGCCGATTTCTGTCTTGTTGAGCGTGACATTGAATTTATATTTTTTGCCGGCTTCGAAATGGGTCGCGAAATCGGATTGTACGGGCCATATAAAATGCCCATTGTCTTTTAGCTTGAATATCAGAGACATTTCATCGAAATTGTCACTCGGTAGAATGATGGCTTCGGCTTTCGTCCCTCCGTTTGTCACGAGTAAATCGACTGTTCGGGGCGTTTCTGTTACGATCGTTACCTCATTACCATCTATGACGTCGTATGTCGCCGAGGTTTGTTGTCCGGTCAATTCTACGGTGAGACCTTCCAAAACCGAGGTATCGTCGAATCCTGTTCCGCTGGTTATGTTCAGTTCTATTTTCGCCAGTTTGTGGTAGAACGTGAAACGCACGGACGGTGTATTTTTATCGGTCTCCGGGTTGTCGCTTCCCAAAAGGTCGATTGCGCTTTGAGAGGATTGGTCGGTTATATCGATCGTATAAGTGCGACCGTTGTCACCAAGATTTTCCGTGTAGGGATAATAAGCGACAAAATTGCGTCTCGAACCGTCTGTCGGCAGGTAGATGGCCTCGGCTTCGGTGGCCGTGAATTTGCCGCTTCCATCGGTCGTGGTATAAAGTTTATTGTTTTGTTCCACTGTTTCTCCGGCGAGCATATATATTCCGATACGGTCGTTCGGTTCCCATCGGGTGTCGTTTGCACGCGATGTCACGCATATATTACCGTTCACATGCAGGGCTGTCGGGCTGCTATTCCCTGTTGTATCGCCGAGAGGAGATTCATCGTTACCACAACCGGCCAAAGTGACGATGGAGAGTGCTAAAATCAAAATTTTTACTTTCATTTTTATAGTCGGTTTGTTTCGTTTGTCATTTAATAAATTTCGATGTTTTCACCGTTTTCTTCGTTACCGTTTTCCCAGCCGACGATCGTTGCCGTCATATCGGCTTCGATCGGAGTCAGCAAGTCTCCGGTTATGTACATGGGAGTTGGCATATCGTCGTTGAAGTTTTTCAACAGATCGGTGAGATCGTTTTCGATGGTTTGCGAGCTTCCATCTGTGAAAGTCAGATCGATTCGTAAGGATTGTTTCAAACCGGTTGTACCCAACAGTCGGGTATGCGCTGTTATTTTATCGTTAGTTCGAGCAAAAGGAAAACTTGTGTTCATGGCTTCGCCGCAGATTCGTTGCGATGACAAGTCAAACGAACCTGCTATTCCCGAAAGGGTTCCCGTGATGTTTGAGATGCGATCCGGGTCTCCTTCTTTAACGGTCAGTTCGAATAACAAATCGCGCGTTTTTTGTTTCATGTAGATTTCTACTTCGAGTGTATCGTCTTTTATCACATTGATGTTTTGTGTTTCTGTCAGCAGATATCCCGGCAGTGACTCCAATAAACCTCTTTCTACCGTATTTATATGAGCCGTAGTATGGTCGATCGTTATTCTGTCGGCTTCGTTCCATGCGATGAGTGTATGGGAGTTGGGCTCAAACAGAGAAGGGTGGCAGAACTCGCGGTCCGCAGGTGCTTTGAGTGCCGTCCCTTCGCAGCAGGAGTGCAGTAATACATATTCTTCCGGTAAAGGGCAGTCTGTCGAACGATGAGACCAATCGGCCGTTATGGTTATCCTTCCTTTATCGGGGTGAGGTGTTTTGTAGAGTTCGTCTTTTACACAAGAGTTTAACAGTAGCAAACCTGCTGCTCCGCTCATTATATATCGTATCGTTTGCATATTACCTCCTTTCAATTAAAATATATTCCATACTAATGTCACTCCGGCAGATATGGGGCCCCACCAGTTTTTAGTCTCTTTTCCCTGACGTACCCGTATGCCGTCGATAACGATGTATTTGTCATAATCGGCATGAAGGCAGCCGAGAGCGAGAGAGAAATCGAGGTTTAGCGCCTTATTCAGTTTTAATTGGTATCCGCCCGTTAATCCGCCGCCCATTAAATTGCCTTGTTTACCGATCTCGGATAGTTTGTAATTGAATGAGCCGGCTTTGTATATGGCTCCGATGTAGCCTCGTTTTTCTTTACCGATGTAGTAGCGCGCTTCGGGTGCGATTTCCCACAAGGCATAACGACGGTCGTTGCTGTTCCACGTCCAAGAAGTGTAGGAGCCGTTCACGAGTATGCCTACGTGATGGTTCAAGCGCCATTCCACTCCGAGGTCGGGGGTGAGAGTACCCCAACGGAGCAAGTTTGCCCGCAAGGAGAGCGAATGGGATTTCGCTTTTGCGGTGGCTTCGGCAGCGAGGCGCTCTGTTTCGGCACGTTCTTTTTCTTCTCTTTCAGCCGCAAGCCTTTCGGTTTCAGCTTGTTTGCGGGCCTTTTCTTGGGCGGCAAGGTGTTCTCTTTCGGCTTGTTCTTTCGCCAGTCGTTCTGCCTCGGCTTTTTCACGAGCAGCTTGCTCTATGGACAGACGTTCCCGTTCGGCTTTTCCCGATCTCTCTTTGTTGTAATTTTCGACCCGTCGAGCCGCTTCTATACCCGCAATTTCGGCTACTTTTTCTACGCTGGCCGGAAAGGTGACGACAACGACATTGCGCAGTTTTTCTTTCCCATAAGAAGAGGGGATAGCCCGGTCGGTGACGAACATCTGTTCGGTCAATCCTCCCTGCGTGATGAGTTCCGATTTTATTCTGTTGTTACGAATGTATGCCATGCGTTCGGAAGTCAGTATGTCGTTCGCCGATGCGGCATAGCTCGAAACGCTGATATACATTTGCCCGGCTTGCAACTGCTTTTTGTTCTTTTCCAAAATATTTAGGAGCTGGTGCAGAGACCGGTCGTTTCCATTCCACGGTACATAGAACATGTCGTCGTTCGGAACGAAACGGAATATATAGGTTGTGTCTGTCGGTTGTTGTGCTATTACAGGTAATTCCCATATAAACAACAATGCTGTTATCAATAATAATTGTTTGCTTTTTTTCATATTGAGCAGTTTTGTTTTTCTATGGATATAAATATGTATCGACTATATAATACTATAAAGATTTTTGC
>ERZ791927.2296-NODE-2296-length-12461-cov-6.118652_pt1 | contig 12461 bp, 16 predicted proteins | sample MGYA00510130_ERZ791927 | MGnify/ENA primary metagenome ERZ791927 (study PRJEB30046, sample SAMN00792055) | human gut metagenome | study: EMG produced TPA metagenomics assembly of the A metagenome-wide association study of gut microbiota in type 2...
GGATGGCGAGGAAGTGCCGTTTGCTGCATGGGGCGAGGTGGTGGAAGCGCTGGGAACGACCTGTCCCCCGCTTTGCGGCGTGCTGGTCGGCTCGACGGCGCTGCTGCGCGGCGACATCGTGCTGGTCTGCACCGACAACGACATGTTCCGCACGCTCGTCACCCGTGACGGCAACAAGCAAATCCTCGTGAACACCATCAAGCAGATCACCGGGAACACCTATCGCATCGGCATCAAGAAAAAACCGTCGGCGGACACGCCGAACGATCCGCTTGCCGCTTTCATCCGTCAAAATCGGGAGCGCGGCGTGGATATACAAACCTAAAAAAGGGGATATACAGTATGAAAGCAAGATTACCGCAGGGAATGGGCGGCGGCCCGGGCAACCTGCAAAGCATGATCCGTCAGGCACAGAAGATGCAGGAAGAGGCTGCCGCGAAGCAGGAGGAGCTGCAGGCGTCCGTCTATACCGCCACGGCGGGCGGCGGCGCAGTGGAAGCGACCGTGAACGGCAAGCACGAGATCACCGCACTCAAGATCGAGCCGGAGGTCATTGATCCCGACGATGCCGAGATGCTCGCCGATCTGGTCATTGCCGCCGTCAACGAGGCAAACCGCAAGGCAAGCGAGGACGCCGAGCAGCAGATGTCCCGCATCGCGGGCGGCATGAACGTGCCGGGGCTGTTCTGAGGTACGGTATGGGATATACGGTAGCGCCGCTTGAACGGCTGGTGGAGCAGCTGGAAACGCTGCCCGGCATCGGACACAAGTCCGCCGGACGGCTTGCCTTTTTCCTGCTGCGTCAGCCGGAGGACAAGGCGGCGGCGTTCGTCTCCGCCATCCGCGAGGCGCGCGAGAGCATTCACGAATGCAGCGTTTGCTGCAACCTGACCGACAAGGAACTTTGCCCCGTTTGCGCGGCGGCGGACCGCGACCGCTCGGTCATCTGCGTGGTGGAAGACCCGCGCGACGTCGCGGCGCTGGAGCGCACAAGGGAATATCACGGGCTGTATCATGTGCTGCACGGCACAATCTCGCCCATGGACGGCATCGGTCCCGACGACATCCGCATTCGCCCGCTGCTCACCCGTCTCACCGATGAGCAGGTCAAAGAGGTCGTCATGGCGACCAATCCCACCGTTGAGGGAGAAGCGACCGCCATGTATATCGCGCGGCTTTTGAAGCCCTTTCCCATCAAGGTCACCCGCCTTGCCTACGGCATCCCCGTGGGCGGCGATCTGGAATATGCGGACGAGGTCACGCTGCGCCGCTCGCTTGAGGGGCGCTCGGAGCTGTAAGGAGAACCGCCATGAAGCAACAAACGACACAAACCATTGCCGCCAACAAAAAGGCATATCATGAATATTTCGTCGAGGAAAGCATCGAGGCGGGCATCGAGCTGTGCGGCACAGAAGTGAAAGCCATCCGCGCGGGCGGTGTCAATCTGAAGGACGCCTGGTGCAGCGTCGTCGAGGGGGAAATGTTCATAAACGGCATGCACATCTCCCCCTATGATCACGGCAACATTTTCAACCGCGACCCGCTGCGCGTGCGGCGGCTTTTATTGCACAAGCGGGAAATTCTGCGGCTCTATGGGCTGTCAAAGCAGAAAGGGCTGACGCTCATTCCGCTGTCGCTCTATCGCAAGGGCTCGCTCATGAAGGTGCAGGTCGGACTTTGCCGCGGCAAAAAACTCTATGACAAACGCGAGGACGCCGCCCGTCGGGACATGAAACGGGAAGCGGAACGCGCGCTCAAGGAGCGAAATGCGTAAAATGCACAGACAAAGCGATCGGGGGACGATCGTTTTTTCGGCAAACAGCGTTTGCCGAAAATCTTCGACCTGAAGCGAGAAGATTTTTCCGTTTCGGAAGTCGAAGAACGCAGACATACTGCACGTATTTCAAGAACAGAACGGGGAAATATTTCGTTTGGGAAACGGTTGTGCTCCGATAGATTTGTCTCATATTTGTCCCAAATGGGAAAGCAGTGCCGAAAGCACTGCTTTTTTCTTTATAAATCGCGAAAAAATACAATTTAGCACTGGTATTTTTGAAAACTCTTTGCTATAATGAAAACGGTATGTATTTTTCGCATATCCGTTATGCGCAGGATACAATACATTTCAAGGAGGAAAGGCAATATGCAGAAAAAAATCAGCAATCTGCCCTTCAAGGGTACCGCTGCACAGGCAGAGGCACTCAAAAAGGTCATTGATGCCAACAAGCACGACAAGAGTCGGTTGATGGGCGTCATGCAGGAGGCGCAGGGCATCTACGGGTATCTCCCCATCGAGGTACAGCAGATGATCGCGGACGGCATGGGTGTGCCGCTCGAAAAGGTCTATGGAGTTGCGACCTTCTATGCGCAGTTCGCGCTGTCCCCGAAGGGCAACTACAACATCTCGGTCTGCCTCGGCACAGCGTGCTATGTCAAGGGCTCCGGCGATGTGTTCAACAAAATTCAGGAAATTCTCGGCATCGGTGCGGACGAATGCACCCCCGACGGCAGATTTTCCCTCACCGCCTGCCGCTGCATCGGCGCTTGCGGTCTTGCGCCGGTACTCACCATCAATGATGAGGTGTTCGGCAGACTGACTGCGGACGATGTGCCGGACATTCTGAAAAAATACGGCGCTTAACGCGTCCAAAGAGGACCGACTATGAAGATCAGTACCATTAAAGAGCTTTTGCAAGCCGATGTGCTTGTCTGCGAGGAGCGCCTGGGCGACCACGTCTATTCCGCCTGCGGCAGCGACATGATGAGCGACGTTCTGGCATATGTGAAGGATCAGGCGGTGTTGCTCACCGGCCTTGTCAACGCACAGGTCATCCGCACGGCGGAAATGATGGACATGATCTGCATCGTTTTCGTGCGGGAAAAGCGCCCGACGGAGGAAATGATCCGTCTCGCGCAGGACGCCGGCATTGTGCTGATGGCGACCGACAAGCGGATGTACGAGGCGTGCGGTATTCTCTACAGCAACGGTCTTGTCGGCAACAAGACCGCAAGGCGGCAAAATGGCTGAAACGCTGACTTTCCGTTTTGACGTGGGCGGAGAGGATTTCACTTCCGCGGGGCAGGCGTCGGTGCAGGTCAAGAAAAACCTGCGCCAGCTGGGACTGCCGCCGGAGATCATCCGGCGCGTTTCCATCGCCATGTACGAGGGCGAGATCAACATGGTCATTCACGCGGGCGGCGGCATCGCCGAAGTGCGGGTGGCTGAGGACAAGATTGAGATCGACCTTTCAGATCACGGCCCCGGCATCGCGGACATCGAACAGGCGATGCAGGCAGGCTTTTCCACCGCACCGGACGCGGTTCGCTCTTTGGGCTTCGGCGCCGGTATGGGGTTACCCAATATGAAACGCTATACGGATCATATGGAGATCCGTTCCCGTGTCGGGGAAGGCACCCACATTCTGATGCGCGTGGACATTCCCACCGCATAAGGTGTCCCGCACGGACGGAGGGCTGTTTATGCATACATACGCACATTCCGTGTTCCTGGACGCCGAGAAGTGCACCGGCTGTACCACCTGCATCCGTCATTGCCCGACCGAGGCGATCCGTGTGCGGGACGGGCACGCCGTCATCAAGGAGACCCGCTGCATCGACTGCGGCGAATGCATCCGCACCTGTCCGCAAAAGGCAAAGCGTGCGGTGTGCAATAAGCTTGCGGATATGCAGCGCTTCAAATGGAAGATCGCACTTCCCGCCCCCGCCCTGTATGGGCAGTTTGACAATCTCGACGATGTAGACTGTGTTCTCGGCGGGCTTTTGCACATCGGGTTTGACGATGTGTTTGAGGTGGCGCAGGCAGCGGAGCTTGTCTCCGCCTATACCCGCCTGTATCTGAACACAGAGGGGATCAAGAAGCCGATCATCAGTTCCGCGTGTCCCGTTGTGGTGCGGCTCATCGCTTTGCGGTTTCCGTCGCTGAAGGAAAACCTTTTGCAGATGCTGCCACCGATGGAGATCGCGGCAAGGCTTGCCCGCGAACGGGCGCAAAAGCAGCATCCGGAGCTTGCCCCCGACGACATCGGCGTTTGCTTTATTTCACCGTGCCCCGCCAAGGCAAGCTATGTGAAAAACGGCTTTGCGGGCTACAAAAGTCAGGTGGACGCGGTCGTTTCGGTCAGCGACATCTATTTTGAGCTGATCGGTGCCATGTCCCACACCCTGCCGGAGACCACGCTTTCCGGCTCGGGCATGATCGGCATCGGCTGGGCGACCACGGGCGGTGAGGCAACGGCGCTGTTCAACGACCGCTATCTGGCGGCGGACGGCATCGAGCACATCATCCACGTTCTCGATCAGATCGAAAACGGCAACATCCCGCCGCTGGAGTTCATCGAGCTCAACGCCTGCACGGGCGGCTGCGTCGGCGGTGTGCTGAACATTCAGGATCCTTTCATCGCCAAGGCGCGCATGCAAACGCTGCGGCGGTATCTGCCGGTGTCGCAAAACCTGCTGCGACCCGACGAACAGTATATTCCCGCCGATTATTTCTTTGAGGAAATGCCGGAATATCAGCCGATCTCCCAGCTGGCGGAGAGCATGGCGCAGTCCATGCGGATGCTGTCGGACATTCAGACACTCAGGGGAAGCCTTCCCGGCATCGACTGCGGTGCCTGCGGTGCACCCACCTGCCGCGCTTTTGCGGAGGATGTGGTGTGCGGCAGAGCGGCAAAGGACGGCTGTGCGCTTTTGAAAACAAAGAAAGAGGAGAATGCCCATGACGGTGCGTGAGATCGCAGCTCTGACGGGATTTTCCGCTGCGGCGCTGCCGCAGCCGGAGCGCGTCGCCGACGGCGTGTATATCGGCGATCTTTTAAGCTGGGTGATGGGACGTGCCCGCGAGGGCAATGTCTGGATCACCATTATGTCCAACCGCAATGTACCGGCGGTGGCGGCGCTGTGTGACGCCGCCTGTGTGGTGCTGGCGGAGGGCGTGCAGCCGGACGAGGGCATGGCGGCGCTTGCCGCCGAAAAGGGCGTCAACGTGCTTTTGAGCGCCCACAGCGCCTATGAAACCGCGCTGCGCCTGCACGCAGCACTTTCATGAACCGCTATTATTACGATCTGCACATCCACTCCTGTCTGTCCCCCTGTGCCGACAACGACAACACGCCGCACAACCTGGCGGGTGTCGGCAAGCTGGCGGGGCTGCAGCTGATGGCGCTGACCGATCACAACACCTGTCGCAACTGCAAAGCGTTTTTCGATGCGGCAGCGGAAATGGGCATCATCCCCGTCGCGGGGATGGAACTGACCACGGCGGAGGACATCCACATGGTCTGCCTGTTCCCGACGCTTGCGGACGCGCTGGCATTCGACGAGGAGATCGCCGCGCGGCGGGTGCGGATCAAAAACCGTCCCGACATTTTCGGGGAACAGCTGCTCGTCGACGCAGCCGACAACATTCTCGGCTTTGAGGAGCACCTGCTTTCCAACGCAACGACCGTTTCGCTCGACGAAAGCGTGCCGCTGGCGGAAAAATATCACGGTGTGTGCTATCCCGCGCACATCGACCGCGAGGCAAACGGTATTCTCGCCGTGCTCGGCATACTGCCGGACACGCCGCAGTTTTCCTGCATCGAGCTGCACAACGGCGAAACGGAGCATGCACTGCGGACGAAAATGGCCCTGCCGCAAACGGTGATCGTCAGTTCGGACGCGCACTATCTGTGGGACGTCCGCGACAAGGCACACACCATAGCACTTGCCGACGGCGATCCGGCAAAACGGCTTATCGAACGCTTGCGGGAGGGAGATCGATGAAGGAGCTTTCGCTCAACATTCTCGACATTGCGGAAAACTCCGTGAAAGCGGGCGCAACGCTTGTCACCGTGTCGCTGACACAAACGGGCAACGTGCTGACGCTGGAGATCACGGACGACGGCTGCGGCATGGATGCCGAGACTGTCCGTCGGGTGACCGATCCGTTTTATACCACCCGCACCACCCGCAAGGTGGGGCTGGGGCTGCCGCTTTTGAAGCTGGAGGCGGAGCAGACCGGCGGAACACTCACCATCACATCCCGCACGGCGACACAGTGTCCCGAGAATCACGGCACGACCGTGCGCGCCACCTTTCACACCGATCACATCGACTGTATGCCTCTCGGCGATGTGACCGCAACGCTGGTGACCCTGATCCAGGGGCATCCGCAGCAAGAGCTTGCCTTTTCCCACCGCACCGATGCAGGGACTGTCACGCTGGACACGCGGCAGCTGCGCTCGGTTTTGGGAGATGTGCCGCTTGACACCTATGAGGTACTCAAATGGATTGAGGGCTATTTGCGCGAGCAATACCAGTCTATAAATCAGTAAATTCTTACGAAGGGAAGAATTCCTATGAAAACCTTAGCAGAACTTCAGGCAATTCGAGATAAGATGCATGACAAGGTCGCGCTGCGCAGCGATTCCGGCGAAAAGCGCGTGGTGGTCGGCATGGCGACCTGCGGCATTGCCGCCGGCGCGCGTCCGGTGCTGAACGCGTTTGTCGAGGGCGTGAACACTGCAGGGCTTGCCGGCAGTATCACGGTCACCCAGACCGGCTGCATCGGTCTTTGCCAATATGAACCGATCGTTGAGGTATTTGAAGCAGGCAAGGACAAGGTAACCTATGTCAAAATGACCGCCGACAAGGTCGCGCGCGTCGTTGAGGAGCACTTAAAAGGCGGCAAGCCGGTCGTGGAATACACAATCGGTAATGAGCAGGCTTAAAACGAGGAGGTAAACACTATGATTCGTACTCATGTGCTGATCTGCGGCGGTACCGGCTGTACCTCCTCAGGCAGTAAAGCAATCCAGAAGGCGTTCGCCGACGCCATCGAGAAAAACGGGCTCTCCGAAGAGATCAAGATTGTGCAGACCGGCTGCTTCGGTCTGTGCGCGCTCGGCCCGGTTGTCATCATCCATCCCGACGGCACGTTCTACAGCCGCGTGACGGCAAACGATGTCCCGGAGATCGTGTCCGAGCATCTCTTGAAAGGCAGGATCGTCGAGCGCCTTGTCTATAACGACACCGGCTCCGCGGAACCCGTTGAGGGCAACGTTTCCCTCAACGACACCGCGTTCTATAAGACACAGAACCGCGTCGTTTTGCGCAACTGCGGTGTTATTAACCCCGAAAACATCGACGAATACATCGCCATGGACGGCTATGCCGCTTTGGGCAAGGTGCTGACCGAAATGACGCCCGAGGACGTCATCAAGGTGATCACCGACTCCGGTCTGCGCGGCAGAGGCGGCGGCGGCTTCCCGACCGGCAGAAAGTGGGCGCTGACCGCGCCGAACAAGGCGCCGCAGAAGTATGTCGTCTGTAACGCCGACGAGGGCGACCCCGGTGCGTTCATGGATCGCTCCGTTCTTGAGGGCGATCCGCACACCGTCATTGAAGCCATGGCGATCGCCGGCTATGCCATCGGCGCGACCGAGGGCTATGTCTATGTCCGTGCGGAGTATCCGATCGCCGTTGCCCGTCTGCAGATTGCCATTGAGCAGGCGCGCGAATACGGGCTGCTCGGTAAAAACATCTTCAACTCCGGCTTCGACTTCGATCTGCACATCCGCCTGGGCGCAGGCGCGTTCGTGTGCGGCGAGGAGACCGCGCTCATGACCTCTATCGAGGGCAACCGCGGCGAGCCGCGTCCGCGTCCGCCGTATCCGGCAGTCAAGGGTCTGTATCAGTCCCCGACCGTCGAAAACAACGTGGAGACCTTTGCCAACGTGCCGCAGATCATTCTGCGCGGCGCTCAGTGGTTTGCATCCATGGGCACGGAGAAATCCAAGGGCACCAAGGTCTTTGCTCTCGGCGGCAAGATCAAGCACACCGGCCTTGTCGAGATCCCGATGGGCACAACGCTGCGCGAGATCATCGAAGACATCGGCGGCGGCATCCCGAACGGCAAAAAGTTCAAGGCGGCGCAGACCGGCGGTCCTTCCGGCGGCTGTATCCCCGCTTCTCTCATCGACACACCCGTGGACTATGACAACCTCATCGCCATCGGCTGTATGATGGGTTCGGGCGGCCTCATCGTCATGGACGAAGACACCTGTATGGTGGACATGGCGAAATTCTTCCTCGAATTCACCGTTGACGAGTCCTGCGGCAAGTGCACGCCCTGCCGTGTCGGCACAAAGCGTCTGCTCGAAAAGCTCGACAAGATTACCAAGGGCAACGGCACGCTTCAAGACATCGACGAGCTGGAAGAGCTGTGCTACTACATCAAAAACAACTCGCTGTGCGGTCTCGGTCAGACGGCGCCCAACCCCGTCTTGTCCACGCTGAAATTCTTCCGCGACGAGTACATTGCACACGTGGTGGACAAGAAATGTCCCGCCGGCGTCTGCAAGGATCTGCTGCAATTCACCATTGAGGCGGACAAATGTAAGGGCTGCACCAAGTGTGCCCGTAACTGCCCGGTGGGGGCGATCTCCGGCGCTGTCAAGCAGCCGCACGTCATCCATCAGGATAAATGTATCAAGTGCGGCGCCTGTATGGCGAACTGCAACTTCGGTGCGATCAAGAAAGGTTAAGAAAGGAGTGTGCTGTCATGGATATGGTTAATGTTAAAGTGAACGGCATTGCCGTCAGCGTGCCGAAGGGCTCCACCATTCTGGAAGCGGCTCACGCTGCCGGTGTGGAGATCCCCACGCTGTGCTATTTGAAGGATATGAACGAGATCGGCGCCTGCCGTATCTGCGTTGTCGAAGCGACCGGCGCGCGCGGTCTTGTGACCGCCTGCGTCTATCCCGTGAACGAAGGCATGGAAATTCAGACCAACACCGACAAGGTGCGCGCCGCCCGCAAGACGACGCTGGAGCTGATCCTTTCCACGCATGAGAAAAAGTGCCTTTCCTGCGTGCGCTCCACCAACTGTGAGCTGCAGAAAATGTGCCTTGACTACGGTGTGGAGGACGACGGCAAATATGACGGCTTCCATCCGGAATATGCGCTCGACGAGTCCGCCCCGCACATGATCCGCGACAACAACAAGTGCATCCTGTGCCGCCGCTGCGTCGCTGCCTGCCAGCAGCAGTTTGTGTCGGTCATCGGTGCGAACGATCGCGGCATCGACACCCACATCGCCTGCGCGTTTGAAAAGCCGCTCGGCGACGTGCCCTGCGTCTCCTGCGGTCAGTGCATCAACGTCTGCCCGACGGGCGCTCTGCGCGAAAAGGACAACACCGCCGAGGTGTTCGAAGCGCTGTCCGATCCGGACAAGGTCGTGCTCGTCCAGACCGCTCCCGCCGTCCGTGCGGCGATCGGCGAGGAATTCGGTCTGCCGATCGGTACGCCCTGCGAAGGCAAGATGGTTGCCGCGCTGCGCAGACTGGGCTTTGACAAGGTGTTCGACACCGACTTTGCCGCCGACATGACGATCGTCGAAGAGGCGACCGAGCTTGTCGACCGCGTGAAAAACGGCGGCGTGCTGCCGATGATCACGTCCTGCTCGCCCGGATGGGTGAAGTTTGCGGAGCTGTATTATCCCGAGCAGCTCGCCAATCTCTCCACCTGCAAATCCCCGCAGCAGATGTTCGGCGCTATTCTCAAGACCTACTATGCGGAGAAAAACGGCATTGATCCGAGAAACATCGTTTCCGTTTCGGTCATGCCCTGCACCGCAAAGAAATTCGAGATCACCCGTGAGGATGAGGACGCAGCCGGTGTGCCGGATGTGGACATCTCCATCACCACCCGTGAGCTTGCCCGCATGATCCGCCGCGCGGGTCTGAACTTCACCGCGCTGCCGGATGAAGAGTTTGATATGCCGCTTGGCGCGGATACCGGCGCTGCCGTCATTTTCGGCGCGACCGGCGGCGTTATGGAAGCGGCACTGCGCACGGCAAACGACGTGCTCACCGGCAAGGACAACGGCTCTGTGGACTTCACCGAGGTGCGCGGCATGGAGGGTCTCAAGGAAGCGACCTACAACATCGCGGGCCTTGAGGTCAAGGTCGCGGTCGCCAGCGGTCTGACAGCTGCCAACCACGTCATGAGCAAGATCAAGGACGGCACGGCGCCGTGGACGTTTGTTGAGATCATGTGCTGCCCCGGCGGCTGCATCAACGGCGGCGGTCAGCCGATCGTGCCCGCCGTGGTGCGCAACTTCGAGGACTACCGCGCCAAGCGTGCCAAGGTGCTGTATGACATGGATCGCAACATGCCGCTGCGCAAGTCGCATCAGAACCCGATGGTCGTCGAGATCTACAAGGATTACTTTGAGAGCTTCGGCAGCCACAAGGCGCATGAGGTGCTGCATACGCACTACTCCGCTCGCAAGAAATTCCACTGAATGTCCAAGTCCCTGCACGGAAGTTCCGTGCAGGGACTTGTTGTTTTCGGACAGCTTTCACCCGTCGTATTGTGCCGCCAGCGCATCTTCTGCAAATTCCAAAAGTGCCCACGGCTGCGGCTGCTCACTGCGGCACAGGCGGACAAATGCCGCCGCCTTTTCCCTGTCAAAGAACAGGTCGGGGACGGCGAACAGAATTTCTCCCGCCGCCGTGTACGCCGTCACCCCATAGACCGTAACCGCCGCGCCGCATTCATCCCACACGCGATCCGTCTTCACACGATACAAAATCCCCATTTTCCACTTTTCCACCTCTACGCACTGTCTGCATTTGCTGTCACCGTTCGCTTTGCTTCCCTGTCCCGTTCTTCCCCGATACGCAAAAGCGTTTCCGCCTTCGCCATGCCGATTCCCTCGTCCGCCAACGTTCCCTCGACCGCTTTCACCGTCTTGCGGTCGCGTTCCCGCTCGGACAGTCTGCTGTATACCGAGTCAACCGCCTGCATGCATTGCTTGACCGCCTTTTTCTTTCTCCGATCCCGTGTGCGCCGCTTCCGCAGATGCTTGCGTGTGACCCCCCCGCCGCACCGACCAAAGCAGTTGCCGCCGCATACAGGATCGCCGTGCCGTACTCGTTAAGAAACCGTACAAAAACATTCATGACTTCTCCTTTCTTCTGCGGGGAACTTGTCGCAGCGTGGATACCCTCGTGAGCCTTGCAAGGATAATCATAGCGAACCCCGGAGAAAAACGGAATTGGTATAGTTTGGTTTTATACGGTAAAATTCGGGCAGAGGTATGGTAAAATACGAAAAAAACGTCACACGAAGGCTTTCATGCGACGTTTTTGTCTCATTAAAACATATATACTGTGTATATCCGTTGAAAATGACTCCTTTTTATGCTTAAATACAAGATGAGGTGAGAGTATGCGTTTATACGTTTCCGGCGTTTCGCTGCAAGGGGAGATCCCGCAGAATTCCTATCTGCAAAATATTCCCGCCATAAAACATCTGCAAGACATGCGCCGTCTCCCGCTTTCCTCTCCCGTCACCTTTTTTGTCGGAGAAAACGGAACGGGAAAATCCACACTTTTGGAAGCGATCGCCGTTTTGAGCAAGCTGAACGCAGAGGGCGGCTCGCGCAATTTTAATTTTTCAACCTGCCGTACCGAGTCGCCGCTGCATGAATATCTATCGGTATCAAAAGCGGCATATGAAAAGGACAGCTTTTTTCTGCGCGCAGAGAGCTTTTACAATGTCGCCACCGACATTCTGAAAAACGACATCTGTCTCGACGGCTACGGCGGTCGGTCTTTGCACGAGCAATCACACGGCGAGAGCTTTCTGGCGCTGGTGCAAAACCGGTTCAGGGGAAACGGTTTGTATATTTTGGACGAGCCGGAAGCGGCGCTGTCCCCGATACGGCAAATGACACTGCTGTTAGAGATACGGCGGCTGGCGGACAAGAACTCCCAGTTTCTCATTGCCACCCATTCTCCGATCGTTTTGTCCTTTCCGCACGCCGACATATGGGAATTTTCAAAGGACGGCATCTGCAAAAAGGCATATACCGAAACAGAAAACTATCAAGTGATGAAGGACTTTATCAACAACCGCGACAACGTACTTCGCCGCCTTTTCGGAGAAGATTAGTTTTTAAAATTACGAACTTGCTATAGATGAGGCGACTATCCCAAAGATTTGTGATACACTGATTGCAGAGTATCTGCTTTTAATTATGGCGAATTCGCCATAATCGGACGGGAGAAGAGCATGCGGATCAGTCCCCAATTCAAAGTATATGTTGTCAAAGAATTCCAACGGCTTAAAGCCGATGAACAAAAGCAAGGCTTGCAAATTTTTTAGGTAGTCATTCTCCGCACGCAACCGCTGGACTTCTGCCAGCAGATCTTCTTCAACCTGCTTCGGTAGCTGCTTTGGCGGACGGCCCTTACTGCTGCGGCCACGCCGTTCGATGGCTAACCCTTCCGGCCCTTCTTCCAAATAAATGCGTTCCCAACGCTCTATCATTTTATGGTCGTTAATTCCGAATTCCTGCATCGCTGCACGGATACTCAGATTTTCTTTTTCTATGGTTTCTACAACCTTTCTCTTGAACTCCGGCGTATATCGTTTGTTTGGTACTCCTTTTG
>ERZ791927.2304-NODE-2304-length-12447-cov-2.926243_pt1 | contig 12447 bp, 7 predicted proteins | sample MGYA00510130_ERZ791927 | MGnify/ENA primary metagenome ERZ791927 (study PRJEB30046, sample SAMN00792055) | human gut metagenome | study: EMG produced TPA metagenomics assembly of the A metagenome-wide association study of gut microbiota in type 2...
CAGGCGTTTTCGACCGTTTTTGAGCTATGCACAAATCCAATTTGGACAGCAGTGCAGGCGCGCAATTAATTGATGCGCAAAATCTTGGATGCCCTGTTTTTGTAGGTTAGTTATTAACCTATTGATGTTTATTGGCTTTTCTGGCTTTCCGCGCTTCCGTGCAGAGGCGCCGCACGGTGTTCGCTGTACAGGTGGGCGCCTTCGGATAGTCGGCATTAAGCCTGTCGGCCACTATTTGGTAGCGGTCGTAGTTTGCTTCTAGGCCGTACTTGCGGGGTAGGTTTTCGTAGCGTTTGAGCACTTCCTCGGCGGAGTAGGGCCACGGGGTTGCTTTGTTCCCTCTGCCTTTTCGCTCCTTTGCTGCTTTCATTGCTCCATAGAGTTGCCCAACACAGCTCCCCAGCCGGGTGCATTCGCTGTTAATCATATCGTTGAGCGCAAGATAGAGAGGTAACGGGAGAGCTTCCAAGTTGTCTCCCCACAGCTTTGCAACAAGGCTTAAGGCGCGCAAACGATAGGCGACAAAGGAGACGGCCGAGAGAGCGCGGCTAACTTCCTCGGTACTTTTCTTTGAGCGGTTGCCGCCTCCCAAATCTTTGAGGTTAACGGGAAGCGTGAGCACGTTGCGGAGCTTTCGCCACGATGTGAACGCAAGAGCAAGAAAAACGGAGGTTGCCGCGTCGGGGTCGGTTTCATCAAAATGGAAAAGGTGCTCGGGCGTGGAAGGCCGTTGGGCCGTTGCCTTGCCGATAGCTTCGGCGGCCCCTGTTAGCTTGGCTTCTATTCTCCTACGGCAATCCTCGAGGAAAGAGGACAGAAGCGGGTTGGGTAGCTCGACGGTGTTGGGCTGTGCGTTGGCGCCTAGGTCGTTGGCGCGAGACATTACAGCGCCTTGTGCTATCGCAAAGGCAACGGTTAAACGGTCCGGTGTCAAACTGAAATTGAAACCGCAGGACTCACCAATAGTCTCGATACAGGGTTGTGCGAGAGCAAGGGGCGGTCTGTCTGGGATGAAGGCTTGAAAATGGAGGTGGTGGCGTGGGGCCTTGGCTCCTTGGGGGATGCCTCGAGGCTTGGCAAGGGGGCCGATTAGCTCGGGAAAGCACAGCTCCATAGGGCTAAATGCTTCTCCGGGTAGAAGAAAATGCACCCCCAAAACAGGCACGGCAGGGGAAGGAATATCGGGCATAGGCGTGTTCGGATAGCGGCGCATTCTCAATGTCCCAGTGCGGAAAGCGGGGGGCGCCGCGGGGCGGCCTGAACACGCTAAAGGGGGCCGCCCCTAGCCTCGACGGTAGCTACTCCGCAAGGCTTGCGCGTTTCTAAGAATAGCGCAGGAGGCGGCCGCGGACACCCCCCTTGCCACACTTCCGGGGACTTCTATAAAACCGAATTGACTCGGTACGCATCTGCCGAGTTTCTCTCCCCTTCCAAAAAACGGGAGTTCGGATTTGGTTTTTCCCAAAATGAAAAAATTTTGGGTTCACCACTCGGGGCGTATTCCTTGGCGGCGCTGTTGGTTTTTGGGCCCCCGGGGTGCGCACTAAATTTTCAAAACTTTTTTATCTTCCCTGAAAGAGGCAGGGTAAACCCTATAGTTCGGGATAGGAAAAGTTTTGGAAATTTCGTTGCCTTGCGTAGTGAATGCGGCTACTTGCTAAAAGGCCGTAGGAAGCGCTGTGGCCGCTTTTGCCCCCTCTCTGAGTGTGGTTGGGTTGGCTACCTTTAATGCGGCTCCTGTGCGCTGAATGATTGGCGGCTGGGCAGGGGCAAAGCCCCGAGCTAGGGTAGGGGTCGGGAATTTGAAAAATGGGGGGGAGTTTTGTCTATTCTCGCGCGCGCGCGCCCGGAGCAACAGGCGGCCGTCCTCCGCGCCGTGCTGGGTAGGTTAACTCCAAAAAAACACGGCCGCCCAGTGCCTACTACCAAAAATATCGTGAGTGGTTGGGCGCCTGAAATAAGGGGGAGTGAAAAAAGTTCCAATTTTTGGCGGAAAAATGGAAAAGTGAAAAGGCCAATCAAAGGAGACGGGGCGAGGGTGCTTAACTGCTGGCGATTCTTGGAGTGCGTGAAAGCGAAAACGCAAGGGGGTATCTGGCCGCTGGGCTACTCCGAAAAATCGGGAGTTCGGATTTGGTTTTTGATATGGGGCGCCGCTCGGGTGGGGTTCCCCTCGAGCGTTTGTGGAAATTGGGCCCCCGGGGGTGCTTGGCCGTTTGTGCGTTGGCGAAGGGGAGGGGGCGGTTTTCAAAATGGTTTTTGAAATGTGCTCGGGGCAAACGCCACCTCCCTAGGGGGCGGCGGCTTGATTTTTGCCCCCGGGGGTGCCTGAGCAATTCTGGGGGCGGTTCAATGCCCAATGTACCCACGCGCGGGCCGAAACGAAGAGAGCAGGGAGCAGACGCCCCCACGCGAAAGGCGCCGAACTGAGGCCGCGGCGTGTGCGCCTCCAGCAGGCTGGGCGCCAAGCTAGGGCCGCGGGATGAATGCTTTCCCCGTCAGAACCGCCGAGGTAAGGGCCGCAAGGGCTCTCCACGACATTTCCACCCACCTTTCCACCCACCATCCCACCCACCTTTCCACCCACTATAAAATAGAGAAAAACACTTGATATATAAGGATTTTCTCTTTCTTCTATGTGAGGTGGGTGGAAAGGGTGGGCGTTTTTTGGGGAGTGGACGGAACACAACACAGGCGGCCGATAGGGCTACTCCTCTTTTTCAGGCGCCTCGGCGGCCTCGGCAAGGGCGTACACCTTGCTAAAACAGAAGGCTCCCCAAGCATCGAAAACCGCGCGCATTTCCTCCACAGGCTCTCGACGGTCGTAGGCGCCGCCGTATTTCTCTCGGTGGTCGAGGCACCGCTCAATGAGGGCCTCTGGGAACGGGGCGTGGCCGTAAGCCTTGCCGTCCTTTGCCCAATCCTTGAAGCTGGCTCGGGCGATTCCGTGCAGGGTGGCGTTTCTCGGCTTCCCATCCGGCCCCTTAAGCCAAGGATCAACCCAGCGGCCGCCTTGCTCGGCGTGGAAGCGCTTGAGGGCTTGCTCATAGGCGCCCACACTGATCGGCTTGCCCCTGCACCGAGAGCTAGAGCTCTCAAAGAGATAGGAGACGCCTTCGGTGTGGGGGGCGCTTCTAAGTATCTGTAGCGCTTCCTTGCTCAGAGGGGTTTGGCGGTCCCCGCCGCCTTTGATCTTCATGCGGCCGTCCTCTCGGGGGATTCGGTGGATTTTGTTTTCCCAGTCTATTTCCTTGTCTTGGGCTTGTAGCGCAGAGGCCGCGCGCCCAGCGGTGAGAATGGCGTAGATGATGAAGCCTTTCGAGGCGTCTAGATGGCGCTTCCCAGCCATCAAGGCGGCAATAAACTCGGGGACCTCTTCGGGTCTAAGTGCTGGGTGATGGTGGTCGTTAGCATCCCGAGCAACCTTGGGCAAGGTGTGCTGTAGCACTTGGCGCAGCTGGGCAGGGTTTTGCATGGCGGGAAGTTTCCCGCAAAGCATTCCGCGGGAGTAGGCGCCTTCCATTTCCAAGAGGAGGCGGCGCGCGGATTCATGGGTATTAAGCCACGCCTTTTCGATGCCGTTGGTAATGTCTTGGGGGGTGATCTCGGCGGCCGCCTTACCCTTTAGCTCTTCGGGGATGAAGCGGGCAAAGCGGGAGCGCGTTGTTTTCTCGTCCTTCTCTTTGATCTTGTCTTTCTCCAGCCTGTGGACCATGTGCCAATCAAAGAGCTCCGCGAGGGTAAGCGGCTTGGTTTGAGGCGCTCGAGCCGCCCGCTTCCTTTCCGTGGGGTTGCCCCCTCGGTCTATTTCTTCTCGGTAGGCGCTGGCTGTCATGCGGGCCTCTTTGAGGGGTACCCGCTTAATGGAGCCGATTGTGTAGCGCTTCCCTCGGTAGCGAAGGAAGTAGGAGCGGGAGTACCCCGTTGCCGTTTTTTGAACGTCACAGAAAAGCCCGGGCGCTCCCCCTATGGCTTTGGTGGCGGTGAGCGCTTCTATCTCCTTCATGGTGAGCGGTCGAATTGTCTTTGGCATTTGCGTGTTCCCTTGGCCGCCTCCTCTCCGTACTTGCTGGCGGAGGTGGCGTGTACATATCGAAATCGGAAGGGCGCCTAGTCTCAGAAGGATGTCGCTACCGACAGAGGCGCCTACAGGGGGGAATATGTACAAAGCCCAACACGGTTTGTTTGTACATATCGCGGCCCCTTTGAGGGTATCCTAACCCAATATGTACATTAGTATGTACATAAAAAAGTGCGACTGTAGACGAACAAAGTGAAGGGGCTGGCGAACGCTAGGGAACGTATAAATGCCCGAAATGCCTAGAAGGACAGGGGAAAGCGTGGATAAAGAAAAAGGCCAAAGACTGACGGCGATCAATCTTTGGCCTTATGTTTGGTGGAGGCGGCGGGAGTTGAACCCGCGTCCGGAAACCTTTTTCTGATGGGTCTACATGTTTAGCCGCATGATTTGGTTCTCGCCGAATGCCCTGCCGAGCGGCGGGCCGACATCCAGCCAGTCACCTTGATTTCGGAAGCGCGTCGGCGACGGTCGCACAACCTAGACCCTGTCAAATGATACTGCTGTCGATTGCTCGACCCGGCCCAGAGACAAACCGGTGCAGCATCTCGCATTAAGCAGCGAGAGCGAAACGCTTGTTGTTGGCGTTTAATTTTTTGCAGCGGATTTACGAGGTGACTGCACCTCGACATGCCCCATACAGCGTCCGCGTCCCCGTCGAAGCCAAGGCGCCCCCTTTGTATGAAGGATGAACATTATAGCGCAAGACCGGCCCAAGCCGCGAGATCTGCGGGCGAATGTGCAATAAAGTCCGCATCCCATGTTTCAGGCGGTGTGAGCGCATATCCCCATGTGCAGGCTGCGCACTGCATGCCGGCAGCATGAGCTGCCTGAACGTCTCTCGGATCGTCGCCGGCATAGAGGATTTGGGTTGTGTGAACTCCGAGCAAGCGGGCGGCCGTAATCAGTGAGTCGGGCGCGGGCTTCATGGCGCATCCCTCGGAGTCGCTGCCAAGCACGATGTTGAGTTTGCGGTCCAATCCCAGAGCGCTTGTCAGGCGAAGCGCCAAGTGCTCGACCTTGTTTGTGACGACGCCCGTGCGGACGCCGGCGCAGCGAAGGGCGTCAAGCATGGCCGTGACGCCTTCGAAAGGACGGGAATGGTCTGTCATGTGGGCGGCATAGTTGTCGAGAAACTCGGCCCGGAGAACAGGAAATGCAGGATCGCTCCGGCTGATGTTCATGGCTTTGCCCAGAAGTCCGGGCGCCCCCTTGCTGGCGTAGGGACGGAGTTCCTTCTCCGGCAGGGGAGCAATGCCGCGGGCTGTTCGCACCATGTTGACGGCAAGTGCAAGATCGGGTGAGGTGTCAACGAGGGTGCCGTCAAGGTCGAAGAGGAAAAGACGGACGTTCATGAGCGTGGCGTTGAACGGAGAGATTGTTGCAAGAAAGCCCTCGAACGCTTGACATTCGAGGGCTTGCTGGGGGCGGTTCAAAACCGCCTTTACGGAACTTCAGTCAGAAATATTACTGACGCGTACCGACGACTTCAACCACGGCACGGCGGTTCGGTGCGAGGCACTGGACGAGTTCGCGGAAGTTCTTGACCTGGCCCTTGGCGGAGGGATTCGGGCAGTCAACGACCGGATCGGCTTCGCCACGGCCTTCGGTCTGGATCAGGTTGGCATCGACGCCCTTGGAGACGAGGTAGGCCTTGACGGATTCAGCACGAGCGGCGGAAAGCTTTTCGTTGTAGGCTTCCTTGCCGAGGCGGTCGGCATAGCCGGTCGAAAGGATGACTTCAACGTTCACGCCGGCGAGACGGGAGACGAGGTCGTCGAGAACGGCCTTGCCCTCATCCTTCAGGGTGGACTTGTCGAAGTTGAAGAGCATGTCTGCAGAGAAGGTCACCTTTTCGGCAGCGGGAGCAACCGGAGCGGCGGCCTGTTTCGGCTGGCAGGCTTCGGCGGGAAGAACATCGGCGTCGCACTGGCAACCTTCGCCGGAAGCTTCAGCGAGAGCCGGCGTCCAGAAGGAGGTGCGCCAGCAGAGGCCGTAGCCGCTCTTGACGATCTTGCCGTCGGAGGAGTGGACATAGGGGCTGACCTGGTCGGCAGCGAAGGAAGCGCCCGACACCGCCAGCATCATAGCGGCAACAAGACCGCCAATCTTCAGAGAAGTCTTCATTGTTGTTATCCTCAAAAAGTTCAGGAAGCTTAAACGGGATGGACGATTTGTCACCAACAAGTTTGCCGGCTACAAACAGATCACCCAGATGTCTTGCCCGTTAACCCGGACAGGATACACCGATCGCGTCAGGCTTGTGACGCGGCGCGTTGTTCTGTCGAGCTTAATGGCTCAATATCTAGAACCATTTTGTCAGATTTCCGCACTGATTTCCACCGTCAGACAATCAGTGATACATCTAGTTGAGACTACCCCACTTTTGCATCAGGGCGCGGGCCCCGTCGTTCGGGCCTCTGTCTTGGCACGCTATAAGCTTGCCGGCTACCCATGTGTGCGTTACGTTTTCTCTGCCTGCAGAATAAAGAAGCTGTGCGGCGGGATTTGAAACGGGGCCGCACTCGACGCCCGACAGGTCGATCGCAATCATGTCGGCGCATTTTCCGATTTCGAGAGAGCCGATTTCGTCGTCCCAATGCAGTGCCCGGGCGCCTCCGAGCGTGGCGGCCTCGAGCATGTCGAACACTTTCGCGCAGGTGGTACTGCCCTCGACGGCCTTGGCAAGCATGGCGGCGAGGCGTGTTTCGCCAAGCATGTCGAGCTTGTCGTTGCTTGCCGAGCCGTCGGTGCCGATGCCGATGTTGATGCCCGCCGTCATCATCTTCGCAACGGGAGCAAAGCCCGAGGCAAGCTTGAGGTTGGAGGAGGGACAGTGGCAGACGGAAGCGCCCGCCTCTGCGAGCATGCGGATGTCCTCGGTGCTGGCATGAACGCTGTGAACTGAAATGAGCCGTTCGTTTAGAAGGCCGAGACGGGCGAGGCGCGCGACGGGCCGCTCGCCGTGCTCTTGGAGTGAGGCTGTTACTTCACCGGCGGTTTCATTGACGTGAATGTGTACGGGAAGTCCGTGATGTTCGCTCAGGCGTGCGCAACGGGCAAGCGCAGCGTCGCTCACCGTATAGGGGGCGTGCGGCCCAATGGTCACCCGCACGAACGGGTCGCCTGTGAAGCGCTCGATGAGCGCTTCACACTTCATGAAGTACTCGTCGTCACCTGCGGCCCACGCTGAAGGAAAACCGATGATGATGCCCGCGGTTGCGCAGCGCAATCCAGCCTCCCGGAGGCCCTCGGCGGCGGCGTCCGGAAAGAAGTAGAGGTCCGAGCAGCAGGTGATGCCGGCACGGGCCATTTCCATGCCGGCGAGCAGGCTGCCGTCGTGGACGAAGGCATGACTCATGAGGCGCCCTTCCGCGGGCCAAATCTCTTGAGTGAGCCAGTCCATGAGGGGCAGGTCGGCGCCCTTGCCGCGAAGCAGGTTCATGGCCGCGTGCGTGTGGAGGTTGACGAACCCGGGCATGAGGACGCTCCCGGGCAGCCGGGTCGTCATGGGGTCGAGTCCGGTGTATCGGATCCGGGCGGCCTCGGTCGGAAGAATGTCCGAAATTCGACCGCCGGACAGGACGATCGTGTGGTTTTCGAGAATGGTGTTTCGGGGAAGGACGGGAATGACCCAGCGGGCCTCGACGAGCGCGTCGGCTTTCATGCGCAACCTCATGCTTGAAGACTCGAAAAGTGCTAGGCGGAACGGGGGCTCGGGCGTGCCCGAAGCCCGGCGCCGGGCAGGACTTCAGCCAATTGTATTCGGGTTTGATGGAGGCAATTACTGGTAAAATATAATGTTTAGACCTACGCTGGATCGCCCGAGGGCGCCTGCGGGAAGGTCGTCGCGGCAGGGCTTGCGAACCCCGGCCGCATCGGTCCGCACGGACTACAAGAAAAAAGAGTTGGCCGGCTTCGCTTAGACGGGACGCCCGGCTTTATCCAGAGGAAAATTCGGCATGGACGAAAAAGACAATAAGGAAGAGTCGCAGGTGCGGGACGCGCAGGCCGCGGAAGATGCGCAGGACGAAGCCCCGCTTCAGGGATCTGCTCTGAGCGTCGCACATGAGCTCCTTCCAATTTCGCTTGAATCGGAAATGAAGCGCTCCTATCTCGATTACGCCATGAGCGTGATCGTGGGCCGAGCGCTTCCCGATGTGCGCGACGGATTAAAGCCGGTGCACCGCCGCGTGCTTCATGCCATGAATGAGATCAAGAACACTCACAACAACCCGACCAAGAAGGCCGCGCGCGTTGTGGGGGAAGTGCTCGGCAAGTACCATCCGCACGGCGACTCAGCCGCCTACATGACGATCGTGCGCATGGCCCAGCCCTTTTCGTTGCGTTATCCGCTCATCTTCGGCCAGGGCAACTTCGGCTCGATCGACGGCGACAGTCCGGCCGCCATGCGTTACACGGAAGTGCGTCTTGAAAAGATCGCCGCCGAAATGCTCGCCGACATCAACGAGGACACGGTCGACTTCGTGCCCAACTTTGACAACTCCGAAAAGGAGCCCGTCGTTCTGCCGACACGTCTTCCTCAGCTTCTCGTCAACGGCTCTTCCGGCATTGCCGTGGGCATGGCCACGAACATCCCGCCTCACAATCTCGGCGAGACGGTTGATGCCTGCCTGCACCAACTGCGCCATCCTGAGTGCTCGATCGAGGACCTCATCCGGTTGATGCCCGCTCCGGACTTCCCGACGGGCGGCATCATCTTCGGCATCTCGGACGTGCATCAGGGCTACCGCACGGGCCGAGGTCGGGTGGTCATGCGTGCCCGAACGCATCTCGAGGACTTCGGTCGCGACCGCGTTCGCATCGTCGTGGACGAGATCCCGTACATGGTCAACAAGCGCGTCATGTACGAAAGGATGCATGAACTCATGCGCGAGAAGAAGATCGAGGGCATCGCTGAAATGCGTGACGAATCCTCGAAGGACATCCGCATCTGCATTGATCTCAAGCAGGGAGCGATCCCCGAGGTCGTGCTCAACAATCTCTTCAAGATGACGCAGATGCAGGAGAGCTTTGGCATGAACATGGTCGCCCTCGTTGACGGCCAGCCGACGCTTCTCAACCTGCAGCAGATGATCGTGCACTTCCTGTCGCATCGGCGAGAAGTGGTGACGCGCCGCACGGTCTTCCGTCTTGGCAAGTACCGTGCTCAGGGGCATCTGCTTGAAGGACAGACGGTTGCGCTCTCGAATCTTGACGAATTCATCCGCATCATCCGCAGTGCGAAGACGCCTGCCGAGGCTGCCGACGAACTCTACGGCCGCGGCTGGCCCATGGCAATGGCTCAGGAGCTTGCAAGCCGCAGCATTGAGGAGATGCATCGCTACTATCCCGAGGACATGGATCCCGCCCGCGGCATACAGGCCGACGGACTCTACTATCTCACCCGCACGCAGATCGACAACATTCTGGCGATGAGCCTGCGCCGCCTGACCGGGCTTGAGCAGGACAAGGTCCGTGCGGACTATGCCGCAATGATGGCCAACATTGCCGACTGCCTTGACATTCTTGCCCGTCCCGAACGCGTCAACGCGATCATCGGAGAGGAGCTTGAGCACATCCGAGAGGAGTACGGCGACGAGCGTCGTTCGACGATCGACCTCATGGGAGATCCGAATTTCAGCAAGCGCGATCTCATTCCGCGCCGCGACATGGTGGTTACGCTTTCGCGCGGCGGCTACATCAAGAGCCAGAATCTTGCCGACTACGACGCGCAGACGCGCGGCGGCAAGGGGCGCAAGGTTCAGGAGATGACGAAAGACGATGAGGTTGCCGAACTCTTCATCGCCAACACGCATGATGTGATCATGTGCTTCTCCACTGCGGGACGAGTCTATCCGATTGACGTCTTCGAGCTGCCGGAGGGCAAGTCCAATACGCGCGGTCGTCCGATTGTTAATCTTCTTCCGCTGGAGGAAGGTGAGCAGATCTCCTTCATGCTTCCGATTCAGGGCTTTGACGACGAGCATTTCATCGTCATGGCCACCAATCGAGGCACCATCAAGAAGACGCCGCTCTCGGCCTTCAAGCATGCTCGCCTCAAGGGCATCATCGCTACGACGCTTGATGAGGGCGAAACGCTCGTAGGCGTGGCCGTGTCCGACGGAACCGAAGACATCATGCTCTTCAGCGATGCGGGCAAGTGCGCTCGCTTCTCCGAAAGCATTGTTCGTCCTATGGGCCGCCTGGCACACGGCGTGCGCGGCATGCGCCTTGATGAAGGTCGGTCCGTTATTTCCCTTATCGTCACGAACGATGAGGAGAAGTACGTGCTTGCCGCCACCGAACACGGCTTCGGCAAGCGTACCCGTGTGGGAGAATATCCGCGCAAGAACCGCGGCATCTTCGGTGTGATCGCCATTTCTACGAAGGAGCGCAACGGCCGCATGGTCTCTGCAGTCCTGACCGATCCCGACGACGAGATCATGATGCTCACCACGGGCGGCAAGGTTGTTCGCACGCGAGCGGGCGAAGTCAACATCGTGAGCCGATCCGCCATGGGCGTGCGCCTCATCAACACGGGCGACGACACGCTCGCCTCGGTACGCCGCGTGGCGGTCAAGAGCGCCGACGATGAGCTGGAGAAGCTCAATATTGAGGTCTCCGACGAGGATCTGCAGACGGACGATGATGTGCTCGAGGATGAGAACGAGGTCCCGGAGGCTGATGTGGAGACAGCTGATGATGCGGATGAGCGTGATCAGGATCAAGAATGATGCTTGATTCTGCCGTCGGCAACTTTTAACAAGATCGCCTAAGATAAACGGATGCGCAGCTTCAGTTGCCGCGCATCCGTTTTTTTTTGTGATCCGTCATTTTTTGCCTGGAGATGGCCATGGGGCGTCCCTTCAACTTCGCTGCAGGTCCGAGCATGCTGCCGGAATCTGTTCTCAAAAGTGTTTCCGAAGCCGTGATCGATTATGAGGGGCACGGCTACTCCATTCTCGAGATGATGCATCGCAAGCCGCCGTTCGAAGCGATTCTGCTTGAACTTAAGAGCCGGGTGAAGACGCTTCTGGCCGTGCCTGACGACTTTGAGATTCTTTTTTGCCCGGGTGGCGGCAAAATGCAGTTTGCAATGGTTCCGCTCAATCTTGTCACTCAGGGCTGCCGCGGCGGCTACGTTGTAACGGGCACATGGTCCCGCATGGCGAGCGAGGAGTGCCGCCGCGTCTCGCGTGAAACGACGCTTTGGGCGGGCAACAACCGCGAGCTTCCGAGGAATGTCATCCGCGTCCCGCGCGACGTCGAGTATGTCTACTTTTGCGACAACGAGACGGTGGACGGCACGGAATTCACGAGTCTTCCCGCCGTTGACGACAACGATGTGCTCTTCGTTTCCGACATGTCGAGCAACTTCATGAGCCGTCCGATCGATTGGACTCGTTATGCCGCCATATGGGCCGGTGTTCAGAAAAATTTCGGAACTGCGGGCTTGGCTTGCGTGATCGTGCGCAGAGATCAACTTGGGTGCGCTTCGGAAACGGTTCCCCAGATGCTCGACTGGAGCGTCTATGCCAGAAACAACAGCCTGCAGAATACGCCGCCCGTTCTTCAGTTCTACACTGCCATGCTGATGGCTCGATGGGTCGATGAGCAGGGTGGCGTTGAGGAGATGGATCGGCGCGCCAAGGCGCGTTCCAAACTGCTTTACGACACCATCGATGGAATGGGCGACTTTTACGTGAGCCGCATTGCGCCTGAGGCGCGCAGCCGCATGAACGTTGTCTTCACGCTTGCCGACGAGTCGCTCCTGCCGGTCTTCGTGAGGGAGGCCGAGGCGACTGGACTGACGAATCTTGCCGGTCACCGATCCGTGGGCGGTCTTCGCGCATCGCTCTACAACGTGATGCCGATGGAGGGCGTCGAAAGGCTTGTCGATTTCATGCGCGACTTTGCGGGGCGTCATGGCTGCCAGAACTGAGAAGCCTGTTGCATTCCTTGGGCCGGCAGGAACATTTTCCGAGCAGGCCGTCAGGGCTTTCTTCGGGCGTGACGTCAATGTGCTTGCCGAGCCCAACTTCGACGAAGTTCTCAATGCTGTAGAAGCTGGTCAAGCTGGCTTCGGAGTCATCGCGATCGAAAACAACACGAACGGCACGGTAACGCATGCGCTCGATCTGCTGCTTGAACGCCGCCTGTGCATCGTGGGAGAGGTTTCCGTGCCCGTCGTTCACAACCTGTTGACGCTTGAAGAAAAGCTGGTGAATGTCAAGAGGGTCTACGCGCATGCGCAGGCGCTCGCACAATGCCGGGGATGGTTGTCTCGGCATGTGCCGGATGCAGAGCGCATTGCCGTCTCATCCAACGCCGAGGGCGCGCGCCGCGCGTCCCTTGAACGCGGCTCG
>ERZ791927.2320-NODE-2320-length-12407-cov-5.643135_pt1 | contig 12407 bp, 14 predicted proteins | sample MGYA00510130_ERZ791927 | MGnify/ENA primary metagenome ERZ791927 (study PRJEB30046, sample SAMN00792055) | human gut metagenome | study: EMG produced TPA metagenomics assembly of the A metagenome-wide association study of gut microbiota in type 2...
CCGTCGGATGCGGCAGCGGCGGGCGCGGGGACGCCGTTTCCGTTCCTTTCGGGAGGGCGCAAAGCAGATCCGCCGCCCTTTTCGGCGCGTCCGCGTCAAACGGCGATAGCATCAGCACCAAAAAATCCGCATCATAAAACTCCGGATAGATATGATTGTCCGTCAACCGTGCAGCAAGCGTCCTGCCGCTGTAGCCGTGTGCTCTTGCGTTGACCGTCAGCTTGAGCGGTTCGTCGCCGACCGTCTCGAAGCCCGCCGCCGCGAGCCTTTCCCGCAGCGTCGTCGTCTGCGGCAGAAACCGTTCGAGCGCCGCTGCAAACGCCGGCAGGCGGTCATTCACCGCATCGAGCGATTGCAGAATGAGATAGGACGGGCTGCTGGAGCCGAAAAGAGCCATCGCCTCGATCGCCCGTTCATGAAACACCGTCGGCGCACTGTCGGCAATGTGCAGATATGCCCCGCCGGTGAGCACGGGCAGCGTCTTGTGCGCCGAGTCACAGCACATGTCCGCCCCCAGATCCAGCGGGTGACGGGACTGCGGCAGAAACTTCAGATATGCCCCGTGGGCATTGTCCACCAACAGCGGCACGCCGCTCGCGCGGCACACAGCAGCGATCGCCGCCACATCCGCCGTGTTGCCGAGATAATCGGGGGTGGTGATATACACCGCCGTCGGCGGGGTGTCGGCACAAAGCGCCGCTTTCACATCCGCCGCCGTGATCCTGCCGCTGTAATACGGCTGTGCTTTGTCAGGATAGATCCACCGCACCGCGATATGCAGCAGCGCGGCGGCATGCACAAACGCCTTGTGCGCATTTCTGCCTGCAAGGACAGTGGGCGTTTTTCCGTTTGCGGTCGCCGCAAGCGCCGTGAGATACAGCATCGCCTGGATACACAGCGTCGAGCCGCCCGCGGAATAGAGCGTGCGCGCGCCGAAAAGGCGGGAAGCGTTTTCCTCGCTCTCCGCAATGATGCCGTGCGGCGCAAACAGATCGTCCGCGCCGTCGATTTCCGTGATGTCCCGCAGCTCCCCCAGGTCGCCGCTGCCCTTATGCCCCGGCATATGCAGACGGGCAGGTTTTTCGGCGGCATAGCGCCGCACGAAATCGCAAATCGGCGTTCCCATCATGCGTCCTCAAGCGCGCGGGCGATCGCCACATACAGCGCACATTCCAGCCGCTTGCGGAACAGGTCGCAGCCATAGGCATATACGCCGCGCACCGAGCCGGTCGCGTGATAGGCGTTGGCGGCACAGCCACCGGAGCAATAGAGCCGCGCCCAGCAATCGCGGCATTCCTCTCTTGCATAGACGTTGCAGGCGGCAAAATCCTCCTGTGTCGCCTTGTTGTCCACGCCGTGCCAGATGTCGCCGAGCTTGAACTTTTCCTCGCCGACGAACTGGTGACAGGGATACAGATCGCCCTGCGGCGTCACCGCCATATACTCCGTCCCCGAGCCGCAGCCGGAGATACGTTTATAGATACAGGGACCGCCCTTGAGGTCGATCATATAGTGATAGAACGTGAAGGGCTTGCCCTCCTTGTCACGGCGGCGCATCAGCTGTGCCAGCTGTTCATACTGCTCCATGACGATCGGCTTGTCCGCCTCGGTCAATGCCGCAGGATCGTTCGGCGCGGCGACGACCGGCTCCATGCTCAACTCGGTGAAGCCGAGGGAAAGCATCTCCTCGATGTCCTTGAGGAAGTCGGGGTTGGCATGCGTGAACGTGCCGCGCATATAATAGCTCTTGTCGCCGCGCGCTTTCACAAACTTCTGAAACTTCGGGACGATGCGGTCAAAGCTGCCGTTGCCCGCCTGATCGACGCGATAGCGGTCGTGAATTTCCCGCCGTCCGTCCAGGCTCAGAACGACATTGCTCATTTCGCGGTTGGAGAAGTCGATCACGTCGTCGTCGATGAGCATCCCGTTGGTGGTGAGTGTAAAGCGGAAATGCTTGCCCCTCTCCTTTTCAACGCTGCGGGCATACGCCACCAGCCGTTTCACCACATCAAAGTTCATCAGCGGCTCGCCGCCGAAAAAGTCCACTTCAAGGTTGTGGCGCGTGCCGGAATTTTCCATCAGGAAGTCCAGCGCGCGCTTGCCCACCTCATAGCTCATGAGCGCCTGCTCGCCGTGATATTTCCCCTGTCCGGCAAAGCAGTAGGCACAGCGCAGGTTGCAGGTGTGCGCGATATGTAAGCACAGCGCCTTGATGACGCCGGAGGTCTTTTCCTTGAGCGTTCCCGCCATGGGGGCAAAGGTGTCGGGCGCAAACAGCTTGCCGTCCGCCTTCAGCGCGGCGATCTGCTCATAGCATTCCGTGACATCCTCTTTTGTCACGCCCTTGTCGCGAAACTCCGCTGCAAGCGAAGCGACAAGCGCGTCCTTTTCCTCGTTTTCAAAGCGGGCGATGAGCGCATACGCCAGCTCGTCCACCGTGTGGATCGCGCCGGAGCAGACATCAAGCACGATGTTATAGCCGCCCATTTTATATTGATGAATCATCCTGACACCTCATTAAAAATGCCGCCCACAGCCGCGGGCGGCACCGTAGTGTACACTACTGATTATTTGCGATCCTTGTTCTCGCACGCCTGATTGGCAATACCGCAGCTAGTCTTGCAAGCAGACTGGCAGGAAGTTTGGCATTCACCGCAGCCGCCGTTCTTTGCGCTTTCGCAGAGATTGCGGGTCTCGATGGTGTTGATGTGCTTCATATCTTCGACCTCCCAAATTAGTTCTCTGGACATTGTAGCACAGCGGCGCGAAAAAGTCAATCATGACTGAAAAATTTCGGCATCCGCCGCATTTCGCGGCAGGGTCGGCAATTTTCCCTTTACAAGCAGTGGGAAATCCTGTATAATGAACTGTATGTGTTATATACTACAAGGCAAAAGGATGAACGATATATGCTACAATTTGAAGAATTGCGGTTGCGGCTTGAGGGCATGCAGCCGGAAATTAAAGACCTTGCCGGTTCCATCGGGCTTGCACAGCTGGAGCGCGAGTCCGCCGAGCTGGACGCGCAGGCGGCTGCTCCCGGCTTTTGGGACGACATGGACAAGGCACAGAAGATCAGTCAGCACGCCGCCATCGTCAAGAGCAAGATCGACGGCTATCACGCACTGTGCGCCGACTATGACGACGCCCTGACGCTCATCGAGCTTGCGGATGAGGCAGAAGATCTGTCGGTTCTCGAGGAGTGCACCGAGGCGGTCGACAAGATCCGCCATGCCATCGACAAGCAGCGTCTGGCAACGCTGCTGTCCGGCGAATATGACAGCAAGAACGCCATCATGACCTTCCATGCGGGCGCAGGCGGCACCGAAGCGCAGGACTGGGCGGAGATGCTGTACCGTATGTATACGCACTGGGCGGAAACGCACGGCTTCCAGTATAAAATTCTTGACTATCTCGACGGCGACGACGCGGGACTCAAAAGTGCTTCCATCGAGATCATCGGCGAGAACGCCTACGGCTATCTGAAAAGCGAGGCGGGCGTGCACCGTTTGGTGCGCATCTCCCCCTTTGACGCTTCCGGCAGACGGCACACCTCGTTTTCCGCGGTTGAGGTCATCCCGGAGCTGGACAACAGCGTGCAGGTGGAGATCCGTCCCGAAGACATCAAGATGGACGTGTTCCGTTCCTCCGGCGCAGGCGGGCAGCACATCAACAAGACTTCGTCTGCCGTGCGTCTGACGCACATCCCGACGGGCATCGTCGTTGCCTGTCAGAACGAGAGAAGTCAGTTCCAAAATCGCGAAAAGGCGATGGATATGCTGCGTTCAAAGCTGGTGGAGATCAAGGAGCGCGAGCATCTCGAACGCATCGAGGACATCAAGGGCACGCAGGCGCAGATCGCCTGGGGCAGTCAGATCCGTTCCTATGTCTTCATGCCCTACACGCTTGTGAAGGATCACCGCACCGGCTTTGAGATGGGCAACATCAACGCGGTCATGGACGGCGATCTTGATGGATTCATCAACGCCTATCTGAAAGCACTTGCCAACAACACGCTGGGAAATGCCGCTTCCGGCGACGAATAAAACCCATACAGACAGCAATCGCACCCGACACAAACCGTCGGGTGCGATTTTTCTATTCTCTTGTCTTTTTCGGCGGCAAAGTGGGCTTGCCGTCCGCGACAAAATCGTTTTGCAGCAACGAGCCGATGCCGATCGCCGCGCCGCCGTATTTCCCGCGGATGCGGTCGACGGCACTTTCCAGCCGCACCTGTCGGTCATGTGCCGCCGTGTCCCGTTCGGAAAACAGATCCAGCTGCTCCCCCGCCTCGTCGTCGGTGAGGTTGGCGGCGGTGACGGTGAACATCCGCACGGCGGGCAGCACCGGATACCATTTGTGCAAAAGCGTGATCGCTTCGTCGGCGATCTCCTTTGCCACGGCGGTGGGTGCAGAAAGCGACGTCTGTCGGTTCGCCGCCCGCAGATCGGGCGTCTTGACCGTGAGCTGCACCGTGCGGCAAAACTGTCCGTGCCGCCGCAGGCGCGTTGCCACAGTGTCGGACAGCATGCGGATAGCGGTGTGCATTTCGTCGGCGGTCGTGAGATCGTGACAGAAGGTCATGCCGTTTCCCACCGATTTCGCTTCACGCGCATAATCGATGCGGGCGACCGGCTCCTTTTCCTCGCCGCGGGCGTACAGATACAGCATCTCCCCCGCCTTGCCGAAGGTGCGGCGCAAAAGCAGCAGATCGGCGTTTGCCAGATCACCGATGGTGTGTATCGCCATTTTATGCAGCGTCGCGGCAACGGAATTGCCGACATACAAAAGCGTTTCCACCGGCAGCGGATGCACGATGCGCTCCACGGCGTCACGGGGGATCTCGGTGGTGGCGTCGGGCTTTTTGTAGTCACTCCCCAATTTAGCAAACACCTTGTTGAAGGACACGCCGACCGAAATGGTCAGCCCTGTCTCCTCCCGCACTTCCCGTCTGAGACGGTCGGCAATTTCGCGTCCCGACCCGAAAAGCCGTCTGCTGCCGGTCACATCCAGCCACGACTCGTCGATGCCGAACGGCTCCACCATATCGGTATAGCGCGCATAAATAGCGTTGACACGTTTGGAATACGCAGCATACTCTCTGTGATGAGCGGGCACCAGCCGCAGGTCGGGACACTTGCGCTGCGCTTTCCAGATCGTTTCGGCGGTCACCACTCCCGCCGCCTTTGCAAGCTCGTTTTTGGCAAGAATGATGCCGTGGCGGCTGTCGGGATCGCCGCACACCGCCATCGGCACATTGCGCAGCGCTGGATTGCGCACCATCTCCACCGACGCAAAAAAGCCGTTGCAATCGCAATGCAAGATTGTCCGATCCATGCCGCACCCCCCAAAAACAAACATTTGTTCTTTATCAGTATACACGCATATTCCCTGCTTGTCAACACATATACTGTAAAAAAGGAGGGGGTCTTTATGAGCATTGATTGGAAACGCAAGCTGAGCAGCCGTAAGTTTTGGGCGGCGATCATCGGATTTATCACGCCGCTTTTGTTATCGTTCGGTGTGTCCAACGAGCTGGTCACGCAGATCGCGGGCATCATCATTTCCGGCGCGACAGTCATCGCCTACATATTGGGAGAGGGACTTGTTGACGCCAACCATGCCGGGACGGCGAAAAAGACCGAAGAAGAAACCTGACACGTTGTAAGGCTGTCTAAAAATCGCAGTGAGAGGAAACCGCCCCCGTCGGCGTATATGCAAGCTATGGTGCATATAAGTAAAGACTTTTATATAGCTTGCACGCTGGGGGGGCGGTTGACGCAGACAGCAAAAGCGTGTGTTTCAAAGAAACGCTCCCTTTTCTCACGAAAACTTTTCCTGAAACCTTTTCACTCAACCGTGCTTTTGCGTCCTGCGGACTTTTTTGACAGTCTGAAGCCGTCGGTGTATGCCGACGGCTTCTTATCATTTGCGATGATCTGCCGATAACGCGGCTTCGCCTTTTTTGCGATATCCTTTGCCGTGGCAGCATCACAGCCGAACACATCAATGCGTTTCCTTTGAAACAACCCCGCAAACAGCGTTCACATGTCCATGGGCATTCCGAAATATTTCATTTCGTATCCCCCGCAATCGTCGTTTTGAGCACCGCCACTGCACACGGAACTCTGCCCGCGCACAGGGTATAGTCGGCGTCCGTATATCCCGCATCCGCGAAAAACCGTTTATAGGTATCCGGCGTAAATTCCCGCTTGAAATCCGCGCCCGCCTTGTCGAGGACGCCCGAAGCGCCGTTGAGTGCGCTCTTTATATAGGTCGGAATGATCAGCCTGCCGCCGGGCTTACACACCCGTTCCAGCTCATAAAGCGCCGCATACGGCTCGTCCAGCAGATGGATCACATTTGCAGCAACGACCGTGTCGAAGCATCCGTCGGGATACGGCAGCTGCAGAATATTTGCCTGCGCAAAGGTGACGTTGCCGTGTTTTTTGCGTTTTCGTTTTGCCCGTTTGAGCATTTTTGCAGAAAAATCGGTGGCGACAAGGCTTTTGCAGCGGGGTGCAATCACATCGGTGAGAAGTCCCGTGCCGCAGGCACATTCCAGCACCGTGTCGGACGGAGCGAACCGCTTTTCCACCGTCGCACAAAGCGCCCGATCGGCTTTTCTGTTGATGACATTGGCAAAAATGTCATACGCCCAAGCAATTCTGTCCCAAAACATCTGTTGTCCCCCCTGCGGTTCGTTTTTTCAAAACAGGCAGCTGCGGCAGCCTGTTTTCCTCTATGATCGTGCACAGCATTTCCGCAAAGCACTGCGGGTCGCGGATCTGATACTGCATGTGGTTATGTCCCGCAAAGATCGGGAAATTGCTCATCGGATATACTTTCATAACGGCGTCCCTGTATTTCAGGTGCTCCTCGACACTGCCGAATGCGAAAAAGGTGTGGCTTTGCAGCGTCTCAGACAAAGGCGGAAACGGCTTATTTTCCAGGCTGTCCGAAAGTTGACGGCGCAGATTGCCGTATCGCAGCGCCTTGCCCGCGGCGATGAAATAGGGCTTTATGGCATCGTCGTTGCACCACATGAGCTTTTTGAGCGTCCCGCCGTTTGACCGATACAGGCTGCGGATCGCAAAATATAAAAACGGTGTCATGATGCGGCGCGCACATTGTTGCCGACAAAGACGATGTTTTTCGTTTTGTTTGCACGAAGAGCGTCCGCGACCGTTTCGATCTGCGTATAGCGCACAACGACAAAGATCACGTCATACAGATCGTCGGGCGCAAGCGCAGTCACAACGGGCATGCGGCTGACCGACGTGTGCCGCGACAGCACATTTTTGATGTGCAGCCCGTTCTTTTCGATTTCCTCCGCCCATTTTCCGCGCGCCGGCAGTGTGACGTCCTTTCCGGCATGCAGCAAACTTTTGGAAAGGTTGCAGCCGAGAACGCCCGCACCGTATACAAGGATTTTCATAATAAAGCCCTCCGTTTTATGCTTCATTTCGGAATGTCACGCAGCCGTTAGTATAGGCTAACTGCTGTGTTTTTGAAACGCCGCCCGCGGCGGCATTTCGTTGACCCTTCCGATTTGTATGGCAGCACATGCCGTTTCGTCTTTCAAGAGAAAATTTTATCTGCGCTCGTCGGTGCGGCACAGGCGATACAGCAGCACATATACCGCCGTCAGCAGCGCCGTCGCGCCGACAAGCACGGCATACATCGCCCACGTCTCCGCCTTGTGACCGAAAAAGTATATGTTGCAGTCGATAGAGTCCCGTATGCTCTCGATCACCGTGTCGGGAAAACCGCTTTCCGCCATCTTGCGGTAAGCCCCCGCAAGCGCGTGACTGCGCAAGAGAGCGGTACCGTAGGTTCCCGGCAAGAACGACAGCACCCTTTGCAGTCCGTCGGAAAAGCTGGAGATCGGCATATAGGCGCCGCAGATGAAGCCGTAGCCTGCACTGACGATTGTGCCGACCGCCGACGCCTGTCCGTTGGTGGAAAGCGAGAAGTTGACACAGGAGGAAAGCGCCGTGCCGAACAGGGTCAGAAGCACCACGTCCAGCAGCATGAGCAGCACATCCCCCACCGTCATATACCAGCCGACGATCGCCAGGTACACAAGGCACACGGCAAGGGCAGCGACGGTGATAATGAGCGTCGTCGCCGCCGAGGCGAGAAAATAGCTCACTGCCAAGGTGGAACGCTTTACAGGCGATACCGTAATATCGCGGCGCGCGCCGCTGACCTTATCCTGCACCATGAGCAGATTGGAGCAAAATGCCACCGTCACGCAGATCACCGCCAAAAGCGAGGAGATAAGCTGTCCGCCGACAGTCGCATCGATCACCGCGCCGTCCAGCGGGAAACCGGCAGGCAGTGCGGCAGAGAAGCTGTCGCGATAGGCCCTTGCCAAAAACGTCACATACAGCACAAGCAGGATCATCGGCGTGATGAGAGATGTAAAGAACATCCCCTTGTCTTTGAAGAACAGCCGCACATTACGACGTGTTAGATTACCGAGTCCCATCATCGACGGCACCCCCTGTCAGTTTCTTTCCGGTGACGGCAAGGAACACGTCGTCCATCTTGCCTTTTGTGATCTCATAGTCCTTGAAAAGTGCGGGATGCTGCAAAATGAGTGCCGTTGCCGCCGCCGTGTCCGGCACGGACACGCGCACCGCGTCGCGCAGCGACTCACACGGCAGCTGCAAGACCGCTGCTTCTTTTTCTGTCACGCCGTACAGGGTGACAAAGTCCCCTGTATACGCATTTTTCAGCGCAAGCGGCGTTCCCTCGGCAGCAATTTCTCCGCTGTCCAAAATCACCACATAGTCGGCGTCCGCCGCTTCTTCCATATAGTGTGTGGTGAGCAGAACGGTCATGTTCTCCTTTTGCCGCAGCGTCTGCACCACCTGCCACAACAGATGGCGCGTCTGCGGATCAAGCCCCGTCGTCGGTTCGTCCAAAATCAGAATTTCCGGACGGTGCAGCAGCGCACGCGCGATGTCGATGCGGCGGCGCTGTCCGCCGGACAGCTTTCCGACCGTGCGGGACAAAAGCGGTGTGAGCTCCAGCAGTGCGCAAAGCTCCGAAAGGCGTTCCTTGAACGCGCTGCCTGTGATGCCGTACAGCGCTGCACGGCTTTGCAGGTTTTCCCGCACCGTCAGCGCGCTGTCCAGAACGGAATTCTGAAACACCACGCCGAGCCGCCTCGCGATCGGCGCCATGCCGTCCTCGATATTCTGCCCTGCCACCCGCACCGTGCCGCTGTCCTTGCGCAGTTGTCCGCACAGAATGGAGATGGTGGTGGATTTGCCGGCGCCGTTGACGCCGAGAAACGCAAACAGCTCCCCGCGCCGCACCGCAAAGGACAGATCCTGCACCGCTTTCACATCGCCGAAGGATTTGCACAAATGCGCAATTTCAATACTATGTTCCATATGATCCCTACCTTTTCATGTGGCGTATCGCGCCGAGAACGGCGGCAAGCACACCGTAAAGCACGCCGCCGATCGCCCAAATGAACCAGCTGTATTTTGCCTGTCCGTTGCCGTTCGGACCGAATGTGTAAAACAAAAACACAGCGGTCACAAGCAGCCAATAGCCCGTGGAAATGGCGGTATAGACCCCGCTGCTTGCCTTGTTTTTGCGGGTGTAGTCGCCCTCCTCGAGCAGCTTTTGCATTGCCGCTTCATAGGTGCCGCCCAAAACGAACAGAAAACAGCCGCAGGCAGCCATGAACAGCAAAAGGCACACCGCCGCCACATACACGATGTCGACAACGGAAAAGCAGATCGAAGCAAAAAGCGGCAGCACCGCCAAGATGCACAACACCGTCCCGCCGATGTTACAGCGGGTATAGGTCTTTTGAAAAGCCGTCCGGTGCTTCTGCACCATGCCCGTCACGCCGTATGCCGTTTCAAACGACTCCTTTTCCAAAAAGGCAAACGCCCGCACCTTTGATGCGCAAATAAGGAAGATCGTGACAGCGACGGAGACAAGCAGCAACAGCACGCACAGTCCCAGTCCTGCCGCCGCATTTTCCGGCAGCGGGAAACGCGCCGTTTCGGCAAGCCCGCTAAGCAAAATGAGCGGGATCGGCGACAGCACGCACAAGAACGTCGCCAGCGCCATTTTCGGCGCCGCCGCTTTGCGCAGCGAAAGATAGAGCGAGGCCTCTTCCATCGTCACCCGCCGCAGGTTTTCTCCCGTTTCATCCTCTGCGGGCTGCGGCGCTTCCAATTCGTCCTTCAGAAGAAAATCCGTCGTGACGCCGAAAAGGCGGCTCATCTGCACGACCTTTTCCATGTCGGGAACCGACTGTGCCCCTTCCCATTTTGAGACCGACTGTCTGGTGACGCCGAGCTGTTCGGCAAGCTCCTCCTGCGACCATCCCGCTTTTTTCCGCAGCTCGATGATCTTATCTGCCAAAATCATAATGATACCTCCATCCCGCCGCATTCGTGCAGCGATTTGATGGATACATTCTACCGTGTTTTGCGGTTGCGCACCAGCAAGTGAACCATGAAATCTGTCAACTTTTGGTTGCACCCAGGGTTGCGTCGGCAGTTTCTTCGGCAGCTTCTTCCGTTTCCTCAGGCTGCTCGGAGGTGCAGTGCGGGCAGCGCGTGGCATCGATGGCGATTTCCGATTTGCAGAAAGGACAGATCTTCGTCGTCGGTGCTTCCGGCTCTTCCTCTTTTTTCGGATGGATATGTACTTCGCTCAAACGGTTGATACCCTTCACCAGCAGGAAGATCACAAAGGTCATGATAAGAAAATCAATGACCGCCGTGATGAATGTGCCGTAATTAAAGGTGGTGACGCCGAGCTGCTTTGCCGTTTCGATCGACGTAACCGCCGCGCGGTCGACGCCCTCGGGCAGGCGCAGAATGAGGAACTGCTCGTTGAAGTTGAGACCGCCGGTCAAAAGACCGATGAACGGCATGATGAGATCGTTGATGACCGAGGTCACGATCTTCTGGAACGCACCGCCGACAATGACGCCGACCGCGAGATCCATGACATTGCCGCGCATGGCAAAAGTCTTGAATTCCGACATAAAGCCCTTGAGCTTTTTTCCGTTTTCCTTAACCGACATTTTCAGCACACTCCGTTTCTTCTTTTCGCAGCAGAAGCTTTCTTTTGACCTCTGTCGCGTCAAATTTTTCTTTGATCTGCACGCGGGCAAGGAAGTGCTTGTTGCAGGGCGTGCAGTGCATATTGGCGCTCAGCGCGCGGTTATAGCCGCGCCATTTGCCGTCGGTGGCAAGCTCCTTTCCGCATTGCGGACAGGCAAAGTGCAGGTATTCCGACTTCACAAGCGGGTCATCCCTGTCGGTGACATACCGATTTTTGAAGGTGATCCGACGGTAGAAGGCGGCATCGGCAGGCAACAGGATCTGTTTGAAGCTGTCGGCGTCATAAATTTTCTGCAACACTCTGCCGGTCAGGATGCTGTCGTCCAGCGCACGGTGGTGCGCGACATCCTCCTCGTTGACGGAAAGCTGCTCACAGGCGGCGGAAAGCCCCACCTGCTGCGTGTTCGGCAGTTCCATGCGCTGTTGATAATACGCCTGCAGATCCACATAGGCATGCATGAACGGGATGGTGTCCGTCTTGCAGAAATAGCGGTAGTTTTCCAGCAAAACGAGCAGGTCGGTGGTGCTCCAGGTGAGCACCACCGTTTCCGTTTTGCCGATAAAGCGCCGCAGCCCCGCCATTGCGCCCGTGAATGTACCGCCGTCGGTCAGTTCCTCGTCGGTGATGCTGGTGAGATTGGTGACGAGATCGGTGAGCTTTTTGCTGACGGCGGGATGAATGATCGCCTGGAAGCGATCCACCTCACGCAGCGTTTCGTCCAGCTTCACCGCGCCGATCTCGATGATCTCATTGAAATAGCCGTGCACCTTCTTGACGTAGGATCCGTTCCATTCCAGATCGATGATCACATAATTCATGCTTACGCCATCGCTCCCAGCTTGCCGCCCGCCAGCACGTGGAAATGCAGATGGAACACCGTCTGACCGGCATCCTCACCGCAATTCGTCACCACGCGATAGGAAGAGATCCCCAATTTCTTCGTGATGGCAGCGATCTTCTCATAGATATATGCCACGATGGCAGCATTGTCCGCTGTCAGTGCGGACGCACCGGCGATGTGCTCCTTCGGAATGACCAAAAAATGCGTCGGCGCCGCCGGAGCAATGTCATAAAACGCCAGAATCTTATCGTCCTCATAGACCTTGTTTGACGGGATTTCCCCGGAAATAATTTTACAGAAAAGACAATCCACAGCGATCCCTCCTTATTTCAGAAAACCGGCGACAATGCCCTCTGCCGCCTGCAGTGCGTTCGAAACGGCTGCGGTATCCTTGCCGCCCGCCATGGCGATGTCCGGTCTGCCGCCGCCCTTGCCGCCGCAGAGCTTCGCCACCTCG
>ERZ791927.2322-NODE-2322-length-12397-cov-3.839491_pt1 | contig 12397 bp, 4 predicted proteins | sample MGYA00510130_ERZ791927 | MGnify/ENA primary metagenome ERZ791927 (study PRJEB30046, sample SAMN00792055) | human gut metagenome | study: EMG produced TPA metagenomics assembly of the A metagenome-wide association study of gut microbiota in type 2...
TTCACCTTGTTTAGCAGCAGCATAGATTTCTACACCGAATTTTGCATAAATTTTAGACGTTGCACCGTCTTTAGCCGTTTTTTTAGCAACAATATTGGCCCATTTACGTCCCACTGGAATGATCTCCTCGAAAATTTATTTACATTACTGGTAAATCGTTAACATGTGTTAATTCAGCATATTATATCATAACAGGAAAAATCTCGTCTATTAGAAATAAAAATATTCTAAAGCCATAATCTTATATTTAATTTTATAAAAACTTATATTGTTGGCGGGATTTTTTATAATTGTGTATTGAAAGCATACTTGCTTTTAATATGTGGAAATCATTAAGACGATAATAAAACTCGTATCCGCCCAAGGAAGCAAACAGCCCACGATTATTGCAGGCTATTTGCCAGGTGTCTTACTTACTCCTTCACATCTATTCCTGATAAGAAGGTTCAGAACTTATTATCGGAACGGCGGCTCATTAAAGGTTCGTAATTTACGCGAATGCAGTCGGTCGCCTTCTGCGCGCAGCAAATCGATCGCCCGAATGCCAATTTGCAGATGTTCGGAAATAGCGCCTTCATAAAAACGGTTAGCCTGGCCGGGAAGTTTAATCTCGCCATGCAACGGTTTATCTGAAACACACAGTAGTGTCCCGTATGGCACGCGGAAACGATATCCTTGCGCGGCAATGGTTGCACTTTCCATATCAATTGCTACGGCCCGGCTTAAGTTAAAACGAAGTGCAGAAGCTGAGTAACGTAATTCCCAGTTCCTGTCATCTGTGGTTACCACAGTACCAGTACGTAGCCGCTGTTTGACTTCCTCACCGGGCCTGCCGCTCACCAGCTTGGTGGCGTCATAAAGCGCACGTTGCACTTCAGCAATGCTCGGAATAGGAATATCGGGCGGCAGAACCGCATCAAGAACGTGGTCATCGCGTAAATAAGCGTGTGCAAGTACATAATCGCCAATGGCCTGACTTTCACGTAATCCGCCACAGTGACCAATCATCAACCAGACATCCGGGCGTAGCACTGCCAGATGATCGCAGATGGTTTTAGCATTTGACGGTCCCACGCCAATATTCACCAGAGTAATACCCTGACCATCGGCGGTAATTAAATGCCATGCTGGCATCTGATGTTTTTTCCATGCAAGGTCGGAAATGGCTTCTTCTGGCGCTTCGGTTTCGGCGGTGATCCAGTTCCCGCCAGCACAAGAAAGGGCAATGTAGGGACTATCAGGATCGAGGATCTGGCTGCATCCCCAACGAACGAATTCATCCACATAACGTGTGTAGTTGGTAAACAAGACGAACGGCTGAAAATGTTCAACTGGCGTACCGGTATAATGGCGCAACCGTGCGAGGGAAAAATCGACGCGGCGCGCATCAAAATGCGATAGCGGGGAGAATTCAGTTGGATGATAAATGCCGTCTGCAGTTTCATCGCCAATTTGCGCCAGTTCTGTTGTCGGGAAGTAGCGAGTTAACCCAGCGCTCATTGAGCGATCAAGTGTCAATTCAGAGCCATCGATGACATAAGGATAAGGGATTTCATGCTGCGAGGGTTGCACTGAGATATGCGCACCATAATCCTGATACAGCAACGTAAGTTGTTCATTAAGATACGAACGAAAGAGAGTAGGGCGAGTAATCGTGGTGGTGTAGCTGCCTGCGTGGGTAAAGCGACCAAATGCGCGCGTTTTGGGGGGATTGGTTGTGCTACCGTCCCAGGTTACGGTCAGTGATGGATAGACAAAAAGACCTTGTTTGCGGGCGTTTTCATCAGGTAATTCGCCACTTGTAATATAGTTGCCAATGGCGTTGCGTAATGCGACTACAGATTGCTCATACAGCGCGTCGAGTTTATCCAGTGCCTGAGCTGGGGTCAGACCGGAGCCCTTATTATTCATGTGTGTCTCCTGTTCCATACAATTACCGCACATCCGATAGTATGTCACAGAAATGTGAAACAAAAGTGTAAGGCGAAGATCGGATGATCTTCGCCAGGCTATCAAGCGCGTTGACTGTCTTTCATCAACAAAGCGGTCATTGCGGAAATCAGGCATCCAGCCAGCAAATAAATGGCGACGCTATGCCAGTTCCCGGCAAAGTAAGTGATGAGTGCAGCGGCAATAAAAGGTGTAAATCCACCGCCAACCACACTGGCAACCTGATAACCGACTCCAGCGCCACTATAGCGATAACTGGCACCAAACATTTCGGTAAACATCGGTTGTTGCACACACACCACCATGTCATGCGCAATGTTTGCCAGCATTATGGAGAAGAAAACTATCCAGAAAATAGATTGTGCTTCAAGCGCCATAAAGAAAGGAAATGCGCTCAACGTTCCGATTAACGTACCTGTGATATAAACCCTACGGCGACCAAAACGATCGGCAAGCCAGGCAAAACAGGGAATTGTCAGGCAGCTTAATCCACCTACCAGCAAACCAATATTAAGGAAAAGTTCGCGCGGTAGCCCCATATTCTGGGTTGAATAATTAAGTGCAAAGGCAGTAACGATGTACATCGTCAGCAATTCGCACAGTCGTAGCGCAATAATCTTCAGGAAAGCACCGGGATGTCGTAACAGCGCTTCGATAACCGGGATGCGTTTTTTCGCGGCAGCTTGATAATGTTGCTGTTGTTCAAATTCCGCGGACTCCTCCATGCCATTGCGCACCCACAATGCTCCCAGTACCAGTACGATGCTAAACAGGAAAGGAATGCGCCAGCCCCAGCTTAAAAACTGTTCGTCAGTCGTCATCATACTGATCAATGAAACCAGTCCGGTTGAAAGCAGTAAACCTACACCGTAGCCAACTTGTACACCGCTACTGTAAAAGGCTTTTTTATTTTTCGGTGCACTTTCAACGGAAAGCAACGCCGCGCCTCCCCATTCGCCGCCGACTGCAAATCCCTGAATGGCACGCAGTGTCACCAGCAAAATAGGTGCCCACCACCCAATGGTCGAGAATGAAGGAAGAATACCAATCAAGGCTGTCGCGATGCCCATCATCCAGACGGTCAGCATTAACATGCGCTTACGTCCCAGTCGGTCGCCAAAGTGACCGAAAATGACACCGCCGAGCGGACGGAAAAGAAATCCGACGCCAAAGGTAGCAAATGCGGCGAGCGTTCCCATCGCCGGGCTTACTTGCGGGAAAAACTCGCGATTAAACACCAGTGCGGCGGTGATGCCATAGAGTAAAAAATCATACCAGTCGACGACGGCACCAGCGAAGCTGCCTAACGCAGCTCGTCGGGCGCGACTTAACGAAAGCGTCCCTTCATCGGGACGAGTGGAGATGAGCGTGGAGTCCATAATGATCCTGTTTGTACTGTCTTTTTATAATTAGTATGGAAAAGGTAACTCACATTGCCGTCGATCTATAAACGAACCTTATGAGACTACCTCGACAGAGCGCATCTGCAAATGATTTTATGGCTGATTAGCGGCAACATGAAAAATTCGATGGAAGATGAAAGCGCAGGAGTTGCTGGTGTTGTTTAAGGATTAAGCAGAGGACCCACAGGTTAGAGATATGAAACATAAAAGTCCGCATATGCACAAAATGGCACCCTGATGAGTCTGATAGACTGCATTGCATTATAACCAGTAGGGAGGCGAGGTTAGGTATGTTTTTAGCATCATTGTTGAGACGTATTGCATTTAGTTACTACGATTATAAAGCTTATAATTTCAATATTGAAAAAACAGACTTTGTTGTCATCCATATTCCCGATCAGATTGGCGATGCTATGGCCATCTTTCCTGTTATTCGGGCGCTTGAATTGCATAAAATTAAGCATCTTTTAATTGTAACGTCGACAATTAATTTAGAAGTCTTTAATGCGCTTAAACTTGAACAGACTAAATTAACATTAGTCACAATGACTATGCAGGATCACGCAACATTAAAAGAAATAAAAGATTTAGCAAAGAACATAACACAGCAATACGGTACGCCGGATCTTTGCATTGAGGGGATGCGTAAAAAGAACCTGAAAACGATGTTATTTATCAGTCAGTTGAAAGCAAAAACGAATTTTCAGGTTGTTGGTATAACCATGAATTGCTTCTCCCCTTTGTGCAAGAACGCGTCCCGTATGGATCAGAAACTCCGGGCTCCCGTACCTATGACATGGGCATTTATGATGCGTGAGGCGGGTTTTCCAGCAGTCAGGCCAATATATGAATTGCCACTAAGTGAGGATGTACTCGATGAGGTGCGCGAGGAAATGCGATCGTTAGGATCTTACATTGCGTTCAATTTAGAAGGTAGCTCGCAGGAACGTACATTTTCATTATCGATTGCAGAAAATCTAATAGCAAAAATTTAAAGTGAAACAGATATACCAATAGTGATCGTTCATGGACCCAAAGGTGAAGATAAAGCCAGGGCATTAGTGGATTGTTATAATAATGTCTACCGTTTATCCTTACCACCCTCGATTAAACGTTCAGCAGCAATCATAAAAGATGCTTATATCGCAATAACTCCTGACACCTCAATATTACATATGGCAAGTGCCTATAATACCCCTGTTGTTGCAATTTATGCTGATTACAAAACGCGATGGCCCGCAATGGCCGATGTCTCGGAGTCAGTCGTCGTTGGGCAAAAAATTGACAATATAAGTCTGGATGAATTCGCAAAGGCATTAAAAAGTGTTTTGGCGAGAATATGAGACAGTACTTATGCATAGTAATGCCGATCTGTTATGAACGGTGGTGTCATCAATACTCTGAGGCTGGTCAATCATCACAGAAAACCAGCCTTTAGATCAAAGCAGTACTCACCGAAAATGATCATAGTCACATCGAACGCGATTCTGGCGGTGCCGCATTTTTATTTATTCATTTTCTGTGAGAGAAGGGCTAGTTCTGTAGAGGGAATGTAAAAAAGAGTGCCCCGAATGGAACACTCTTTAAGAAATTATAACGGAAAATCACAGGTTTTTATAACATGTCGCATAAGCAAACCCAAGCTTTTCAAATACGCTTTGATCACCTGTTGCCAAGGAAACTACGTATTGTTCGCTTGAGTTTGCGGGACTAGATGACCAATACATATTTGATTGAAAACCAGCGTCAGTCGTGTAATGCCCCATATCTCCCCATTCACTGTACAGTGACCCGATGCCTCGGGAACTACAGTGGTTTAAATAGTTTGCTCTGGGGAGCGTGTAGCCATTGCTGCTGCAAAAATTTTCAGCAAGGCTGTATATCATGAAAGCCTCGCCGGCGTTCACCCACCAACTCTTCACACGGATTTCGTATACATAGCTAGGGCCTCCTGATTTTGGCGTCGCCGTAATCCTTTCCGAATTGCTGCCGACATTTTTAAATGTCACTTTACCGGTAGCATCAACATCGACCCAGGAGGCAGAGCTTGAAAACTCATAATCAGCCGCCGTTTTTCCTGGGGCAAAGTTGTCATTATTCAACTGATAATACGCCCCGGTGAACCCCTGCGAAGGGAATGTAGTTGTCGGTAGGTCAGTACCATTGACTGATACTGTACCGCTCATTATTTTGTCTTCTGCGCGAGTGAATTGTATTGTGGTACTCAGACCAGCTTGATGAACACCATTCAATACAGGGATCAGCGTTGCGATACCCTCTCCGCCTCCTGTAACAGTGGCTTTGTAATCACCGTTGATATTTAGACTGTAATCAATTGCGCTAATTTTTATATAGGGCACGTTAGTACCTGATTGCACAAATTCCATCCCTTCAGAAACTTTGATCGGATTGCCTGATATATCGTGCAGAACAAGACGTAATTCAGCACTATCGGTATAGTCCCCTTTCAGTGATGACCGATTGCTCTTAAGGACGGACTGCGAGGTGTCTGCCGGGCCAGCCACCAGCGTTATATCTACTGTTTGCATTCCACCAGCGGTCGTGACTGCGCTTACCGTGACGCTACCTGTCATCGCTCCTTTCACGCTTGTTGTCGCGATTCCGTTTTGATCGGTCACCGCTGTTAATGACGTTAATGTGGCAGAGCCGCTTTTTAAGGCGAAGTACACAGTGAGACCTTCGATCAGGTTACCACTGCCATCCTCAACCGTTGCCTTTAAGGTACTTAAATCAGTGTTGGTGGCGGCGATAGTCGATGGATCAGCGATAAAGCTAGCAACATGGGCGGTGCTTGAGTTGCCAGTGACTTTCACGGTTGTCTGTGTCTGTATTGTTACGCCGTTATGGAAAGATGCAGTCACCGTATATGTACCGACTTTATTGCTGGTCAAAACGACTGGAGCCTGACCTGAAGAGTTAGTTCTCACTTTTCCGCCACTTAACGTCGCCCCTTCTGGCGTTACGCTAAAGTTGATGACCTGACCCTCCACTGGAGTGCCATTTGCAGAGGTTAGCGTTGCCGTCAGAGTAGCGCCTGTAGGGGCATAGACACCGATAAGCGGACTGGACGCCGTGAGTGTCAGTTTTTCATCAATAGCCTCCAGTTGTTTCTCAAGTGAGGCTCCATTCGGCAGGGATGCTTTCACCATATACGAACCGTTTCTTTCGGGCGTCATGGTGACCTCGGCTACACCCTGCGTATTAGTAGAGACCGTATTCTGGCTGATGATCATTTGCGAGGATGGCTCTGCACTGAATGTCACGGGTTGATGCGCAACCGGGTTGCCAAACTGGTCGTTAACGTGAGCTTTAACTGCTACGTCTTGTGCGACCATTACCTGACCTTCCGGTATCTCCAGACTGGTAATCGTCGCAGAATTAACATCTGCACTGGCATTCAGTAATCGCGAGATGACTTCAGTAGGTTTATCTGCCAGAGAGGCTGAAACTGTTTTCAGTCCGACCTCGGTGCTTGTCACAAGAATTTCAGCGAAACCCCGATCATCCGTTTCAACGCTGGTGCTGCTTAGCGTGACGGAGGTTCCGCGGAAATTAACTTTTATGCCTTCTACCGGGTTGCCGTTAGCGTCAGTGACGCTTGCCGTCATGGTTGCGCCCTCGGTCGTGCTGACGACGAATGAGTATACAGAGGTTAAGGAGGCTAGTTTTGCGGTACCAGCATCGGCAATCAAAGTCACCTGTTTCGTATCACTGACACCATAATTGTTCACGCTAACTGTCACGGGGTAGGTGCCGGATTTTGTACCGCTCAGTGTAACTTCAGCCTTGCCGTTGATATCAGTAATGGCGGAACCGCCTTGTCCGAGAGTAAAGCTTGCGCTCACATCTGCCGGTAGCGTGAATGTCACCGCCTCATTGGCTAACGGGTTGCCGTTTCCATCAGTCACTGTTGCCTGCAGCCTGGTCATCCCGACGTTATTAGCGATAAAATTGTCCTCGGTAACGTTAAGATTAACCTGTGCAGTGAGCGTATCCGCAATAAAGTTCACCACCAACTGCTCACTCTTACCGCCAGTCATCGATGCTGTAACAGTATGAGCGCCTGCTTTTGTACCTTTCAGCGTGACTTTCGCTTTGCCTTCAGCATCAGTAATCACTTTACCGCCATCGCTCAGCGTGAAGTTCGCCTTCACATCTTCCGGCAGAGTAAATGTTACCTCAGTGTTGGCTATCGCATTGCCCTCTGTATCAGCGACTGTTGCTGTTAGTGTCGTGAGATCGTTATTGTCGGCAATCACCGGATCCTTCGAGGCTGCCAGCGTGATTTCAGCATTCGCGACGTTCGGCACATAGGTCACTGTTTGTTGCATCGAATCGCCATTTTCGAGGGTTGCCGTCAATTGATAAACCCCGGCTTTTGTAGCGGTAAAGCTTGCGTAAAAATTGCCGTCGTGGTTGGTAGTATATATAGCGTTATTACTGGGGGTCACGCCTTCACTTGGTGAAACGCTGAGGGTTACCTCCTGCTGGGGGACACCGTTGCCGTAATTATCCTTCACCTCAATATACAGACTGGTTGTCTCGCCTGCGGAGACTGTATCAAAAAGTGCCTGTAGCAAGGTGAGATGTGCCGTAGACGCATCAGCGTTGACATTAATTGATGTGCTAAGCGTGGAGCTACCATTTTCCAGACTGGCCTCAACGGTATCCGGTCTCGCTCCTGATTCTATCGAGGAGCGGGTATTGGTATAAGTGACGGTAGCCTTACCCTGTTCGTTCGTCACGGCTTGACCGCCGTTCGTCATTTCGGCTGTCGCTGCGTTGCTGGTGAAGTTCACAGTCACACCTTTCACCGGAAAGCCATTATTATCAACGACTGTGGCGGTGATGACGCTGCCGGAGCTGTTCTGCGGGGTACCGGCGATTATGCTGTCTGGGACAGGCGTCAACTCGATAATTTTTGCCGCCGCTGTGTCGCCAATAAAATGCACAGTTTTGTTGTCGCTGGCACCATTATTAGCCAGTGATGCAGTAACCGTCTTCTCACCAAAGGCAACGCCTGCGAGAGTGGCCTGCGCGATGCCAGACTCGTTGGTATTACTTACTCCCGGGGTCAGGGTGAGTCCTGAAGAGGCTGAGCTGAATGTTACCGGAAGATTATTCACCTCATTGTCGAACTGATCTTTAACCGTTGCAGTTAGCGTTGCGCTATCGACGCCATTACCTGTGATCTCATCTTTTGATATCTGCAGGACAACCTGAGCCGAGGCTTTGTCCGCCACAAATGTTACCGGCTGCGAATCACTGGTATTGTTATTACCCAGCGTTGCGGTAACCGTATGCGTGCCCGCTTTTTTACCTTTCAGCGTGACATGCGCTTCCCCATTGGCCTGAGTGATGGCAATACCGTTATTTTCAAGGGTAAAGTTTGCCGCAACGTCCTGTGGCATGGTGAAGTTTACCGTTATCCCCGCCACCGGATGATTCGACGGATCTTTCACTGTTGCTGTCAGAGTTGTCTCATCCACGCCATTCCCAATGATTTCCGCTTTCGATGTTTGCAAAACGACAACCGCTCTGTCTTTATCCGCCACAAACGTCATTGGCTGTGCATCGCTGACATTGCTGTTAGCCAGACGAGCCATGATCATATGCGTGCCCGCTAACGTGCCGGTCAGGGAGGCGATTGCAACCCCGTTACTATCCGTCATGCCTTTTCCTCCGTTGCTAATCGAGAACTTACTTGCGACGTCGTTTGGCACAGAGAAGGTGATTTCTTTATCTTTTAGTGGGTTGCCATTTTTATCCTGCAAGGTTGCAGTCATATATTGCGGAGCTGTGTTGGTGACGGTGATATCACCTGAAGGCACACTGAGGGTCAGGGCAGCAGTACTTTGATCACCGATAAAATTCACCTGTTGATTAGCCTGGGAACCAGAGCTCACAGAGGCCGTAACCCTATAATCACCATTTTTCAAACTGGTCAGCGTAGCTGTGGCGATCTCGTCGTGGCTATTCACTTCGGTTTGGCTCAGTTTCGCCTCTGCTGAATTAACATTGAAAGTGACCATGACGTCATTGAGCAGGTTGCCTTTTGCATCCCGGACGGTCGCGGTCATTGTGACGCTGTCATTGCCGTCAGCAACCACTTCATTTTTCGACTTCTGCAGATCAACCTGCGCGGTACTCGAGTCGCCGACAAAACTGACGATTAACGTTTGTTTCACGCCATTTTCAAGGGTGACTTCAACCGTGTTGTCTTCCTGCTTACTACTTTTCAGATCAAAAGTCGCCAGACCATTAACATCCGTTTTTGCGGTGTTTTGATTGTTGAAGGAAGTTGCCGATCCGCTTAATACCGCAAACGTGACGGTATGATCATTGATTGGGTTGCTTCCTTCATCAGCGACATTGACCGAGACGGTGTTTGCTGCATTCTCATTGGCGAGCACACCATTATTGCTGGCAGATAATGTCGCAATTTTCGCTGACTGCGGGTTGGCGTCGATGATAAATCCAGCGGTATGCAAATCTTCATTCCAGTTTTGCATTAATAGCTTCGCAGTAAGTCCACTGCCTTTGGTATAGGCGGTATAGGTCGCCTTATAGACGCCATCTGCGGTTTCTTTCCAGTCTGTAGTGACTCCTGGTTTCACGTTGTCGATGCTGACTGCGTTATTCAGTTGCTGTTTTTGTTCCTTAACAGGTTTGTCATTTTCATCTCTCAGTTCTACCGTCACCTCGATAGGATTGCCGGAGAGATAACGGTCCTTATCAATCTTAATTGACGAGTGAGTTCGGGATGACGAAACAGAAATGATATTCACCACGGCGGGGGCTTTAGCCGCATCCACACCATTCAGCTGTGGCATCAGCGTCAGCGTGCCAGACATCGCTCCTGTGGTCAGGATCTGGGTATAGCTTCCGTCACCATTATCTTTCCAGTCAGAAAGGGTGATGTCCTGAACACCTTCGTGACGCGTCGAGAGCACCAGCCCGACAACAGGATTACCTGCTGCATCATGCGCAATAAAAGTCAGTGTGGCGGTTGAATGGGAATCCGCGTTCAATGTTTGGGTACTTAACGATACCGAGGAATCTTTCTGGCTTAGCGTAGGTGCCTGAACGACCACCATGCTCTGTTCACGATTCGACAAATTGCCTTTGGCATCTTCGGCGGTGACTTCAATCGGCCAGGTGTTATCGGTTTCTGGCGTACTGGTGAACCGGTAAGCCGGCAGGGTAACCAGAATATCTTTACCCGTTGTGACCACTTTGCCACCGGCAGCTTCCAGTGCGGTGGCTTCGACGTTATAGCCTTTCAGGGCATATTTGGTTTGTAGCGACGAAACCAGTGATTTCACTTCTCCTGACTTCCCTGTCACGGGGTCTGTCAGGGTCAGGCGAACCAGTTCTTTTTTGCGATATTCCAGAACGATATTGTTGTTGCGATCCACCAGATCATAACGGCTGCCTGCAAGGCTACGCCGTGCAGCGACTTCATTCGGGTCAAGCTGTTTCTGCATTGCGCTGCCAGGTTGCCAGGTAAAATCGACGGCAAAACGGGTGTCATTTTCGCCCTGTTTACCCTGGCGTTGCTCCGCGCTGAAGGTCATCAGCGGGAAGGGGGTATAGTTAAGTCCAGCGGTTATGGCATGAGGATTACTTTGCCGATCGTCTTTATCGAACAGGGCCACTTCATCGCCATAATACTGTTCATAGACCAGTTTACCGCCAAGGTGCGGCCAGGCGGGTAGCCAGCTTTCTGCGCGTACATCCCAGCCATTGGCCGGGCGTGCTTCATAATCGTTGTCCAGTTCAGGTGCGCTGCGCCAGTTGGTCAGTCGCAAATAGCCGTTACTGCTTAATTTTAGATAGTCGCGCCAGTACTCCGCGCCAATGCCGGCGCGGGAGTGGTAACGGCTAAGATCGTGGTCGAAAAAGAAGTTGATGCCCGACATCCATGTGGGAGTGAAATGACGCCAACCTAAGCCGTTGTTAATCTGCGTACGCTCGTCAGTACGATGGAGAGTATGCTGACTGAAAAAGAGATTATCAGGCGTTTCATACCACGGATGGAGAAAATCGAACTGGGAGTTCTTCAGGCTAAAATCTTCATCCACGCCCAGCGTGATTCTTGCGGTACCGAAGCGGCTTAACCAGTCTGTCATTGCGCCTGAAGCCTGAGAAGAGGCCCATCCACGCGCCATATTTGCCGCTTGCTCGCTGTTCATATCTTCGGCGAGCAGAGACCCGATTTGCTGTGAAGTACTGGCTATCTGTTGCTCGAGGTTGTCACTGCTATTACCCGGCGGCGGGGTTAATTTTTTTTCACTAACTTGTGCCGGGACATCCAGTTCATCACCCTGGCGGACATTATCAAAACCTCGAGCAAACGTACGAAACTGGTTGAGTTTGCGTAACTCAGCCACCGAAATACCGAAACGTTCGGCAACGCTTTGGGCCGATTCCAACGCTCCAAGGGTGTAGGGCACCGTATTGGCATTTGCAATGGCAATTTGTGCAGGAACTGGTTGTTGGGTTGCGGCGTTTACCACACCTTGTGCTGCCGCAGCCATAGGGAACGCAAGTTGAGTTATCAGACAGATACCCGCAGTTAAGCGGCGTAGTTTAATTCCCATCCCGCATAATATTTGTCGGTCATTTATTTCTTCTCCACTTCTCTTCTTCGTAGCCATGCTTACCTTCCCTGAACGAGCTAACATAAATGCGCCCTTTCTAGCACAGCGAAAAAATGTAAATACTGATAGCAATATGATTGAAAATTAATAACTTTTCGTTAGGCAGTTTTGGGTGTGAGTTGCAAGAGGGGAGACTACTGAATAACTCAAGTTTTATAATCGAGGGGAAAATGGTGATGGCGTTCATAGCAAAACGCCCTCAACCATAAAGGTCGAGGGCGCTTAAGATGTTAAAAACCCGCTATCCGTTAAAAAACAATGTTCAACTAAGGTCAGTGACATTGCGCTAAAAAAGCGAATTTTTAGAATTTGGCTCCTCTGACTGGACTCGAACCAGTGACATACGGATTAACAGTCCGC
>ERZ791927.2334-NODE-2334-length-12351-cov-8.234304_pt1 | contig 12351 bp, 16 predicted proteins | sample MGYA00510130_ERZ791927 | MGnify/ENA primary metagenome ERZ791927 (study PRJEB30046, sample SAMN00792055) | human gut metagenome | study: EMG produced TPA metagenomics assembly of the A metagenome-wide association study of gut microbiota in type 2...
AATTGCAGATAGAGAATGAAAAAATAGCATTAACTAAAAAACAAGAATTATGAATGCAAATGTGATAATATATTGTCGAGTAAGTTCGGATGAACAAACATTAGGAGCCAGCTTAGACGTACAAGAAGAACGCTTACGGAAGTTTTGTAACCAAATGAGATATAACATCATTGACAATATCCCATACAGAGAGGACGAGAGTGCTAAAACATTTGAGAAGCGTCCTGTCATACAAGGAATAATGAATTATATACGTAAAAACAAAGGTAGAGTAAACAAATTACTATTCTTACGGTGGGATAGATATTCACGAGACATTATCAGTGCCAGTGAGAACTTAAAAGAATTACTCAAATTGGGAGTTGAACCAAACGCAATCGAAGCACCTTTAGACTTCAATTCTGACACTTGGCCCCTATTATTGGGAGTACACATAGGTTCGGCACAATGCGACAACATCAAGAGGTCAAAAGCCACAATGGACGGCATTCATGGAACATTAGCAAAAGGAAAATGCGCTAATAAAGCACCAAGAGGATATAAGAATGTACGTATTAGCAAACATGAAACCCATGTAGAAATAGATACCAATACAGCACCATTTATACAAGCCATGTTTAAAGAAGTGGCTAAAGGCATTGAAACACCTTGTTATATCCGCAGGAAGTTTGCAAGAAAAGGATATAATATACCCGAAAGTTCATTTCTTGAAATGCTACGCAACAAATTTTATATCGGTAAAATTCGTGTGCCAGCATACAAAGGAGAACCCGAATATTATGTAAACGGTGAACATGAAGCAATTATAGATGAAGAAACATTCTATAAAGTTCAAGAAATATTAGACGGCAAAAGAAAGAAAACACCTAAACTATCCAAAGCCATAAATCCTGACTTATTTTTGCGGAAGTTTTTAATCTGTCCCGTATGTGGTTGTGCACTAACTGGTGCGACAAGTTCGGGCAATGGCGGCAAATACACCTACTACTTTTGTTGTAACAATCAAAAACATATAAGAATGAGAGCAGAGAACGTAAACGAAGAGTTCGCTCGATACACAGCCCAATTAAAGCCCAATAAAACGGTATTGGACTTGTATAACGAAATTCTAAAGGATTTGCAAAACGAACGCAAAGGAGAAAGCAAAAAAGAAGCAGCAGCACTGCAAAATGAACTTTCTACCGTCCAAAAACGCATCAACAGCATTGAAGATAAATATCTGGACGGAGATTTAACCAAAGAACAATATAACAGAATGCTGGAGAGATACACCAAAGAAGCCTCAGCCATGCAACAACAGATTGAAATGCGTGAGAACCCTAACCGTAGTAATATCGAACCAAAACTAAACTACTCTATCAATCTGATAAACAATATAGATAGCTATATAAGAAATGCGTCTGTAGGGGTGAAAATTAAGCTGATAAGTTCGATGTTTCCCGAAAAAATCGAATTTGATGGAAAAACATATCGAACCAATTCTTACAATAAAGTTCTTGATTTAATCTATCAGCAAACCAACGAGTTACGAGGAGTAGAAAAGAAAAACGGAGAGAGTTTTTCAACTTTCTCCGCTTCAGTACCCAGACCCGTGTTTGAAATATGAAACCAAAGAAAAAGTAGTGAATTTGATTAGAATTATTCTATTCTGATTATTAGCATATTACAGATATTACATATTATAAAAAACAACACTAAATTACATTTCATTAAACTTATCACGCCAAAAACACGCCAAAAACTTTGAAATCACGCCAAAAACATCTACCTTTATAGTGCATTTAAAAATTACGTGATTATGGCACAATTAGAATTAAGTCTTTCGTCCAAAATTCAAAAGGACACCCAAAGAAGCGAAGTTCTTATAAGACTGTTTCAAGGCAGCAAACTAAATTTGCGTGGAAAGTCTGGGGTATTTGTTACTCCTAACCATTTTGAATATTATCAAGATGAGGCTAAAACAAGAAAAGAGGGTTATCCAGTCTACCGCAAAAGTGGCGAGATAGTTGTTAAGAATCGTATTGAATCAGAGGATAAGAGATACCACACCGAAGCAAGGAACCGTATAGAGGATTTGAAGCGGTATATTATGGAAGCCTACGAGGTAGCCGACAAAAACACCGTTACGGGTGATTGGCTTACTACTGTTATTGACAGGTTTAACCATCCTGAGAAGTACCAACCCCAAAAACTACTTAAACCTACATTTTTTGCCCTATTTGATGAATTTCTAACTGTAAAGAAGCTATCAGAAGTTAGAAAGAGGAACTTTCGTGTAATATACAGAGCCTTACAACGCTTTGAAATGTACAAAGGTGAGATTATCGACATTGACACAGTAACCGATAATACATTAAGAGAGTTTGAACAATTCCTTAAAGACGAACACACTTTTTTTATTCAAGAAGATAATAAGTATATCCCGACAAAGAAGTACATTCACATTTATAAAGCCTACCCAGAAACAAGGACACCACAACCGAGAGGACAAAATACAATCAATGATATTTTTGTAAAGCTAAGAACGTTCTATCTTTGGGCTATTGATACAGATAAGACAACAAACAACCCATTCAAGAATTTCAAGATAGAGGAATGTGTTTACGGAAGCCCTTATTACATAACTTTGGACGAAAGGAACGCTCTTTATAGCCTTGATTTATCAGACCATCCCCAATTAGCCATACAGAGGGATATTTTCGTATTTCAAGCCGTTATAGGTTGCCGTATCGGTGATTTATACAGTTTTACTATCGAGAACATTATAGACGGAGAATTATGTTATGTTGCACGAAAGACCAAAGACGGGAACCCGGTAACGGTGAAAGTACCACTTTGCAAAATAGCTATCGAAATATTAGAGAGATATAAAGATAGCAACCGAAAACCTTTACTACCTTATATCAGTGAACAAAAGTACAATGTAGCTATCAAACGCATGCTTACTTTAGCGGGGATTACCCGTAATGTACTTTGGCGCAATCCGACAACAGGAGAAGCAGAAACAAGACCTATCAATGAAATAGCCTCGTCACACATGGCACGCAGAACCTTTGTAGGAAATCTGTACTCCAAAGTAAAAGACCCGAATTTAGTAGGAAAGTTATCCGGGCACAAAGAGGGAAGCAAGGCATTTAGCCGTTACCGTGACATTGATAAGAACATGAGAAAGGAACTTATTAACCTAATAGACTAAAGGCGTACACATGAAAATAGAAAGAATTTATTACAGGCTTTGGTCGAAAGAAGCGCAAAGAGACTATCAGGATAGAGCGAGGACAGGAATGCCAACAGCACTCGAACTATGTGCTATAAACATTGAATGCAACAACGCACTTTTTGTCGAGGAATTAGAAACTATAATTCCGAAAGGGTTCGGGTATTGTAATAACTGGTTAAAGGGATTAATAGCGGACTATGTGAAAAGATGCAGCCGTGACAATGGCGATACTCCTTACCTACTTGAATATTATATTGATTGGCTTAATAATACTATGCTAATATTAAATGGCAAATACCCTTTCATTGATGAATGGTGCAAAGAGTATAGAGAATGGATTATTGATTACTTCCAAAAAGAATCTACTCCTATCTCCTGCCAGCCTCAAGAAGAACTATATTTGAAAGAAAAAGCAACAACAGTAAAGAAGTCTCAATTCTCAGACCTTATTCAATATGAGAATAAAGAGGCACTATTAGAAAGGTTGCATTTTCTTATTGATGGAAAGGGCGGAGTTGATGCAGCAGCCATTATTGTACGTGCTACCGATATTGATAAATATCTCCTTAGATACCCTAAGCAAAAAGAGTATGAGAGTGAATTTACTCTAATAGGTAGTTGGGAAGCAATAAGGAAAAATCTATGTGAACCAGACAATAACATGATGGATAGACTTAAAAATGTGATTATTTTCAGCTAATTTTAGCTCAAAAAGTTGGCGCAAGTTGGTATGAGTTGGCAAACAACCTATACCAACTTTTTTTATCTACATACGATTACAATTCATTCTACTTTTGCATTATCTCAATGATACGGGAGTAATGGAGTAACCCCGTGAGGGATGCGGACCTTATCAATCCTCCATATTGATAAACCGCTAATATCAATAATAGAGATATGAGCATCGTAGAAATGATTAAGGAGCATCCGAACATTCAATTATCAGTAGGAGCTACAGAATTAAAGGAGTTCGCCCGTGACATTATTAGCGAGTTCATGGCAGAGTATCAGCCTCAAAAGGAAGAAGATACACTATTAACCCTTGAACAAACAGCCGCCAAGATTCAGACTACAAAAGTAACGCTTTGGAGATGGGCTAAACAGGGATATTTATCCCCTGTTCGTGTTGGTGGTAAGGTATTTTACAAAGAATCTGATATTAAAAAATTAATGGAGGGCTAAACTATGGAAGAAAAGAAAAAAGGCAATCCAAAGACCGCCCATTCCCTTAACCAATACGGCAAAGGTAATAAGTTTCGGACACAATACCAAATTGTTTATCAATCTTTTAAAGAGCATCCTAAAACTATGTTGGATGTGTCTTTAGAAACTGGAATACTACGTGCTAATATTTGTCGCTATGTGGCTGACATGGAAGAAAAAGGACTTATTCAGTTGCTTTACAAGTCGGAGGATGAACATACGAAAACTAAAGCCGGATATTACACTACAGATAAAGCCATTTTTCGCAAAAGTAACAATAATCAGCCAAAACTATGGGAGGTTGAATAATGGGAGAAGCTAATGCGTTAAATGAGTTAGCCGCAGAGCAAGCAAAAATTGAAGCCGAAATCAGGGAAGATAAATTAAAATACAAAAACCATGTGTTGGATTTATCGTTACCGACCAATGAGCCTAAATTTTTATTCAGTATCGGCAACATTGCGACCATTCCGACAGGGGAACTTATCGGAATTAAAGGGCGTGCTAAAATGGGAAAATCTCAATTGGAATACTATCTTATCGCCATAATGCTGTCTGGTGCTTATCGTGGTTGTGTAAAACCGTTACAAGCCTATTATAAGGCTTTACTGTTCGATACGGAACAATCACAAGTAAGCTTAAAGAAATGCTGCCAGAGAGCCTTAAATTTTGCCGGGCTTCCGACAGACAGGAATGATGTACGTTTTCTTCCGTTCTTTATGCGCCCTCTAACCATAGAAGAACGCAGAAAAACAATTGAGGATGCAACCCGTGAAGAAAAACCCGATATTATCTTTATTGACGGTGTGCGTGATTTGCTACAGGACTTTAACAGCCTCGACCAAAGTAACGAGCTTATCCAATGGCTTTTGCACCTGACAGCCGAATACGGTTGCAGCATCGTGTCTGTACTTCATCAAAACAAGTCGAAAGAAGACGGCAGCATGAGAGGGCATTTAGGTACGGAACTACTGAATAAGCTAACCGACTGTTTCGAGGTGTCAAAGAAAGACGGGAAGTTTCTTGTATCATGTACCGACAGCCGGAATGTACCGTGTACAGATTTCGCTTTCTCCATTGACGCGGAGGGGAATTTCCACGAAGAAGCAGCCGAAGCGGAAAGCAAAGACAGCGCACGTGCGGCAGACATTCAACGGGTGTTTAGATTGTGCTTTGAGAAAAAATCCGCAATGAACTACATGGAACTTGTACGTATGTATGCACTGGAAGCGGCGGTTTCAGAGATTACCGCTAAGCGTCACGTCAAAGAAGCAAAGAACAATGACTTTATTTCGGTGTCAAATGGTCTTTATTCGCTGATACCGCACTAACGGTACGAAAGTGTCAAAAAGTAGTATCATGTACACACCCCTCTATAGAGGGGGTTGTGATACCATGAATACTAATACACCTTTTAGTGGTATCACTGATACCGATTTGATACCAATGATACTTGACACCAAATATCCACTTTAAAACGAATGATTGTTTGATATGGAATATACATACAGTTTACAGAAATACACTGGACGGGACAGCCGCAAAACGTGTCCGGCTTGTGGGCGAACTCATTGCTTTTCTCTTTATGTGGATGCGGCAGGGAATCCACTTGCGGAAGATGTCGGGAGATGCGAACACGTGAACAGTTGCGGTTACGAGAAAACGCCAAAGATGTATTTCGATGAAAACCCGACAGAGCGCAGAAAGTTCAAACCTATGTCAATGCCTCAACCGAGGAAAGAAGTTAAGACGGATTACATACCTTTTGCGTTGATACAGCAAAGCGAGGGGATGAACAACAGCTTAATGGATTACCTGAGTAAGTTCTTTCCCACTGATGATTTGAAGCAAGTAACAGCAGTCTACCATTTGGGATGTACCAAGAAGCGTGAGGTTGTCTTTCCGCAAATAGACAGATTATCAATGTGCCGCACAGGTAAGGTTATGAATTACGGTGCAGACGGACACCGTATCAAAGGACAAATTGACGCCGTGGATTGGCTGCACGCTCGTTTGATGAAGAAACAAGGAAAACAAGCGTCCGACTTTCATTTGCGGCAATGCCTGTTTGGCGAGCACCTTTTGCCGAAAAGACCCAAAGATGTAGTTTGCCTAACAGAGAGCGAGAAAGCCGCTATTATCGCCTCTATTGTGTTCCCTAAATTCGTGTGGGTGTCATGCGGTGGTAAACATGGCATAACCCCCGAGAGATGCAAACCACTTGCTGGACGTGATGTGATTGTTTATGCCGATGCGGATGCGGTCACGGAATGGGGTGAAAAAATAAAGGAACTTGACTATTGCCGGAGCATTAGTTTGTCGGATTGGGCAAAGAACGAGCCACAAGGTAGCAAGCGTGATATTGCCGATTTAATTATTGAAGATAAAGCCCGGATGCGGGTAAAACCTACCACAATAGGCGATATCTGTAAATGGATGGATGCGTTAGGAATGCCGAAAGGACGTATCACTTTTAATATTTGACGTATGGAAGTAGAAGTAATACACGGTCAGATTATCGCCAAAGCCAACCATTATCAAGCCGTGCCGGGAAAGAACGGTACAAAACGGATTATCAAAGATGAAGTGATACGAGCTTATGAGCGTAGCTTCATGGAACAATGCAGAGTTTATCGAAATAAACGCATATCAAGCCGTTTCCGGCTATTTGTCCGGGTGTACCATAGTTCGGTAAGATTCGACTTGGATAACAGCCTAAAGACATTGTTAGATTGCCTGCAAATGGTAGGAGCTATCACGAACGATAAACTTTGCTTTCAGATTGAAGCCGAAAAGCACATTAACAAATATCATCCCCGGATTGAGTTTGCAATATTGGAGGTGAACGAACAGAAAAGCATGTTTAACACATAATATGCGATTTAAGCCACTTTTTCTTGCGAGGTGATAAGATGTTCGTCTTCGTAGAGAAAGTCGCTAATACAAAAACATTATTTTAATATGGGAAGATTAAAGAGTGTAAAGCGTCCGCCATTAAAGGACAAATTTAAAAAGTACGGTGATACCTTTGAAATGGTATCCAAAAACGAAAGTAACCGGATGTATTGTTACCGGAGAACGACACCGGAAGGAATTGTGTATTTTGAAGTGTTCCGGTCGAATCTGCACAAAGATGAAAACGGGAAAGTTTATGAATGCTATCCCAGTTCTTCACAGTTTGGTATATCTGCATGGTGTATTCGTAATAGCGAACACGCACATAAGAAGATTCAGAAGTACATGCAAGGATTGTACAACTCAATTCCGGGTAGGTCTGCTTCGGATGAACTACCCGGTAATATGTAAAACAATGTAATTTTCATAATATGGGACAAAGTTTAAAACGATGATAAGTTCGAAAAGGATTAGGTTTATAGACATCGCGCATGCAATGAACGTGCACACCTTCATAATTTGGGAGTTTATTCGCCGATACGGGCACGAACAGGACGTAAGCAAGGACAAGTACGGTCGGGGTGACGTAAGTGCCGCAGAGTGCCGCAAATGGATAAACAAGCTGTATTCGTACATACGCGAACAGGACTTCACGTATAAGCAGGATATCAATAAAAGGCAGTACCTGTTTAGGGATATGAGGAAGTACGCCGAAGAGAAGCAGAACGAACGGGACGTACCCCGGGAATATTCGGTAGATAAGGACGGTAATATCATCCGTTATTCCTGGATGGGCGCGTCAAGGACTTTCGGGCATGTATGGAGATGGAACACGGCGACGGGCGGCTGGGATTATGTCGAAACAACACTACTTAGGAAATATACTTCTCGTTGCGCCAGTCGGTTAGATAAGGACGTAACTTTGAGTTACCCCATCCAAGATTCAGATTGCGATTTTTGAGATGTATGTGCGCGTTCCATAACCCAAACCGCGCGCGCATTCGTTGTCATTGATACAGTAGTTGATATGACAACATAAAATTTGAATTGCGCCCGGTTGTCCGTGATGGGTAGCCGGGCGTTCTTGTTTTTATCATTCTACTTTGATATTGATATTCTTTCCACAATGCGGACAATTCAAAGTTAGACCGTCTGTTTTGGGTTGCACTTCTTCCGGTGAAGCAAAGAGTTGCCACATAGGAACATTCAAAGCAGTAGCAATCTTTTCGAGGGTAGCGGTAGTAACAGATGGAGCATTTAAGGTTTGCTTTATTGATTGATAAGAAACACCTATCATATCCGCTAACTCCTGCTGTGTGATTCCCTTTTCTTTTAATACATCTTTTATTCTCATCGCTCGTATACTTTAATATTACTATGCAAATATACTCTTTCCGATAAAACGTATATTATTTAATATACTAAATAGTGTTAACGGTATACTATTTATAATGCTTTTATTTGTTTATGTATACTATTTATTATACTTTTGCAGCATCAAAGTTAAACCAATAAACAACAACGATATGAAACAGTATGATTTGAGTAAGATAATGAAGAGAGCACACAACTTGTACAACAACGCCCGTGCTAAATACCCGACCTTTTCAGAAGCTCTCAAAAAGAGTTGGAAAATGGCTAAGTTTGATGCTATGTTAGCAGCTAATCGCCCGGCAATGGAAGCCAAAGCAAAGGCAGAAGCAGAGAAAGAACACAGAGAGCAAGCTGCTATTCAATCTATTCTCTTTAATGCACAGTTGGAAGCCGACCGTATCAAACGTGAAGCAGAAGCCAAAGCACAGCGCATGAGAGAAGAGATAGCAGCACGCAAAGAGGGTATCTCTTATAGTGAGTATCAAGACAGATTAAGCCGTGCAATGGGCTACGGACGTGGTTGTTATTGCGGAGATTGATTATTAACCCGGTGGGGTCGTTATTTCACCGACCCCACCACAAAGATATAAATAATGTATTTTTCATTAGAGATTAACGAACAATTGGCAAATGCCATGAGAGCAGCAGCCGAAGCAAAAGCCGAGATAGGCATTTTCAAGAAACAAGAAGAAATGAGAAGTGAGAAGCGTGTATGCCTTGAATCAGTTGAAGAATTAGGCGATATTTTGTGCAATGTAATGTGCCGAATCGCAAGTTTAACAAGTAGCATTATATCTGCTTGTGCTATTGATGAATGTAATAAAGAGATTATGAACCGCCTAAACCCTGAAAGTAATGAAGACTGATTTATTGGCGTTTGAGGTTACAGGTAATAGCATGGACAACGGCACACGATTCAGCTTTGAAGAAGGTGACATATTAATTGTTCAGCTTTTTAAAATTAACGACTTTAGAAATAGCATAAACAATGACTTAAATAGCTTTTGGGTAATTGAGGTTGAGCAAGGGATTTTATTTAGGCAGATAGTTGAGCATGACAATGATACGGTAAAATGCCATTCTCTAAACACTAACGGGCAATATCCAGATGCTTTTATTAAAGTAGAGGATATAGCAAAAGTGTACAGAGTTGTACAGGTGCACTACAAACCAATAAACGCAGGAGGGGTTTGATGAGAGGGAAATTCCCCCCAAAAAAAATGATAATTTGGTAATTGTAAGCCCCACATTTATGTATTAAAGCCTCAACATATTGGATATTCTTTTTATCTTTGCGTAAGAAATGCCAATCGGTGTTTTTAAATGCAATGAAAGGTTGTTTATCAAGTGTGGTAAGCAGCCTTTCTTATTGATATAAATACGCCAAAAGGCATTAAGCCGACATTATCACGCCAAAAACACGCCAAAAAGAGAAAAAGAAAAACGCTAACATCCTCATTCATTGGATATTAGCGTCAACATAAGTACCCAGACCCGGGGTCGAACCGGGATGGAAGTGAATCCACTGGTGTTTGAGACCAGCGCGTCTACCGATTCCGCCATCTGGGCATGTTTGACTTCTCAAATGCGGTGCAAAGATACAGCTTTTTTCTAAACCTGCAATACTTTTCCTAAAAAAAGGAGAAAAAAGTCATAAAACATTCTACAAACATTCCGTGTTTCCAAAATATAGTGTACTTTAGCAGAAACTTTTAAAACAAACGATATGACAACAAATAAGGATAATTTTTGTGTTATCATGGGGGGCGGCATCGGTAGCCGATTCTGGCCATTCAGTCGAAAAACACTTCCAAAACAGTTTCTGGACTTCTTCGGCACAGGAAGATCACTCTTACAACAGACTTTCGACCGCTTCAACAAAGTTATTCCTACGGAGAACATACTTATTGTTACAAACGACCTGTATGCCGACCTCGTAAAGGAGCAACTGCCCGAATTGAATCCTGAACAGATATTACTGGAACCTACACGCAGAAATACAGCTCCGTGCATTGCATGGGCAGCCTATCACATCCGCGCATTGAACCCGAATGCAAATATTGTGGTAGCCCCATCCGACCATTTGATTCTGAAAGAGGGTGAATTCCTTGATGCTATCGAAAGAGGCTTATCTTTCGTATCACAATCTGAAAAACTACTTACCCTCGGCATCAAACCAAATCGTCCAGAAACAGGCTATGGCTATATACAGATAGCCGAACAAAGCGGAGATAATTTCTACAAAGTGAAAACCTTCACCGAAAAACCGGAGTTAGAATTAGCTAAAGTATTCGTAGAAAGTGGAGAATTTTATTGGAATTCCGGACTCTTTATGTGGAATGTAAACTCTGTCATTAAAGCTGTAGAAGCATTACTTCCCGAACTGGCTTCTAAATTGGTTCCGGGTAAAGACGTATATGGCACTCCAGCCGAAAAGGCCTTTATTGATGAGAACTTCCCTGCATGCCCTAATGTCTCCGTTGATTTCGGCATCATGGAAAAGGCCGACAATGTATATGTTTCATTAGGAGATTTCGGTTGGTCCGACTTAGGAACATGGGGCTCTCTTTACGATCTGTCCCCAAAAGATGAGGAAGGAAATGTGACGCTGAAATGCCAGTCATTATTATACAATAGCAAAGGAAATGTTGTAGTACTCCCAGAAAATAAGCTTGCTGTCATCGATGGACTGGAAGGTTATCTTATTGCCGAGTCAGACAATGTGCTGCTCATCTGCAAAAAAGACGAAGAACATTCCATCCGTAAATATGTAAACGATGCACAAATAAAATTAGGTGAAGATTATATTTAACCGGAAAATGGAGAATTGAAAGCACAGACTTTCAAATCAGAATAAAGGAAACGGGGACTGAATTTACTTCAGTCCCCGTTCTTATTATCAAAAGGAAGGAGTTTATTTTTAGAGTGCTGTACGAATCGCTTCGGCAATTGCTTTAAATTCTTCATCAGAAAGCTTCAGCTTCGGATTAGAGAACAGCATATCCGATTCTTTCTGGATAGGAATGAGATGTATATGTGCATGAGGTACTTCTAAGCCAATCACTGCTTCACCCACTTTCTTACAAGGAAAAGCTTTCTCGATGGCACGTGCCACTTTCTTGGCGAATACATGCATTGCTGCCAAATCTTCGTCACTCAAATCAAAGATATAATCCACTTCCTGCTTGGGAACGACCAACGTATGACCTTTCACCAACGGATTGATGTCCAGAAACGCAAAGAACTTATCATCCTCTGCCACCTTATAGCTCGGTATTTCACCTGCGATAATTCTACTGAATATTGTTGCCATAGCTTTTATGATATATAAATTAAGGCAAGCCCGCATGCGGACCTGCCTTTACATTAAAATGATATGTTCATTACTTCAAGGTTAACCATACCCTGCGGTACTTTGATCTCGGCTACCTCACCTACCTTCTTGCCAAGTAAGCCTTGCGCAATGGGCGTGTTAACAGAAATCTTACCTTCTTTCAGGTTGGCTTCGCTTTCCGAAACGATAGTGTAGGTCATCTTCATGCCGTTCTTCACGTTCTTCAGCTCTACCTTGTTCAATATCTGCACGGAGTCTGTTTTCAGCTTAGACTCATCAATAATCTTGGCATCTGCTATAATCGTCTTCAATTTATTGATTTTCA
>ERZ791927.2343-NODE-2343-length-12328-cov-2.469323_pt1 | contig 12328 bp, 10 predicted proteins | sample MGYA00510130_ERZ791927 | MGnify/ENA primary metagenome ERZ791927 (study PRJEB30046, sample SAMN00792055) | human gut metagenome | study: EMG produced TPA metagenomics assembly of the A metagenome-wide association study of gut microbiota in type 2...
GTTGATGCGGTTTCCGGCTCCGGAGACGATTTTGTATGAGTTATTAAAAGAATATGGTTTTACCCGTCTGGTCTCGGACGATATTTTCGCTGCCTTGACCAAGGAGCCCGGTAAGCTGTTTTACTCTTCCACCCATCGTTTGCTGAAGGATCGGGATTATTTATGGATCACTTCTTTAGAGAAGAAGGAAGAGCGAACCTTCGTTTTAGATCCGGAAAAGGGTATTAATCATGAACCTATTGAACTATCTTTCCAAAAACTTGTTATAACTATAGGTTTCCCTATCGAGAAGAATAAGCGGATCGCTTATTTGGATTATGATAAACTCGATTTCCCTTTAACATTGCGGACTTGGAAAGAAGGCGATTGGTTTATTCCCTTCGGAATGAAAGGACGTAAGAAGTTGAGTGACTATTTCTCCGATCATAAATTTAGCCGGATTGAGAAGGAGCGCACATGGCTTCTTTGTAGTGGCGACGCTATCGTTTGGGTGGTAGGAGAAAGGACTGATAATCGTTTTCGTATAGACGAATCAACAAAGCGTGTGCTAATTGTGAATTTTTTGGGCTAAATCCTCGTTTATTGTAAAAATATTCTTACATTTGCGAAGATTTACTCCGCAGATATGTTACTAATGGTTCAAATTAGCTGAACAATCCGGTTATTACATGAAAATTATAATTAAATAAAGATACAATGATACCATTGGGCGTACATCGTGTTTGTATATGTGATCCGTGTGTATGTACCATTTATATTATTACTTTGCAATATGCAGAAATATAACATTCTAGAACTAAATGAAAAACTTCTTCCCGAACTTCAAAGTATCGCGGAAGAGTTGGGAATAAAAAAAGTTAGCAGCTTAAAGAAAGAAGAGTTGGTTTATCGGATTCTTGATGAGCAAGCGATCTCCTATGCCGGCATCCAGGCTGAAAAGATGAAAGAGAAAGAGGCTAAGAAGCCTGCAGAGGGCCGTAAGAGAGGCCGTCCGGCCAAATCTCCTAAAGTGGCGAAGGCTGAGACTGCCGAAACTGCAGAGAGTACCCAACAGGCTCCGGAAAAGCTAGTGACTGCTCCGGCTGACAAGAAAGAGCAAAAAGAGCAGCCTGAACGTAAGAAAAGAGTCCGTATCGAGAAAAAGGAAAAGGTAGCGGGCGCTATCGCTCCTTCCGAGGATAACAAGGAAGTGGTGGTTTCGAAAGAGCCGCAAACGATCTCTACGGTAACGGAAATCTCGGCCGTGGAAACTCCGGCGGTAGCAGAGAGCCCGGTGGAGAAACCGTTGTTGCCTCCTGTTGTGGCGGAACTTGAAACGGAAGAAGAAGCCGCTTTGCCGGAAAATACGACTCCTGTAGAGGTAGCGGAAGAAACCACTTCTCCACAAGCGACAGAAGAAGAGCCTAAGCGCATCGTATTCCGCCATCCGGACGCTAAATCCGTATTGGATCAAATTTTCCCGTTCTCCGCTCCGAAACCCGAGGCTAACAAACCTCAACCCGAGGCCGCTCCCCAGCAGAATAATCCTCGACAGAACAATCGACAGAATAATCATAATAACAACCGTAATAACAATAACGCTAATAACAACCAGCAGGCTCAAGAGAAAATGTATGAGTTTGATGGCATCCTTACAGGAACCGGCGTGTTGGAGATGATGCAAGATGGTTACGGTTTCCTTCGTTCTTCAGATTATAACTATTTGACTTCACCGGACGATATTTATGTCTCTCAATCCCAGATCAAGTTATTTGGCTTGAAAACGGGTGACGTGGTAGAAGGTTCGATCCGTCCGCCGAAGGAAGGTGAGAAGTATTTCCCGTTGGTGAAAGTGGACAAGATCAATGGACGTACGCCGGAAGAGGTTCGCGACCGGGTTCCTTTTGATCATTTGACCCCGTTATTCCCGGATGAGAAATTCATGCTTACGGCACGTAAATCACCGAAAGTATACGATAATATCGCCGTACGTGTGGTTGATTTATTCTCCCCGATCGGAAAAGGGCAACGTGGTTTGATCGTCGCTCAACCGAAAACCGGTAAGACGATGTTGTTGAAAGATATCGCGAACGCTATCGCTTACAACCATCCCGAGGTTTATATGATTATATTATTGATCGACGAACGTCCGGAGGAGGTTACGGATATGGCTCGTAGCGTAGATGCGGAAGTGATCGCTTCTACATTCGACGAACCGGCTGAACGTCACGTGAAAATCGCTGAGATCGTATTGAACAAGGCGAAACGAATGGTAGAATGTGGTCATGATGTCGTGATTCTTCTGGACTCGATCACTCGTTTGGCTCGTGCTTATAATACGGTACAACCGGCTTCCGGTAAGGTGCTTTCCGGTGGTGTGGACGCAAATGCGTTGCAGAAGCCGAAGCGTTTCTTCGGTGCCGCCCGTAATATTGAGAATGGTGGTAGCCTTACGATTCTAGCCACCGCCCTTACGGAGACTGGCTCTAAGATGGACGACGTGATCTTCGAGGAATTCAAGGGTACGGGTAATATGGAGTTACAATTGGATCGTAAATTATCCAATAAACGTATCTATCCAGCTGTGGATATCACGGCTTCCAGCACTCGCCGTGATGATTTATTGCAGGATGAGAGCACGTTGAACCGTATGTGGGTCTTACGCAAATATCTATCAGACATGAACTCTATGGAGGCTATGGAATTTGTTAAGCAACGGATGGAACAAACCGTTGATAATATGGAATTCTTGGCATCCATGAACGGTTGATAATATCCCATAAAAAAACACTATACTTTTGAGTTCAAAGCAATATTGTTTTAGCTCCAAAAGTATAGTGTTTTTATTTGAAAAAGTATAGTGCTTTTATTGCGCCTTTTTAGGCCTTCCACGATGTCCCATATTTCGTTTTTGTGGGCTCGAGGATGATCCTTTATCCTCACTTTTACGAGGCCGTCCTCTGCCTCTTTTATTCATACCGTATTTTTCCGGCTCATACAAGGGCACTTCGCCGAATTCCGGGCTGACCGGTATCTTATAAACCTCTTTTTCCAAGAAATCCTCTATGCGCTTGAATTGTGCTTGTTCGTCGATCGATACGAAAGTAATCGCCAATCCTTCGCCGTTCGTACCCCGTGCCGTACGTCCGATTCGGTGTACGTAATCCTCCGGATCATGCGGGATATCGAAGTTCACGACCAACTTGATGTCATTGATATCAATTCCACGTGCTACGACATCCGTAGCCACAAGGATATCGATATGTCCGCTCTTGAATTCTTTCATGACCTCCTCCCTTTGGGATTGCTCTAGATCCGAGTGCATGGCGGCTACATTGAACTTTAATCTTTTTAAGGTAGACGCTAATTCTTTCACCTTCATTTTAGAAGAGGAGAAGATAATTACTCGTTGAGGGCGGCTTTGAGTGAAGAGATCTTGTAGAATCTTGAGCTTTTGTGGATCGTAGCAGATATATGCGGTTTGCATGATAGATTCGGGTGGGCGTGAGATAGCGATCTTGACTTCTTCCGGATCTTTTAGGATGGTTTTAGCCAACGTCCGGATCTTAGGCGGCATGGTAGCCGAGAACATGATCGTCTGGCAGTAGGGGGGCAGCTGTTTATGAACCTGCATGATGTCGTCATAAAAACCCATATCCAGCATGCGGTCCGCCTCGTCTAAGACGAAGAACGACACTTTAGACAAATCTACAGTACCTAACTTAATATGGGACAATAAACGTCCCGGGGTAGCGATCACGATATCCGCACCCATCTCTAAACCTCTCTTTTGTTGTTCCCAAGCGATTCCGTCGGTACCTCCATACACGGCTACTGCGGATACGGAAGGTATAAAATAAGTGAATCCTTGAATTTGTTGGTCTATTTGTTGAGCCAATTCCCGGGTCGGTGCCATAATGACCGCATTCACCGCGTCTGTCGGATGACAACCTTTGCTTAGTTCATTAATAACTGGTAAAACATATGCCGCCGTTTTACCGGTTCCGGTCTGTGCGCAAGCGATGATGTCTTTACCTTCTAAAATGACAGGAATCGTTAACTCTTGGACTGGAGTCGTTTCGTCAAAATTCATGTCATAAAGCCCGTCTAATACGGCATCTTCCAAATCTAATTCATCAAATCTCATCTTTTTACATTCAAATTCCCGGTAAAGATAAAGATTATTTAGAAATATTATGCAATAGGTAGGTTTCTCTTTGGTGATAAATAGAAAAATAAATACCTTTATCCCCGAGTTATACCCCAAAAACGAAAGAATTAATATGAATAGTCTAGAAAGCGGAAGTAACGTTCAGTCTGGATTAGAGATGATCATGGAGAAGAGTCCCGATACGATTGTATTAGTAGATCGAAATCTTACTCTTGTCAAGGTTATTTCTGCAAAAGACGATTATTATCATTATTTAGCGAATAACTGTATCGGAAAGCAACCTCAAGCGTTGTTCCCGGACGGGAAGAACTACGATCAATATGAGATCTATAGAGCTGCGGTTAAACGTGTTTTCGAGGAGCAAGTGAAAGTGGATTTCTCTTTTGAGGTCTCTTTTGAAGGAAAGAACTATTATTATCTATCGCAAGCAAGCCTTTTTAATGAGGAGCTTGTGATCGTTTATACGTGCGATGTATCTTCTCTGAAAACAGAAAAAAATCTACAAGAACTGATCAATACGATATTAGATCGGTTACCGTTGGGGGTTTTCGTGAAAGATGGGGATAACCATTTTAATTACCTGTATTGGAATCATTTTATGGAGGAAATAACGGGTATTGAAACCCGGGAGATCGAGGGACATGATGATTTCGAGGTGAATTATAATGCCTTGATGACTGCCGAGGAGCGTCTGGAAACCGATATGAACGTGATCAAGACAGGACTGACCGCTAGATTCAAGGGCAAGGTAAAATCGGCCTCCGGCGATTACCGGGATATAGAGGTCCTAAATATCCTATTTCCCTAAATAATGGCAAGCCGCTTGTCTTGGCTTTATGGAGAGATATAACTTCCGAGTTGGCTACGGAGAATACTTTGAGAAGAACCCGGATCTTGACGAAAATGGCATTGCGGATAAGTGATATACGTACATGCTCGATCTTCATCGATCCGGACAGTACCCATAATTTCAAGGATTCCGTTGTGACCTTGAACGATTGGAATACCATGTCGGAAGATATGATAGAGGTGTCATGGGGGCAGTTTATCAGCCGGGCGCATCCGGATGATCAAGAACATTATCATAATATGTTTACCCGTCTTTGCCGAGGGGAAATCTCTGAGGCAAGGATCGAGGCACGTATGCTATTTCCCGGCAAGAAGGAATATGTTTGGAGAGAGGTATTCGCTACCGTGTATGAACGGGACGAGAAAGGAAGACCTTCGGTTATCCTTGGATGTTCAACGAATATTCAGGAACGGAAGAATCAAGAATTAAGCCTTGAGGAGGCGAAGGTGAAGGCCGAGGCCGCTGATAAGATGAAATCGAAATATCTGGCGGATATGAGCCATGAGATCCGGACTCCTTTGAATGCGATTACCGGCTTCTCTGAATTGATGGCTTTTGCTGATACGGATGAGGAACGTATGTCGTACTACGATGTGATCAAGATGAATAACCAATTGTTGATGCAATTGATTAATGATATCTTGGATATCTCGAAGATCGAGGCGGATGCGATAAAGATCACATATGAGCAATTAGATGTCAGTGAATTGATGGATACGATTTATGCTTCCGCCAAGTTACGGGTTCCGGGAGGAGTCAAGTTGATTTTGGAGAAAGGGGCTGACCACCATATGTTCGGTACGGATAGCATGCGTCTGTTGCAGTTGATTAATAATTTGGTGAACAACGCTATCAAGAACACGAAAGAAGGTAGCATCACGATGGGATATACCATTCAACCGGATAATCAATTACGTTTTTACGTAAGGGATACGGGAATCGGTATCGATAAGGACAAATTGAAAGATGTCTTCGGTCGTTTCGTGAAAATAAACGACTATATGGAAGGTATCGGATTAGGACTGGCTATCTGCAAAGGATTAGTTGTTAAGATGGGAGGTTCGATACATGTTACTTCTGAATTAGGGGTAGGTTCAGAGTTCTCCTTTATTTTGCCGTCTCACGAATAGCGCTATTTGTAATAGCGCTTATAAATTTGGTCGTATAATCCACTGTTCTTGATTTGCTGGAGCCAACTATTTAGGCTATCCAGTAGGACAGGGGAGTCTTTACGGACCGCCCACGATTGCAATTGGGTAAAACTGACATCCGTTAGGATATCGACTTCCGGCAGGTTTTTCTGGGTCATGCGAGCGATTTGTTGGTCGCATACGGCATAATCGATATCGCCTTTGGCTACCATGATCATAAGCTGCTCGGTAGAATATAACTCATCTTCCACCACGTAGATCGTATCGCCTATCTCGTGTCCCAGATTTTGCAGACGCAATAAGGCCGGGGAATCTTTCGGTATGTATAAAGTCTTTTGGGCTAAATCCAATTGGTTACGGATAGGGGCTTGTCCGTTGTTCGCCTCTGCCGTACGTTGTACCAAGACTTGCTTGTTGAGAACGATCGGTTCGGTGAACAGGTAGTTTTCCCGCATCTCGGAGGTGATGGGGATGTTTCTTGCGATTACGTCGCATTTGTTGTCCGATAATTCCTCGAAACTTTTCGCTAAACTCATTTCCAAATGCGTCTGAACCTCCAATCCGGATAATTTAGCGATCGCTTGGCTAAGCTCGTATTGAAAACCTTGCACTGTATCGCCTGATACGAAATACCCGGATTGATTGTATTCGGTTATCATCCGGAGAATTCCTTCTTCCTTGATTTCCGGATAATCACGAGGTCCGATCTCTTGGGGACGTTGGTTAAGTCTCCAAAGCTGTACCATTGTCACTACAGCGACAATCAGTAGAAAAGCGTATAGGATAAGCAACTTCTTAGATCTCATGGCAATCGATTAATTATTGAAAGTCACGGAGATGCCCATTTTCAAGACCATCGGGTCCAACGGATAATGCGCAAGAGAGAAGTAATTCGGGTCAACGAACTTAGAGCCTAGATTGTATGCCATGATGAAGAAGCGAGCTTGCTTCAAATGGAAATTCGCATAAGCGTTGATCAACGGATAATTGCCAACCTTCACTTTCTTGTCTTCTTCCTGTACTTGGAACTGCTGGGTAGCCGGCTCGTAATAAGGAGCGTAATAAGCGGTGTTGTAGTATACGTTTGCGCCAATCTGTACGGTTAATACTTTCGCCAACTTAAACGCTAGATATATATTCGAGTATGCGCTGATATCCGGTAACGGGAGTTGAGACTTCTCGCTAGAAAGCTGATAGGCCACCTCATTCTCCCATCCGAACGCACGGTACATGATATCTTGCTTGATACGGGCTGAGACAACTTGAATGTTCTTACTGCTTTGCTCCGGCAAACCTTTGCCGTTGAAGAATACATAATTCTGGATACTTTCCACTCCTCCGGATAACTGGGTACGGGTGGATTCCAAGTTGATTTTCGCTCCGGCGTAAATCCTTTGCACATTTTTCAATGATAGATCCCACCAATAGTAACGCCCATGATGGTGACGTTGGTAAAACGCCGGGGTGATATTCTTGATATATCCTTCCGCCTTGATGGTAGCGTCTTTCTTGAAAAGCTTGAATTTGGTCTGTAAGTCTCCGCTCACTCGAACCTCTCCGGCGTCACTTCCCGCAAGTCCTAATTCTCCACGGACATTGTAGGTAAGAAGGCTACCACGGCGTTTGGATAATTCGCCTCCGATGTAGGTCGTAAACTCATCATATACCTCGGAAGTAGGGAAATTTAATGTACTCGGCTCAGAGCTTCCACGACCATCCGGACCGTAATCCAGTCCGGGAACTTGGGATGCCAATCTAAACCGGCGTTTCTCGAAAGTAACGAAGGCGGTCAGCCCAAACTTAGCCCAATCTTGGAAACCTTCCCGCAAGGCCAACGCAAAAGTATTCTTTAAATTCCATGAGGAAGTCTGGTCATTCAAAGATGCGTCCATACCATAAAGATGAGTGTAGCAGGTATCGATCCCGGCATCATTAGAGATAAAGCGTCTGCGGTTATCTTCGTAATCGATGGTATGGATGATACTGGAAACCGGAATGAATACCTCTTTTATGTTCCCTTCCTCATCGGTTTCTTCCAATTCTTTGGTAAAACCGAGATTGTATCTCTGTGTCAGGAAATATTGTTTTCCACGGACACGGTTCCATGTGTCCGTGTAACGGACAGGGTATGATTTACTATCGATATTTCTTTGATTCTCGGCCAAGTCATCGGGATTCGTGATATACTGGTCATTTGTAAGTCCACCGTTCTCGTAGTTTACGAAATTGAAATTACTTAAATAAGCGTTTAACTCGTAACGGTCGGTGATATAACTTCCGAAAAAACGATAACTTAATAATTTATTACCGTTGGAGTTATAATATCCGCGGCTATAGATATAATCCATCTCGCCACCGACATTGATCTTCTTGCCAAAGTTCATGGTCAGTACCCCTTTCAGTCGGTCCATCTTATTCTGGCTAGCTCCTCCTGTCGTATAAGTCACTTGGGTATAGGGTACTTTGGTATCATAGAAATAAGCGTTTGTCGGGGTCGTGATATAATAATCATAGGCATCGGCGAAGATGAAATCACGTTCCTCCTTACGTTCGTTAAAAATACGGGTTTGCGCCGGCGATCCCACATTCGCCAGATAACCTACGGCCAATGAGTTCGCTTCCACCAACGTACTATTCCCGAAATTTAATCGATTGGTATCCATAGGAGCGATATAACGTTCTCCCAAAAGAGGCGTGAGCCGATAACCGATGATTCGTTTTGATTTCAGCGCCGCGCTATCTGTTTGCAGCAAGCTATCCGGTATTTCCTTGTTTGAGGATGATAAATTAGATAACGAGAATCCACCTCGTCCTCCCCGGCTCCCGGAACGTCCTTGCGCATGCGCGGAAGCCGCCGTTCCTATCAGAAAAAGTAATATGTATAGATAATACTTCATGGGTTGCAAAGATATAACAAAAAATAATGTGCCAATTATAAAATATGCCAATATGCCAATCAGAAAACTTAATTGGCATATCGGCACATCAATGAATGAGCTTCTTATATTTTCTGTATAATCTCCATTCCTTTCTTAATGGCAGCCTCGTTCATCGGCAACAAATGATGGTGACGCTCGGGCAAGGATTTCTTCAATCCTAGCATGACGTTCTCCAATTGAACCATCGGGACGATATTAAGTAACCCGCCTAAGATCAACATATTGAATGCCTTCTCGTTCTTCATCTCGGTAGCGGCGTCCATGGCATCTACCCGATATACGTTAATATCCGTACGCTTTGCGGGCGTATGGATGCCATAACCATCGTAAATCAAAATACCGCCCGGTTTCACCTTGTTCTCGAACTTATCCATGGAAGGTTGGTTCAAGATAATAGCGATATCATATTCATTCAATACGGGTGAGCTGATACGCTCGTCGCTCAAGATAACGGTTACGTTGGCCGTACCGCCACGTTGCTCAGGTCCGTATGAAGGCATCCAGCTAACCTCCTTGCCTTCCATCAAACCGGAATAGGCCAAGATCTTACCCATAGACAATACACCTTGTCCACCGAAGCCTGCTATAATTATTTCTTGTTTCATTGTCGTTTACCGTATTACTTATTCAACATTCTTTAAGTCGCCCAGCGGGTAGAAGGGGAACATGTTCGCTTCCATCCATTTATTGGCTTTTTCCGGAGTCATCTTCCAGCCGGATGAGCAAGTGGAGACGAACTCTACCACAGAAGTACCCTTACCGGCCATAGCGTTCTCGAAAGCCTTACGAAGCATCTTCTTCGCTTTCCGTACGGCTGCGGCTGTCTGTACGCTTTGGCGTGTTACCAAGCAAGTTCCTTCCAATTGGGCTAATAAATCACCGATCTTCAGCGGGTAACCGTTCAAGGCGATGTTGCGTCCGTAAGGACAGGTAGCCGTGGGCATACCTTCCAGTGTAGTCGGAGCCATCTGTCCGCCGGTCATACCATAGATCGCGTTATTTACGAATACGATCACGATATTCTCGCCACGGTTGGCTGCATGAATCGTTTCGGCCGTACCGATAGCCGCCAAGTCACCATCTCCTTGATACGTGAATACCATCTTCTCCGGATTCAAGCGTTTAACGGCGGAAGCGATGGCTGGCGCACGTCCGTGGGCTGCCTCGATCCAATCGATATCCAAGTAGTTATATGCGAATACGGCACATCCCACGGGGGAGATACCGATTGTCTTATCTTCCAGACCCATATCGGCTATAACCTCGGCGATTAGCTTATGTATCACACCGTGGCTGCAACCGGGGCAGTAGTGCATGGGATTTTCATTCATCAATCTGGGCTTTTCATACACCAGATTTTCCGGTTTAATTATATCGTTGAGTTCCATAATCTTTAATTATTAATGTATATATCTTAAGACATATTGCACCAGCCGCAATACGATCGCCGCCCCGCCACAATACAAGAATACGGCCTTATCGCTAACAGCGAAGTAACATACCACGGCAGCTATGGCCAGTAGCATAAAAACCAGCGTCAATATCTCGTCAGCTTTACTTCCTCGTGTCATACGGATCAGAATAATTTTTCCTTCAGCGCGTTCAATACCTCATCCGGGGTGAATACGATTCCACCCAATCGGCCAAAGTGCTCTACCTTCACCTTACCATTTACGGCTAGGCGAACGTCCTCTACCATCTGTCCGGCGTTCAACTCAACCGATAACATACCTTTTACCTTATCCGCATAAGCGGCGATCACTTTTGTCGGGAACGGCCATAACGTGATCGGGCGTAACAAGCCAAGCTTGATACCTTCCGCACGGGCGATCTCAACTACCTTCTGGCAAATACGGGCGGAAGAACCGAATGCGATCAATAGATAATCAGCGTCCTCACATTGGAACTCCTCGTAACGAACCTCGTTTTCCTCGATCTTGCGATATTTCGCTTGGAAACGGATATTGTTCTCTTCCATCTTCGCCGGGTCTAGCTCCAAGGAAGTGATGACGTTACCTTTGCGTCCGCCCTTCTTTCCTTGTACGGCCCAAGGACATTGAGTGATAATCTCTTCCTCGGTACGACGGGGTTGATAGGGAGGCAATACCACCTTCTCCATCATCTGTCCGATGATACCGTCCGCCAAAATAATAGCGGGGTTATTGTATTTGAAAGCCAGATCAAAACCAAGGCCTACGAAATCGGCCATCTCTTGTACGGAAGAGGGTGCCAAGGTAATCAAACGGTAATCGCCATGGCCACCGCCTTTCACGGTCTGGAAATAATCAGCCTGACTCGGCTGGATCGTTCCTAATCCGGGACCGCCACGCATAACGTTCACGATCAGACAAGGAAGCTCCGCTCCTGCGATATAAGAAATACCTTCTTGTTTCAAGCTCACGCCCGGACTGGAAGAAGAGGTCATCACTTTCTTTCCGGAGCCGGCTCCGCCGTATACCATATTAATAGCGGCTACCTCGCTCTCCGCTTGTAAGACTACCATGCCGGTCTTTTCCCACGGCATCTCTGCCATAAGGGTTTCCAATATCTCCGACTGCGGAGTGATCGGATAGCCGAAGTAACCGTCCACGCCATAGCGGATAGCCGCATGGGCGATGGCTTCGTTACCCTTCATTAATTTTATATCTTCTGCCATATCTTGATATAACTTTATATTTTTACTTTGTAGATCGTTAGACAACCGTCCGGACAAACTAACCCGCAACTAGCGCAACCGATGCATGCGTCCGGGTTCTTCATGTACACATAGTGATACCCCTTGTTGTTTACTTCTCGTGGGTGCAACTCCAGTACATCCGACGGGCAGGCTACTACACAAAGGTTACATCCCTTGCAGCGCTCTGTGTTTACAACAACAGCTCCTTTTATTTTCGCCATAATACTTGTTTATTTAAAATCTAAATGTAACACATTTCTATTGAGGCATCAAAGTTAGTAAAAAATTACTCGTTGCCAAGATTATAACGTTTCATTTTGTTGAATAGCGTCTTTCTACTGATATTTAAAGCCTCGGCGGTCAGGGTACGGTTATAGTTACTTTTGATGCTTCTTTATCACTTAATTGGTATAGAGAGGATTTCGCTTATTGGAAAAGTACGATGTGCGATGATAAAATGTAGGTAAATAACAATGGGCATCGTAAGCTCTTTACAATGCCCATTCAAAGAAGGTTACAATGGGCATTCTAATCACCTTATAATGCCCATTGTAATATTGG
>ERZ791927.2350-NODE-2350-length-12300-cov-2.096039_pt1 | contig 12300 bp, 8 predicted proteins | sample MGYA00510130_ERZ791927 | MGnify/ENA primary metagenome ERZ791927 (study PRJEB30046, sample SAMN00792055) | human gut metagenome | study: EMG produced TPA metagenomics assembly of the A metagenome-wide association study of gut microbiota in type 2...
ACAGGATAAAAGTAAAAAAGCCGCTTTTGAGCGGCTTTTTTACTTTTATCCATTTCCCCTTCATGACGGCAAACAAACAATTGTAAAGCCCCTATCGTTCCCACAAACAAATCCCCCAGTCAGCTGCAACCGACTTCTTTGCTATTCTATTAAACAACGACCTTACGCAACCGATATCCTTATATCGGTCATTCCGTCAGGGATAATCAAAAAATTATTGTATATTGGAGTGTGTTCCACTGCCAATTACAGAAAATAACAACTGACAAACGAAGCGGTATGTCCAAAAACATTGTCATCACCCCTTGGCACTGCCTGGCCACGGCATTAGGATGGTTACTCATCGTTCCTGCCGCATTTTCGCAAAACCCGACAACAGGATTTCATTTACAAATCGGTCGACGGACACGACATTCGCGCAACCCTCTATCTTCCCGAACCGCAAGGAGCATACCCCGTTTTGATCTATTTTCACGGAGGGTCGTTTACATTCGGGAACCGCGAACAAGGATTGGAGCAGGTTCTTAAAGAAAAATTACTGGCGAATAACATAGCGATCGTATCGGCCGATTACCGACTGGCACCGGAAACCAAACTCGGAGAGATCATGCAAGAAAGCGGAATTCAATATCTGACCGGATCGTTTTATTTCTACAAAAGCAATTCAACCGGTAGATCATACGCGGTCACTGCCCAGAGGAACGCTGCTGCACATTTGCAGCAGCGTTTATTTTTGCTTCCCGGGACAACGATCTACAAATACAATCCCTGTAAAATCAGACGGTTCGCATTATCGATCACGCTCTGTTCCAGTGAAGCCAGATAAATTTGGGTGGTCTGCTCCGACCGGTGACCCAGCCCTTCGCTGATGATCGTAACGGGAATCTGCATCTTACGGGCAACGGTCGCCCAGGTATGGCGGGCGACATAAGAAGACAGATGGCATTCGAGACCGAGCAGGGCGGAAAGCTCTTTCAAGTGTTTGTTGTAGTAACTCAGTGCACTGCGATAACTAAGATACGCACGGCCCGGATCCAAAGAGCCAATAATCGGGAACAGGTATCCCGAGCAGGCCAGTGGCGCATACTGCGCAATAATCCGCTGCATGCATTCCTCCACCCGGATATGCAGCAATTGCCCGGTTTTCCGGCGGGCATAGGTCAATAGGCCGCCGTGGACATCGGATTTACGCAGATAGGCCATATCGACAAAGGCCATCCCCCGGCAATAAAAACTGAACAGGAAAAGATCACGTGCAAAACAGAGCGATGGGCGGCCTGAGAGATCGAGTTGCTGTAACCGCACCACGGTCCCTTCATCGACCGCCCGTTTCCGGGTCTTCTCGATACCTGTATACACATACTTGAACGGGGTGGACGGAGATACAAGTCCTCTCTCGACCGCCTTGTTATATACCGAGCGCAAAATGCGCATATAGAACGAAACGGTATTGCGGGTGACGGAACGCCGTTTAAGCCACGACTCGTAATCGCAAATGAGTTCGGACGTAACCGACCGCAGGGGAATATCCCGTCCGCAACGGTAAAGGGAAAAACTGTTGCGGGCCCGCTGATAGTTCTGGGCCGTACCGTCACGCCCCACCGTCTGCAACCACGCAATCTGGACATCGAGAAAAGAAAAAAGTGTTACGGACCGGTGTCTTTCTACAACATTTCGGAAACTTGCGTTTTTACCTGTCTTCATCGTTTTGACAATATTAGATAAGATTTCGCCAAAAGTAAACCACATATTTTTCCCGCATAAATTTTCAATGTTCCCAAGCCTGCAAGACAAAATCGAACCCTACCTCAAAAGGGGGACGGCTCTTTTCTTTCTTTGCGCTATGCAATCTCCGCCTATCTCACACTAACCCAATAAGATTATGAATAAAAAGATTCTCTACGCCGTTGCAGCGTGCACGGTACTGTTCTCCTCATGCGGCGGGGCGAACGGCAAACCCAGTACAGCAGACGCCAATGCCATCATCGAGTAAAACAACACCTCTTTGGAAGTCCTCAAGTCGCTCTATTCCGAACGGGAAACGAACAACGTTCTGGAGTACATGGAGAAACACGGCAAAACCCTGTTCGCCCCGGTCATCGTTAGCAAAATCGGCGTCGCCCGGGATACGGCCCAAATGACGGCTCCCGGGGATTGCTTTTCTTCCGGCGTGCGCGACAGCTTGAAAACCAACTACTCGGCCTATTTTACCGCCGGCGAAAAATTCTTCGCCAATTACGACGCTTACTAAAGAATATCTGAAAGCCGAAGACTTCAGGACGACAACTGGGCCAAAGCAACCTGTTGCAGGAAGAGAACAAACAATTGATACTCCAAATGGCAGAAGCCAGAACCCAGATATATTCGATCATCTCACCGTTGGCCGACCAGGCCGAAGCGGGCTATACCGATCCCGAACAGAAGATCGAGGCGGCCAAGACACTTTCGGCACAGGAAGGCGGTCACCAAATGGATCTGCATAAACGCTTCCTCGACGACGCCAATGAATTTCTCGGGCTGCTTCGCAAGGACAAACACGAAGGAAAGTACACCGAAAAAGGTTTCGAGGCACTGAGCAGCCAGTACAACTGCACCATTTCGAGCTATAACTATTTCGCGGACTAACCCGGCATCGGATGATTCCGCCCCGGTCGCGGCAAAACAACCTGCAGTATCCTGCAAGGTGTTTCCGTTTAATTTCGTACCTTGCATTCTCCGGCAGGGCCCGCGACAATACGGCAACCGATAAAAAACGCAACGATGGCACACGGACATGCACACACCCACGAGCACGGACATGCGCACGGACACGCACTTCCCGCGCCCGAACAGGTAAACAAAGCCTTTATCATCGGCATCGCGCTCAATCTCATTTTCGTACTGGTCGAAGCGGCCGCAGGCTTTTGGTACGACTCGCTCGCGCTGCTTTCCGACGCCGGACACAACCTCAGCGACGTCATCAGCCTGGTACTGGCTCTGCTCGCTTTCCGGATGGCCAAGGTGAAACCCAACAGCCGCTACACTTACGGCTACAAGAAAAGCACGGTACTCGTTTCGCTGCTCAATGCCATCATCCTGCTCGTAGCGGTAGGGATCATCCTGGCCGAAAGCATCGAGAAGCTGCGCAATCCGCAGCCGATCGCCGGCGGGGTAATCGTCTGGGTCGCGGGCGTGGGGATCCTGATCAACGCGTTCACCGCCTTCCTGTTCCTCAAGGATAAAGAGCGTGACCTGAACATCAAGGGCGCTTACCTTCACCTGATGGCCGACGCCCTGGTATCGGTCGGCGTCGTGATTTCGGGAGTGATCATCAGCTACACGCACTGGTACATCATCGATCCGATCATCGGCATTGCGATTGCCATCGTCATCCTCGTATCGACCTGGAACCTGCTGCGCGACAGCCTGCGCTTGTCACTGGACGGGGTCCCCGCAGGCATCTCCGCGGAAAAGATACGCAAACTCCTATTGCAGGTAGACGGGGTACGGGAAATACACCACCTCCATATCTGGGCGCTCAGTACGACCCAGAACGCCCTCACCGCCCATGTGGTCGTCGCGTCGCTGGAGGACGGAGAAGCGGTAAAAAACCGAATCAAAGAGATTTTGTCCGAAGAACATATCCCGCATGCCACGCTGGAACTGGAAACGGTCGCCGAATGCTGTACCGACCGCACCGATTGAATCCGGCAGGGAATTTGCGCATCCATATTCAAATCCGACACAGGACACAAGGCAGGTAAGTGCTTTGCACCCAATATCAAAAGAGCCCTGCCGGCGTTCTTTCGGAAACGACGACCGGCATGCCGGCAAAACCACCTGACACATGAAACGAATCGCCATCCTTTCCGCCAGCGTTCGCACCGGACGGCTCAGCCACCGGGTTGCGCTCTACCTGAAAAACTACTTCAGACAAAACGCACTCGCCGACACCGAGCTGCTCGACCTGAAAGCCTACGATTTCCCGCTTTTCCACGAACGACTGGCCATGCAGGAACGCCCTTCGGACATGCTGATCGACTTCACCAACCGTTTCAACGACGCCGACGGACTGATCATCGTCTCGCCGGTTTACAACGCAAGCTACCCCGCCGCGCTGAAAAACGTTATCGACCTCTACTACAAAGAGTGGAAGCACAAACCAGTCGGCATCGTATCGGTCACCTCGGGGAAAGTACCCGGCATTGCCACCGTACAACAACTGCAGGTACTGTTGCTCAAACTCGGTGCGCTGGTGGCTCCGGACCTTACGACCGTCATCAATGCCGGATCGGAATTCAACGAGCAGGGCGAACCCCGCTCGGCAGAACAGGCATCCGCCCTGATACTCCCGATGCTTAACGACTTGCTCTGGCTGACGGACAAGAACTAAACGCATCCCGGATCCGAATCGAGAAGAGCCCTGCTTTCCTGCAGGTCTGTTTCCCTGAACCGCCCCGCGTTATGGGCACCCGGAAACTTTCGGCACGGCCCCGCATGCTCCCATCGGAATAGAGACCGGCATTTCGCAACGCGAACGAAACCCGAGCCAGACTATGTGCGAAAATAAATAAGCACAGGGAACATCCGAATTTGGACGGGAGGTCGGATTTCGTGTCAAAGATTGCTTTTTTGCACCAAAATACCGTCCGGCAATAAGCTCCGTACACCGAAATACGAAAGATTATCATTATCTTCGGGACATGACCGACAAACTGACAAAACAGCTGTTCTTACTATTGGCGGCGGGATTGCCGCTTGCATCCCACGCTTCCCCGCCCGAAACCGGGCCACAGCCGATACCTCTTTACGGCGAAAATACACCGGCGGAGAGCAATGGAATGTCCCGCGAGGGCGTGACCCTGACCGCAGACATTCTGACCGGAGCCGCCGATGCCGACTACTTCCTGCTGAAACCCGATCCGGATAAAACCACCGGCATGGCTGTCGTGATTTGCCCGGGCGGCGGATACGGTTGCACATGCTACGGTTACGAAGGGCTCGGCCCGGCCGAGTGGCTTCGCGAACAAGGTATTTTGGCGGTAGTGCTGCGCTACCGCGTACCGAACGGCCACGGCTCGATTCCTCTGGCCGATGCGGAACAGGCCCTGCGGACGGTGCGCAGTCATGCTACCGAATGGGGCGTCGATCCGTCACGCATCGGCGTCATGGGCTTTTCGGCAGGGGGACACCTCGCCGCAACCGCATCGACACTGCTCACCGATCCCGATACGCGACCCGATTTTACAATCCTGTTCTACCCGGTCATCACGATGGATCCCCAATGGACACACGGAGGTTCCCGAAAAAACCTGCTCGGAGCGAATCCCACCGAATCGGCAACAGAACGGTACAGCGCGGAAAAGCAGGTAACGGACGCAACGCCGCCGGCCTTTATCGCAGTGAGCAACGAGGACAGATCGGTCTCGCCGGTAAACAGCGTTCTCTACTACGAAGCATTGCACAAACACCGTATACCTGCCGAATTGCACATATTTCCGGAAGGCCCGCACGGTTTCGGGTTGAAAACGGATTTTCCCTACCACGACGAAATGGTCGGATCGCTGGCCCGTTGGCTGCGCGAAATCAATGCCGGAAAATTTAGCGCCGTACGCTGACCGCTCCAAGCCGGACAACAATTATCCGACCACGATCGACATATTCCGGGAGTGTCCATCCCCTTCCCCGTTGTTACTTTCGGGACAGAACCCCGTTATAACAATAAAACAGCCGCGCTAAGGACAAACTATACTGGACGTTATAACCTTTATAAAATATCCGACCCATTCCTCCGGCCTCTCCCTTCGGGGCAATATAAAAGAAATGCAGTAAGTTTATTTAATTCACCGGAACGGGAGGCCATGTAAATGGTCTCCCGTTCTCATTATCGGTGATCGCCGACGATGCCAGCAAGGTGAGTCATAAATTGCTGGGTTATCATATTCCAAGGGGTCACGCCGTCGGAGCCGTACCTGACAAGCGTTTCACCCCGCCGGATTACAGTCAATCCGCTCAGGATGAACCATCAATCGAATTGCATCTGAAACCGGGAATCGTGGCCGACGGCGTTACTCCAGCAACGCTATACCAAACGCGGCCATGGTCGCCGCCCCCTGGTCGAGGGCTTCTTCCCCGGGATTGAATGTTCCCGTATGCAGTCCTCCGCCCGACGTTCCGTCGGGACCGGCTGTACCGAGCCGGAAAAAGAGGCTCGGATAGCGCTCCGTATAATAACCGAAATCCTCGGCCGTCATCCGCAGGTCGAGCGGGATGATTCGTTCGTCGCCCCACATTTCGGCTGCGATCCGTTGCGCCCGGCGGGTCAGCTCCGGATCATTCACGACGCAGGGATAACCGTCGGCAATATCCACGTCGGCCTCTACCCCGTAAGCGGCGGCAACTCCCGCCGAAATTTCGCGGATGCGCCGCTTGCCCTCTGCACGCCATACCTCGTCCATCGTCCGGAACGTCCCTTCGAGACGTACTTCCGACGGAATGATATTCGTCGCCCCGTCGGCAATCACTCGCCCGAACGACAGCACCGAAGGAACCCGGCTGTCAATATTGCGGCTGACCACCTGTTGCAAAGCGGTAATCAGCGCTGCGGCGGCCACCACCGGATCGTTCAGGTTGTGCGGCAGTGCACCGTGCCCGCCACGGCCGCGTACCGTCATGCGCACTTCATCGCCGGAAGCCATGTATTTGCCCGGACGGAACCCGAGCTGTCCGAGCGGAATCTCGGCGCCCACATGCTCGCCCACCACAGCCTGCACCCGGTAATCACGGAAAGGGTCTTCGGCCAGCACAAGGCTCGCCCCGCCGGGATCCACCTCTTCGCCCGGCTGAAAAAGGCCGAATACGGTCCCGTCGATTTCACTCCGGCGACGGTTGAGCAGGATCAAAGCTCCCAGCAGGCAGGCAGTATGCATATCATGCCCGCAGGCATGCATCACCCCTTCGTTACGCGAAGCGAACGGCAATCCGGTCTGCTCGCGGATCGGGAGCGCATCCATATCGGCCCGCAATACCACGCACCGCGACAAATCTCCCCGTCCTTCGATCTTAGCCAGGATACCCGTTCCGGCAATCGGACGAAATGAAATCCCTTCGGCGGCAAGCTGCCCGGACACGTAACGGGCCGTTTCATGCTCGGCGAACGATAATTCGGGATGTTCATGGATCGCCCGGCGGAATGTAACGGTTCTCCCGTGTAACTCCCGGGCCTCGGCTTTCAACTCTTCGAACTGCTGACGGGTCATATCTTCGGATTTTACAATCTATTTCTCAGGACTGAATATATTGACGGATCAGTTTGCGCAACAGCTCGACCGGCATGCTCCTGCGCCGCGCGTACGTTTCCAGTTGCTCCGCATCGATCTGTCCGACGGAAAAATTCCGAGCTTCGGCGGATGCAAAGATCAAACCGCAGGCAGCGGGAGCAGGTTCCATGTCGAAATTTTCGTTCAGGCGCATACCTATCGCGGCCGGCACACCGAGCAAACTGAAGACGGTCTCCCGGTACGAACGGTCAGGGCAGGACGGAATGCCGAACGCCGGACGGATGCCGGGATAGTCGCCCGCCAATAACTCCTCCATACTCAGTTGCCCTTCCTGTTCGGTCCCCCACAAATGGATGCGTGCGTAACGGTGCAGCTCTTCCACGAATGCCTCGCACAGCCGGCCGGCGAGCAGTTCGGCCAATTTGGCCCGGGATTCGCTGCCCTCTTCCCGGCAACGGGTTATCCAGGTTGCCAATCCGTCGCCGAGTGTCAACGCATACAAGCCGACACAATCGGGCGCATCGCCTTCTACCGGCGCTACGAAATCGGCCAGCGAGAGATTGACCGCCTGAGAGGTCTGTTGGTTGCGCAACTGGGGCAGGCGGTGAAGCTCCCGGGTGCATGCCGTATCTTCATACAGCACGATATCGTCGCCGTCCCGCCGGGCCGGATAGAGTGCCACTATCCCGCGGGCATGCAGCACCCCGCTTTCCGTTACTTCATCCAGCAATTGCCGTGCGTCGTCATAAAGCTGCCGCGCCTGAACTCCCTTCACGGGATCGTCCAGCAAATCGGGATAACGGCCCGGCAGACCGGCCAATCCGAAGAAATAACTCCAGTTGATCAACGGCACGAGCCGTTTCAGGTCGTAATCGGCAAATACCTCCCGTCCTGTTTTGGCAGGGAGCCGTACCGTGCCAAAATCGGGTTTCAGCGCATGTGCACGCGCTTCGGACAACGTACGGAAAGGCTTATTCTTGGCCCGGTCAGCATACTCCTCACGCAATGCCATCTGCTCCATCTGCACGTCGATCAGAAACATATCCTTCTCTGGCGATGCGATCCGCCGCAAAGCCCGCCAGGTTACAACAGGTTCTCCGCCGTACAGGACCGCCCCGGCGCCATACTGCGGAGCGAGCCCCACTGCCGTCTGCAGGGCCGAAGCGGCAGGTCCGCCGACCAGAAACGGAATTTGCAACCCCTGTTTCTGCGCGACAGCCAACAGGAAAGCGATCTGCCCGACTCCCCGGGCAGACACTCCGCGCAATAACACAGCGTCAAACCGGTTCGTATCGCCAACGACGCCAGGAACAGTCGTTTCAGGGGATTTATCTGTGCTTCCCGCCGTCTTTCCGGTCATTGCCGCACCGGTTTCCGGCAGATTCAGGCAACGTTCGATAATCCGACGCGGCTCCCGCACCAATCCCATATCTTCGACCCGGCACCCCGAAACGAGCAGCAAGGTTTTCAGCGCCGCGCGCCCGGGATCGTAACCGTCATCGCCCACGGTCGCCATCAGAACGCGCCCCCATCCTCCGGAACACGCTGCAACTCCGTCTGGCAAAGCTCCGGTCACCACCGATATTCCTCGTTCCAGCAATGCAAACGGAATCGTTCCCGCTCTGTACAACTCCCCGAGGCCGGCAAGCGGTTCCAACCAGAGGGGAGTAAGCCCCGTAGCCGTTTCCTTCGCATAACCAATGCTATCACCGGCACCTCCAGTTTCAGTTCCACCATCCTGCCCGGACCCTTCACCCGGCACTGTAACAGCAGTACGATCTTTCAAATCCCGGAACAGCGACCGCAACCGCTCCGCCTCGGGATTATGCCCCAAAACATAATCGGTCAAAGCCGCGACCGAAGCGGCATCACTTCCCGCAATCGCTTTTTCGCACAATCCGAGCAACTCCTCCGGAATCTCTTCGACCGATCGCAATGCATCCTCATCGGCAAAAGCCAGATCGAGCCCGGCCTCAGCCGCACGGCTCAACCATACTCCGTTCAAAGCCCGGCACACGCCAGGATCGGGACGATACCGGTCAGATACAACCCCGATCCTGCCGCACAGTTTCCATTGCGGATACTGTTGCCGGATCCCGCGGCAGGCATCGAAGAAGTCCGAAGGCATGCCGGAAGTATCCTCTTCCCCTATCCCGCTTGCCGGTACCGGACAAACCCCGGGATCGACTGCCACATCGCAAGAGGGGAAACCGGTCCGCTCCAACAACCCGGCTACCCGGGCGGCTACGGAGGTCTTGCGCCGATAACTGCGGGCATCGCCCTCCTCATCAGCCAAAGCGACCAGCACAGCCGCGCCATAACGTGCGGCCAGCGATACGCGGCGCACGAACTCTTCGTCCCCGTCGGCAAGCGACAGCGGACCGATCAACGGCTTTCCCTGTACGCATTGCATCCCGGCTTCCAACGTTTTCCAATCGGACGAAAGAATCGCTACCGGCACACGGGCCGTTTCGGGCGTCGCCATCGCAATATTAAGCAAATCGCGTATGGCTGCGGGTCCTGCACCCATCGCGTCATCGACACAAACGGCCGCCAGCGGCGAGCCGGTTTCAATCGCGGCACGCATTGCATTAGCGGCGGTTTCATACCGTTTATCCCGGATCGCAACCGCAAATTCCGGCGATACCGTCGCATCGGCCTGCAATCCGACCGTCAGCGGTTCCGGTCCGGACGCGATACGCAGCGGTTCGAGTCCGCTCAATAATAAACTGCCGTCCGGTTCCGGAATCGTCCGCGGAGTCGTCCGGGCAGCCACGGCAGCGATCGCAGCGATATGCACCGGCGTCGTACCGCAACAACCGCCCACAATATTCAATAACCCGGCAGAAAGATATTGTTCTACCGTTTCGGCCATCATTTCCGGCGTTTCATCGTAATGCCCTTCTTTGTCGGGCAAACCGGCGTTGGGGTGCGCTGAAACCGCACAGGCGGCCACAGCCGCGAGCCGTTCGATATAAGGTCGCATCTTCTCGGCGCCGAGGCCGCAATTCAATCCGACCGAAATGACATCTCCATGGTGCACGGACGTGTAGAACGCCTCGACCGTCTGCCCGGAAAGCGTGCGGCCGCTCACATCGGTCAGCGTACCGGAAACCATCACCGGAATCCGGGTCTTGCGCTCGCGCGAAAGTTCCCCGACGGCAAAGATCGCCGCCTTCGCATTCAGCGTATCGAAAAAGGTTTCGATCAGGATCAGGTCGGCCCCCCCGTCGACCAGTCCCCGCACCTGATCGTAATAAGCCTGCTTCAGTTCGTCGAACGTAACCGCGCGGGCTCCCGGACGGTTTACATCGGGCGAGATCGACGCCGAACGGTTACCCGGTCCGACGGATCCCGCAACGAACCGCGGCTTCGAGGGGTTCGAGAGCGTAAAACGGTCGGCCGCCGCACGGGCCAACGAAGCGGCTGCACGGCAAATGTCGTAAACGTAAAAATCGAGCATCTGGTCGGACAGCGAAAGTGCGTTCGCATTGAACGAATCGGTCGAAATAATATCGGCGCCAGCCTGCAGGTAAGCCTCATGGATTTCGGTCAGGACATCGGGCCGCGTCAGCGCAAGCGTCTCGTTGCACCCTTTGAGCGGCACCGGCCAGTCTCGGAACATATCGCCTCGGTAATCCTGCTCACCCAGGCCATAGGCCTGCACCATCGTGCCCAAACCGCCGTCCAACACCAAGATACGGCGGGACAGCTCGGAAAGTAGCGAAAATTTCAGCATGGAATTTCAATTCTTAATGTTACGGGATCACCCGAACGACAACATGCAAATCGGGAACAATTGCGATGCGTCCAGTCGGATATCCAGAGAGGTTCCTGCCCAACCGCTTCCAAAACGGATCCGGGCAGCAGATATTCGGGTAAAAGCGTTCTATCCGCACGGGCATCGCTACCGCTTCACCACCTCGATCTCGAAAAGCTTGTTCCAGTTCTTACCGGTGACAAAAATGCGTCCGGTAGCAGGATCGAACGCAATGCCGTTGAGCACATCGGTCGTCGCATCGATATCGGCCGGCGACAGCAGGCCGCCCAGGTCGATCACCCCCAATACCGCCCCGCTTTGCGGATCGATACGAATAACGTTATCGGAAGTATATACGTTGGCCCACAATTCACCGCGAACCCACTCCATTTCATTGACGTACATCACTTTATTCCGGTCGGTATAGACCTCTATGGTGCGCAGCGGACGGAACGTGGCCGGATCGAGCACGCGTATTTTTTCCGTCCCGTCGCTCATGTAAAGCACCTCACCGTCGGTAGCCAACCCCCATCCTTCACCGCCATAATCGAACTCGCCCGTTTTATCGAACGTATTCAGGTCGTAAACCAACGCTTTGTTGTTCTGCCAGGTCAGCTGGTAGAGTTTTCCGTCCAACAGTGCGAGCCCTTCGCCGAAATACAGGTCGGACAGGTTACGGCTTCGCAATACGCGGCCGCCGGAGAGTTCCACCTGCCGCAGGGTGGATTGTCCTTCAAGGCCCGTGCTCTCGTACAGGGAACCGTCATGGAACAGCAATCCCTGGGTGTAGGCCGTCCGGTCGTGCGGATAAATTCGTTTCACGCGGTGTCCGTAAAGGGCCGGAGCCGAGGCGGCCAGCACCGTAAATTCACCCGAGCGGCTCTGGCTCTCACCGCCGCGATAGGCGGTCAGCCGATACACCACCCTTCCCACCGGATATTTCGGGCCCAGATTGTACGTAAATCCTTCGGGCGCTACCGGACCGATCCTCCGGTTACCCACCGACAGGACCACACTGTCGGCAGTCATCCCTTTGCTAAGCGTATAACGGATCGGGACGCGCTCTCCCTGGGCAAACTTCGCACCGAACACCGGGGCGACCGATTCCAGCAATACCGGAGCCGGCGAGGCGGAAACCGGAGTTGAAGTTCCCTCTGTACCGGCAGGCCGGGAAGCCCCGCTTCCGACGCATGCGCTCATCAGGCAAAATGCCGCTACGGCAACCGCTACGGCCCCCGTGGCCGTGCGGACAAAATTACGATCCATAGTGACAAAGGGATA
>ERZ791927.2362-NODE-2362-length-12233-cov-2.312941_pt1 | contig 12233 bp, 10 predicted proteins | sample MGYA00510130_ERZ791927 | MGnify/ENA primary metagenome ERZ791927 (study PRJEB30046, sample SAMN00792055) | human gut metagenome | study: EMG produced TPA metagenomics assembly of the A metagenome-wide association study of gut microbiota in type 2...
AAATGTCGTAAATCCGGATGATATTGTAAGAGAATACGGTGCAGATACTTTGAGAACTTACGAAATGTTCATCGGAGCATTTGATTTAAGTGCTTCCTGGTCTGAAGATGGCGTAAAAGGCTGCCGCCGTTTCTTGGAGCGTGTATGGAAATTACAGGATCTTATGACAGACGAAGAAGGTTATTCTGCTGATATGGAGACAAAGATGCATCAGACTATCAAGAAAGTAAGCAGCGATTTCGAGAATCTGAAGTACAATACTGCAATTGCAGCAATGATGGCACTTATCAATGACTTTTATAAGAAAAATGCGATTACAAGGGGAGAATTTAAAACATTAATTACTTTATTGAACCCAGTTGCTCCACATATCACTGAGGAGTTATGGCAGATTGCAGGTTTCGAAGGAAAAGTTTATCAGACAGCCTGGCCTGAATTTGACGAGGCTAAGACCGTTGAGAGTTCTGTGGAAATCGCAGTCCAGATCAATGGTAAGACCAAGGGAACACTTTCCATTGGAAAAGACGATGCAAAAGAGGATGTCATTGCAAAAGCAAAAGAAGCGATTGCAGATAAACTCACGGGAAATATCGTAAAAGAGATTTATGTACCGGGACGTATCGTGAATATTGTTATGAGATAAGAAAAAATGCTCCACAAGGATGCGACTGATGCGCAGAAGAATTATGCAAGCTAAAGCTTGCGCGCATCAGCGTCCTACCGGTAAGTCTTGTAAAAATGAATAAATTCCGCAAGTGATTTAGAAGGCTTGGTTGTTGTCTTGTATGCAAAACCGACTTCACGTTTGTGGATTGGAAAGCCAAGTGGAATTTCCACGAGAGTTCCGTTTTCCAAATCTTCACGGACAAAGTTCTTGATGACACATGCAACACCGACACCGATGCGGGCAAAATCGATCAGAAGATCCATGTCAGAAATATCGATGGAATCTTTGATGATGATCTGATTTTCCTGTAAATAATCATCAATGTACTGTCTTGTCATATTGTTTTTATCAAGCAGCATGAGCGTGGAACTCTGTAAAATATGATCTTTCTGAATACCTCTTGCTTTCAGGTTTCGCAGATAATCTTTGGCTGCAACGAAAATGTCTTCAATTTCCTCCAAAAAGTCAAAATGAATATTTTTCAGATTTTCCGGTTTCCCGATCAGACCGATATCAATTTTGTTATCTTCCAGCAGTTTTAAGGTATCATTGGTGGACTGGCAGGAGATGGAAATGGAAATATGCGGGTTCTGCCGGATAAATTCTTTCAGGTAAGGCAGAAGCAGATATTTGCAGAGCGTGGAGCTGACACCGATTTTTAAGTGTCCGACACCGAGCTCGATGGAACGTTTTAATTTTTCTTCGCCCATGGTCAGGGTCTCAAACGCCTCACTGACATGCTCATAGAGCAGTTTTCCCTCATCGGTCAGAACAACGCCGCGGGAACTTCTGGAAAAAAGTTTGCAGCCAACGCTTTCCTCCAGCTTCTGGATGGATTTGCTGATCGCAGGCTGGCTGATATAAAGCTCCTTTGCAGCCTTTGAGATATTTCCGGTGTTTGCAACTGTATAAAAAATACGGTAAGAGGATAAATTCTGATTCATAAAAACTCCTTTTTGTTATCTGATGGATATAGTATATCATAAAACATAGTTATGGTAAATATGTTTATTATGTATTTGTATTATAATATTACCTATGCTACAATGAATACAAGTAAAAGGAACCGTGAGAAATGAGAATATCACGGGAATATAAACAGAGTAATTGTTTTGATGATTTATGATAACAGCAGGGAATCGGAATAATTACGTGAAGGAGGATTTTATCATGGGAATGACAATGACGCAGAAAATCCTGGCGGCACATGCAGGGCTTCCATCTGTAAGTGCAGGACAGTTGATCGAGGCAGAATTGGATTTAGTTCTTGGAAATGACATTACATCACCGGTGGCTATCCATGAGATGGATAAGATGAAAGTGGACGGTGTGTTTGATAAAGATAAAGTAGCACTGGTTTTGGATCATTTTGTTCCAAACAAGGATATTAAATCAGCAGAGCACTGTAAATGCGTGCGGGAATTTGCGTGCAGACATGACATTACCAACTATTTTGATGTAGGGGAGATGGGGATTGAACATGCACTGCTCCCGGAAAAAGGACTTACCGTCGCAGGTGATGTGATCATTGGTGCAGATTCCCATACCTGTACTTACGGAGCACTTGGAGCTTTCTCTACCGGTGTCGGAAGTACGGATATGGCGGCAGGAATGGCAACCGGAAAGGCATGGTTTAAAGTTCCGTCTGCAATGAAGTTTAATCTGACTGGAAAACCGGCTAAGTGGATCAGTGGAAAAGACATTATTTTACATATTATCGGAATGATCGGTGTGGATGGTGCACTTTACAAATCGATGGAATTTGTGGGTGATGGAATTCAGTATCTGACGATGGATGATCGTTTTACAATTGCAAATATGGCGATCGAAGCAGGTGGAAAGAACGGTATTTTCCCTGTGGATGACCTTGCAAAACAGTACATGGAAGAACATTCCAAACGTCCTTACGTTGTTTATGAAGCAGATGAGGATGCGGAATATGATGCGGAATATACGATTGATTTAAGCACCTTAAAACCAACCGTTTCATTTCCGCATTTACCTGAAAATACAAGAACGATCGATGAAGTCGGAGATGTGAAAATTGATCAGGTTGTGATCGGTTCCTGTACCAATGGCCGTATGGATGATCTTAGGATTGCAGCTTCCGTGTTAAAAGGCAAGAAAGTGAAAAAAGGACTTCGCGTAATCGTGATTCCGGCAACACAAAAGATTTATCTGCAGGCAATGGAAGAGGGACTGTTAAGAACCTTTATCGAGGCAGGAGCGGTTGTCAGCACACCAACCTGTGGACCATGTCTTGGAGGATATATGGGAATCCTTGCGGCAGGCGAGCGTTGTGTATCTACAACAAACCGGAACTTTGTAGGTCGTATGGGACATGTGGATTCGGAAGTATATCTTGCGAGCCCGGCAGTTGCAGCGGCAAGTGCAGTCACAGGTAAGATTTCCAGTCCGGAAGAGGTTATGTAAAACAAGGGAGGCTAAATCCTCTGCTCACCAGAGGGTTCGCATTTTGCTTCGCAAAACAAGGAGGATTATATGAAAGCAGCATGTGGTCATGTATTTAAATATGGAGACAATGTCGATACAGATGTTATTATTCCGGCAAGATACTTAAATTCTTCAGATCCGAAAGAACTTGCAACACACTGTATGGAAGACATTGACAAGGACTTTGTGAAAAATGTAAAAGAGGGAGATATTATCGTAGCCAATAAGAATTTTGGCTGTGGATCTTCCAGAGAACATGCACCGATCTCAATTAAAGCGGCAGGCGTAAGCTGTGTCATTGCAGAGACATTTGCGAGAATTTTTTACCGGAATGCAATCAATATCGGATTGCCGATCATCGAGTGCCCGGATGCGGCAAAAGAGATTGAAGCAGGCGATGAGGTGGAAGTGAACTTTGATACAGGTGTCATCACCGACAAGACAAAAGGAACTTCTTATCAGGGGCAGGCATTCCCGCCATTCATGCAGAAGATTATCGACTGCGAAGGTCTGGTCAACTATATCAATCAGAAATAATTTCAAAATACAATCAGAAGCAGGAGGACTGTTGCATAAACGATCAGGTTTGTGTGACGGTCTTTTTGTATGTTGCGAGGTGGCTGTAAAGATATTTCAGGCATTGCGGTTAAGCGAATGTTTTCAGATAATCGATATATTTTTTTGAGATTTTTACGTGGGTGTAGAGTTCGGCATATTCTCTTGGATTCAGCGTGTCTACATAGTTCTCCGGGAACTGCTTTGTCACACCGAATGTTTTTGCAAGATCGGCAGCTTTATTATAAGCAACGGCAGCACTGGCTTCGCTGGCATAGCTTCCGATTTTGTAATTGCCGTTAATATGGATAAAAACTTTATAATGCGTAGCACCGTTTTTCTCATAGCTGAAAACACCATGATAACGGTTGATGTTCAGAATGTTGGAATAACGGAAATCATGCGTATCACCGTTAAAAAACAGATAGTCTCTGCCGGTAACTGCATAGGGTTTGATCCCGTAGCGGGACAAAATGGAGTACTGCATGCCATAATCGCTTACAAATAAATGTCCCTGGCGTTTCTGGATGCGATGACCGGCATAATAAAACAGATCATCAATGTCAAATTTCAGTTCCATATCATCGGAAAGAAAATAACTGAAGTAGCCTTTGCGCAGATAAATAGGGTTATGAAAATACAGATGATTATCCCGGAAGTTTAAAAGACATACTGCTTTGTCAAAGGACAGATGGCGAATCTGACTGTGGATGTTAAAAAGTGTGACTGCTTCATTTTCCAAAAGGTTACAGGCTTCTAAATAGGCAGAGTGTGCATCTTCTTCCGATGAAAAACTGCCGAGACTGATGTGTTTTGTCTGGTATGTAATGTTCGCGCGATAATAGACGGTTCCGTCCTTTTTTTGGGCAGAATAAACTCCAGTTTGCATGTTATAGTTTTCCTTCCATAAAATGATTACTTTACACTTATGAGATGATATATGCTATTTTAACATGACAGAACAGGAAGAACAAGAAAATTATGGTGACTGTTCGCTCAGCAGAAAAACACTTGCTGTTTTGCTGTGTAAGAAAGTGATTCAGAATATGGTAAAAATATAAATTTGATATGCTGTAAAATATTGTTTCGTAAGTAAGAATTTGGTATAATATTACAAAGTGATTTTCTGATCAAAATTGTAATTGGAATTTGAAAAGGGGAAAACTAACATGAGCGAAAGAACGAACGGAAAACAAAAGAAAAACGGAAAAGCAGGAGGCGTAAAGTTACAGAGCCGGATGAGCCGAAAAGTCCTGATTCCTGTTATCTGTCTTGTGATCATTGCAATTATATCTGCTGTGATCGGACATCGGAATTTAAAGTCCATGTATCAGGCGAGCAATGAGATCACAAGTGTTTATATGACAAAGACAGCACAGTTGAATGAGATCTCAGACAAATTTAAGGAAATGGAGATCCTTGCTTACAGTATGTGTGTGACAAAGTCGACAAATGACCGTGCCAGTATGCTCGAACAGAGCGCAGCAACCAAGGAAGAGATCAATGGTCTGCTGGAACAGTTAGATCAGATGGCAGTGACAGAGGATGAGAAGAGCAGGGTGCAGAATATCACCGCTTATTATCAGGGCTTTACGGATGCATACCAGAAGGTGACGGACAGTATTGAGAATGGTAATAAGACACAGGCACAGGAATACTGTAATCTTGAACTTTTTAAAGCGGCAAATAAATTGAGTGATGAACTTGCGTCTTATATTGAATTTTACAATGCAGATGTAGACCGGGTGGTTGCAAACCAGAGTACGGTATATGACAGTGGAAATTATGCAAATCTGATCGTTATCGGACTTATTGTTGTGAGTCTGATCGCATCGTTGTATATAACGATCTTTAAAGTAGTTCGTCCGATCAGGAAGACGTCAAAGGAACTGAAAGTGATCGTCAAAGATATGCAGTCCGGTCATGCAGATCTGACAAAGCGTGTGACCGTAAAGGGAAATGATGAGATCGCAGAACTTGCATCCGGTATGAATGTGTTCCTTGACACCTTACAGGAAGTTCTCGGAAAAATCGCAACAAACTCCAATGCGATCGGAGATGTCGTCCAGAATGTCGGAAGGAGTGTGGAGACAGCCAATACGAATGCCTATGATGTATCTGCTGTTATGGAAGAACTTTCTGCAACGATGGAGGAGGTTTCTTCTTCCGCTACAACCGTGACCGATAATATTTCAAATGTAAATGATGAAGTGATCAGTATTGCGGATGATTCGAAGGCAATGAATGATTATGCATCCACTATGCAGGAGCGTGCCGAAGAGTTAAAACAGAAGGCAGTAAACAATCAGGAAAATACAAGCCGGATGATCGCCGGCATCATCGAGTCGCTGAAGTCAGCGATCGAGGAGAGTACCAGTGTCAGACATGTCAATGAACTGACGGAAGAGATCTTAAGCGTATCCAGCCAGACAAACCTTCTCGCGTTAAATGCTTCTATTGAGGCGGCAAGAGCGGGAGAGGCAGGAAAAGGATTTGCAGTTGTGGCAGATGAGATCCGGAAACTTGCAGATTCCACAAGAGAGACAGCGAATAATATCCAGAGTATCAACGCACAGGTCACAGATGCGGTGGAAAAGCTTTCTGACAGCGCAAACCAGCTTGTTACCTATATTGATGATACGATCATGCCGGATTATGACAGCTTCGTAAAAACAGGCGAGCAGTACCGGACCGATGCAACTTATGTCAATAGTACCATGGATCACTTCGAGGAGCGTGCAAACAGTCTGAAAGAGGTTGTCCTTGTGATGAAACAGTCAGTAGAGGATATTTCCACGGCGATTGAGGAGAGTGCGAAAGGAATCGCAAATGCTGCGGAAAATACCGATATCCTTGTAGAAAACATGGATAAGGTCAAGAAGAAAATGGAGACAAACCAGCAGATCAGTGACCAGTTGAAAGCAGAATCAGATCGTTTTCAGGGGATTTCGGACAATTTAATGCTTTAATGCATTGACATGAGAGAACGTTTTATCTATAATGAGCGAAAGAGAGAAAAAGGATAAGAGGATTGTGAAAATGGAATTGATGTACACAAGCACCAGAAATGCAAATGAAAAAGTGACAGCTTCACAGGCTATTTTAAAAGGACTTGCAGAGGACGGAGGATTATTTGTTCCGGAACAGCTTCCGACATTGGATAAGACGGTAGATGAACTTGCAGGAATGACTTATCAGGAAACAGCTTATGAAGTTATGAAGAAGTTTTTGACAGACTTCACGGAGGAAGAATTAAAGAATTGTATCAATGCAGCTTATGACAGCAAGTTTGATACAGAAGAGATCGCACCATTGGTTCAGGCGGACGGAGCGTATTATCTGGAGTTGTTCCATGGCTCAACGATTGCTTTTAAAGATATGGCATTATCCATCCTGCCACATTTAATGATCACATCAGCGAGAAAGAATCAGGTGAAAAATGATATTGTAATCCTGACAGCTACTTCCGGGGATACCGGAAAAGCAGCATTAGCCGGATTCGCAGATGTAAAGGGAACAAAGATCATTGTATTTTATCCAAAGAACGGTGTCAGCCCAATTCAGGAAAAACAGATGGTGACACAGAAGGGCGATAATACATTTGTTGTAGGTATCCATGGTAACTTTGACCAGGCACAGACTGGTGTGAAGAAGATTTTTGGTGATAAAGAAATGGCAGCGGAATTAGCAGCTGCAGGTTATCAGTTCTCCTCCGCGAATTCCATCAATATTGGACGTCTGGTGCCACAGATTGTCTATTATGTATATGCATATGCAAAATTATATGCAAATGGTGTTATTGGAAAAGATGAGAGAATCAATGTCGTAGTTCCAACCGGTAACTTTGGTAATATTCTGGCAGCATTTTATGCGAAGAATATGGGAATCCCAATTGCAAAATTGATCTGTGCATCCAATGAGAATAAGGTTCTTTACGACTTTTTCACAACCGGAACTTATGATAAGAACAGAGAATTTATGCTGACAAGCTCTCCATCCATGGATATTCTGATTTCCAGTAACTTAGAGCGTCTGATTTACCGTATTGCCGGAAATGATGCTGCAAAGAATGCGGATTTCATGAAAGCATTAAATACAAACGGAAAGTATGAGATTACGCCTGCAATGAAAGAACAGATTGCAGATTTCTATGGAAATTATACAAGTGAGGAAGAAACAGCAGAAGAGATCCGGAACTTATACGAAAAGACAGGTTATATTATTGATACTCATACAGCAGTTGCGACAGGTGTATATCATAAGTATTTAAAAGATACAAAGGATACGGACACCAAGACCGTGATCGCATCTACTGCAAGTCCGTTCAAGTTTACAAGAAGCGTGATGGATGCGATTGATAAGAAGTATGATGCAATGACAGATTTTGAACTTGTCGACGAACTGAGCAAAATTGGAAATGTTAAGATTCCAAATGCCATCGAAGAGATCCGTACCGCAGAGGTAAGACATAAGACCGTATGTGAAGTGGATGAGATGCCAAAGGTTGTAAAAGAATTTTTGAACGTGAAATGATCGTGCAGATTTTTAGCATTTGTATCTTATTAAAACGATAATAGAAAAAATAAGGCTGTCTGATAAAACTATCAGCAGCCTTATTTTTGTGACCTGAAAATTGATTTTTTATTGATACAATTCCATTATTATTTCTTCAATTCAAAAATGAAATTAACAACACCAAACGGATACATGACCTGAAGTAAATAAGATGAACTGGACAATTCAATCAATTCGTCAGAGACAACTTCAGGAGCCTCTAATGTTAATTCTTTTCCGAGTGTATTTGAAATATTCACATTATATAATCCGTTATGAAGATTTAAGAAATCTTCCAGAGAAGCCTGAACGTATTCATCAAACTCTGTAAATTCCTCATTTACGTATCTGGATGCAAAGCTGATACAGGTTGTCTCAGGCATATCCAGATAAACTTTAGCGGATAAATCGCCATGGATCGTCTGCGAAACACAGTAATTTACAGGATACTCTTTGCATGGGTTAAAACACAGCGGAGTGAAATCATCCCCGATAAAACGCGTCAGATCATTGAACAGCAATCGCATATAGGAAGCATTGTATTCGTCTACAGCTACATCAGTTGTATGGAAGAAATTTGCAAGAATCCGGTCAAGATCATCCTGTTTTTCGTTGCTGTAATCTAAATCCGTTAATTCATTTTCGGATTCATAATCAACGATCAGTGTTTCCAGCTGCGTATTCGTAATATAACCTTCATCTACAAGTGTCTGTCCTAATAACAGAAAATCAGGATACTGTGTCTTGACAAGTTCATCGACCTGTTCCTGCGTCAGATATCCCTCGCGGACAGCCAGATCGCCAAACCGACAATCATTATGTGTCTGTGAAATGATGACATTATCTACTTCATTTGCAGTCATATATCCCTTCATAATGGCGAGAGTGCCAAGCTTCATATGCTGGGAGGATTTTTTGCCAAGGGCACTGAGCAGCTGATCTTTTGTCACTACATTGTGAGATAATAAAAATGTTCCAAAAAACTGTGCGTACATATTTTATCTCCCTTCAAATCTTGAGGTAAGGATGCTGTGCAGCTGCTCTGGATTTAAAGGCTTCTGGATAAAATCCTTTGCACCGGCTTCAATGGCGGAACGCAGCTGTGACTGTGTTCCGACAGAAGAAACGATAATGATCTCTGCGTCTTTGTCGAAATCAATAATTTCACGGATTGCTGCATTGCCATCTTTTACTGGCATAACGATATCAAGAAACGATAAATCAGGCTTTTCCTTTTTATAGATATCAATTGCATCCTGTCCGTTGGATGCCTCGAAAAAAGTTGGTGTACCATATTTTGAAATAAAATCTTTTAACTGCTTTCGTGCAAGTATGGAATCATCACTAATAAGAATTTTTGCATTGTCCAGTCTCATAGTAAATCCCCTTTTCCTAATTTGTTTATAGAACCTATTTTACACTAAAAAAAATTCGCATGCAATTGTAATATGCAAAAATAATGTTGTTTTTTCCCGAAAAAATGCAAAATAGGAATAGATTTTGTCCTTGAAACTTAAGGTTGGAGAGATTATAATGAGTACATCTTTGTAAAATTATGTAAGATCAGAAATGGAAAGGGTAAAATAAGATGGATGTAATGCTTGTATTTGATGCTGTGGTTGCATTGTTTGGTGCCTATATGATAGGGTCAGCGCTTCATATGAAGAAGAGTGGCAGGATTAATTCCATGGTGCTGGCACAGGAAGAGTTAAAAAAAGTGAAAGATACAAAGGGATTCATTGAATTTTTGTATTGGCGGGCTGGTGTTGATCGTTGGTTTTCTTGGAGTCTTAAATGAGACCGTTATGCCGATTGGAAAAGCAAGTATCCTGGAAGTGATCATTTTCCTTGCAGCTTTCATCTGGTTTCAGAATTCATTGGCGAAAGCGAGAGAAAAGTTTTTACATTTATAATATGAGTTACATAAAAAACAGTTGTCATGGAAACAGACCGGAACCGGTAATATCCGGTGTGTTCCCAGTGGCAACTGTTTTCTTATTTTAACGTTCCTCCATAGGAACATAAGTTTTTCGTTCGCCAACATTCTTGTATGCAGGACGCATGATCTTGCCGCTGTGTGCCACTTCCTCAAGACGGTGTGCACTCCAGCCGGAGATTCGTGCAATGGCAAAAATCGGTGTGTAAAGTTCTACCGGGAGTCCTAACATACTGTAGGCAAATCCACTGTAAAAGTCAACGTTTGGACTGACACCCTTGTAGATCTTGCGTTCTTTTGCAATGATCTCAGGGGCAAGCCGCTCAACCGTTGCATAGAGATTGAATTCTTTTTCATATCCCTTTTCTTCGGAGAGCTTTTCTACGAAAGAACGGAAAATAACAGCTCGAGGATCGGAAAGCGAGTAGACTGCATGTCCCATACCATAGATCAGACCGGCGCGGTCGAACGCTTCTTTATGCAATAATTTTGTCAGATAGTCGGCGATCTCATCCTCGTTTGACCAGTCCTTAACCTGCTTTTTCATATCATCAAACATTTTTACAACTTTAATATTGGCTCCGCCGTGTTTTGGCCCTTTTAAGGAACCTAAAGAGGCTGCGATCGCAGAATAGGTATCGGTTCCGGAGGAAGATACCAGATGTGTGGTGAACGTCGAGTTGTTACCACCACCATGCTCCATATGCAGGATCAGGGCAGTATCTAATAATTTGGCTTCCAGTGGTGAAAATTTACTGTCAGCGCGGAGAATATGTAAAATGTTTTCTGCTGTAGAATATTCTTCTTTCGGAGGATGGATAAATAAGCTGGCACCATCGTGATAATGCTTATATGCCTGATAACCGTAAACAGAAAGTAATGGGAATAAACTGATCAACTGAAGACATTGTCTCAATACATTTGGAAGAGAAATATCATCCGCCCTGTCATCGTAGGAGTAAAGTGTCAACACACTCCGCGCAAGGGTGTTCATCATATCCCTGCTCGGCGCTTTCATGATGATGTCGCGTACAAAACTGGTAGGCAGTGTGCGGTATTTGCTCAGCATGTTCGTGAATTCTTTTAATTCGTCTTTTGTTGGAAGACTGCCAAACAGAAGAAGATAGGTACATTCCTCAAATCCGAAATGGCTTTTCTCGTCAATTCCGGCGATGATATCTTTTACATTATAGCCGCGGTAATAGAGTTCGCCGTCTGCCGGCTGGGAAACCCCGTCTACGATCCTGGTCGAACATACATCAGAAATCTCGGTCAGTCCGACGAGCACACCTTTACCGTTTATGTCTCGCAGCCCGCGTTTTACGTCGTATTTGCTATATAATTCCGGATCAATGACAGAACATTTGGCACTTAACTCAGACAGATGCTCTAACTCCGGTGTTATCTCGCAAAATGGATTATTTTTTGTCATTCAAAGCCCTCCTTCAATTTATCACGTTAACTTATAATAGCATATGTACTAAAATTAATACAAGAAAATTGTTCCGAATTTAAAAAAATTTAAAAAAATTTTAGAAAAAGTTTACATATAAACATGAAAACTTCTTAATTATTCCTATACTTTCGGGAGATATTAGATTACAATAAAAAATGTAAATAATATGTCGTTTGTTGGAAAATACAGTATAAAAATGAAAAGCAGGAGTTTGACAGGATGGAAACAGAAGAATTGATAAAAGCAGCTATGGAAGCAAAGGAGCATGCGTATGCTCCATATTCCCATTTCCGGGTTGGAGCGGCACTTCTAACAAAAAGCGGTAAGGTTTATCAGGGATGCAATATTGAAAACGCAGGATATTCTCCGACAAACTGTGCGGAGCGTACAGCATTTTTTAAGGCAGTCTATGAGGGAGAGCGTGAGTTTGCAGCAATTGCGATCAATGGAGATGGAGACGATTATCTGTATCCGTGCGGTGTGTGCAGACAGGTCATGGCAGAATTCTGCGAGCCGGATACGTTTCGAATTTTTGTTTCCAAAAAGAATGGAGAATATCGGGAGTATACGCTTGGGGAATTGTTTCCGGGTGCATTCACAAAGGACGATAT